>Ga0209536_100006896_pt1 | contig 17285 bp, 10 predicted proteins | sample DeeMarSeWOR28_12_FD_187461 | JGI IMG/M metagenome (GOLD analysis project Ga0209536, IMG submission 187461) | Marine sediment microbial communities from White Oak River estuary, North Carolina - WOR-2-8_12 (SPAdes) (version 2) | ecosystem: Environmental > Aquatic > Marine > Intertidal zone >... | reverse complement strand
ACCAACTGGTAACACGAAGAGAGACAGTAAATCCGTCTGCTGAAAATATGGGAGCGTTAAGGTCCAAGTCGCCGCCAAAGCCAGAAGACGATTTTTCGGCGGGAGAGATAGAAACAATGGGGGTATCCAAAACAATAAAGCGATTGGGCCAAACCATCGCCAAAACGAGATGCTACCCAAGTCGTTAGGAGGATAATATTGAATTCTGGCCAACAAATTAAGAGGCCACAGTGGGTAGATCACCAATGACATTATCACAACCACGGTAGGCAGCAATAACACTCGTAAACGCTGTCGCCAGGTGATATCAGCCGCCAGCCAAAGAAGTAATCCAAATGTCACCCCTATCTGGAACTTAATGCAGGCAATCAAAAAACCAAATCCGGCCATATTCCAGCGTCTATGGGCCATTGCCCACCAAGCTAAGGCCAATCCACCAACTAGAATGCCAGCGATTTGGCCAAAAAACAAAACATAAAGCATTTGATAGGTGAGAAGGATAAGGGCTACATTTCCCCCAAATACGCGTGCGGCAAAAAATACACACAACACACCCGCTATTCCCCAGATAAAATAACCAGCGAGGAATGGCAGTTTAGCCAAGGGCCAAAATAAAGGTAAAGCCCAGTCAGCATAGTAATATTCAACGAGATCACCATGTGCTGTCTTGATATAAACGCTGTAATCGAACGGTACGATTCCTGAGCGATAATGCACCCAAACGAAGATCCCTACCATACAAAAGGCAAAACCCAAAGAAAACAGCTCCCAATGCGTAAGGCGAGCTCTTAACCGAGAGTCTATTTCACTTGGAATGGTAGAAAAGTATTGAAGGTTTTTGTGCAAAAGCATTTGATATTTAGTGTACCCAGCCCTACCGTCTTTGAAAATGTGATATCGGTACCTCGGGCAGAACACGATGAGATACTTGCCCTCATAGATTGAGTGCGGTAGTTTCTTGAATTGATGATTTACTATACAGACATCGCCATCGTCGGTGCCGGCGGCTGTGGCTTGACGGCCGCACTGGTCGCTGCCGAACATGGAAGACGGGTGCTGTTGTTGGAGCGCGACACCAGTATCGGTGGGAGCACGGCCATGAGCGCCGGCATCTTCGTGGCGGCCGGCAGCCGGCTGCAGTTAGCCAACGGCGAGAACGGCACGCCCGAGGAGCTGGCGGCTGACCTCTTTCGCTTAAACGGCCGCCAAAGCGATGAGTCACTGACGCTGGCCCTGTGCCGTATTTCCGGCCCACTGATGGATTGGCTGTTGGACCGAGGGGTACCTCTCGAACATATGCCCGCTTACAAGTACCCGGGCATGAGCCGCTCCTGGATTATCAGTTCACCCCAGCGTCATGGATCGGCCATAACTGGAGCTCTGCTTAACGCTATCCAGCAGAAGCCGGCCATCGACCTGCGTTTGCGAACGGCCGTGACCGGATTAACCCTGGACAGTGGATCGGTCGCCGGTCTTATGGCTATGACGGCCGACGGTGAGCGCCTGTTCGTACGGGCGCCAGCAGTGATTTTGGCCGCCGCCGGTTTTGGCGCCAACCCAGAGATGGTGGCTAACTATATCCCCGATCTGGCTGGCGCTCCTTACTACGGCGCGCCCTACGCCACCGGCGAGGCCATCGAGTGGGGACAGGCTTTAGGGGCGGCAGTCGAACATATGGGAGCCTACCAGTCCCACAGCTCCATCGCCTATCCGAAGATGATGCTGGTCACCACCTACCTGATCAATCACGGGGCCATACAGGTCAACCAGGATGGGCGCCGCTTTGGCGACGAAACGGACAGTTACGCCGGGCACGCCATCGCCGTCCAGCGCCAACCCGGCCGGGCAGTGGTCGAGGTATTTGACGAAGGCATCCTTCGCCAAACCCTGGCCAATTACCCCCGTTTTGACGAGTGCCTGGAGGCTGGCATCATCCACAAGGCCGGGACCTTGGCCGAACTGGCCCAGCACTTTGAAATTGAGGCGGATAATCTGGCCCGCACGGTGGAAAAGTACCATGCAGCCTTGAAGGCCGGCCGCGATGAATTCGGCCGGAGCCAATTTGGCGTGCCGCTCAGCCCTCCTTTTTACGGCATCCGCGTGACCAGCGCCCTGGTACAGACCCTGGGTGGCCTGCGGGTTGACGCCCGCGCCCGGGTACTGCGAACGGATAGGACCCCCCTACCCGGCCTGTATGCTGGCGGTGGCACGGCTGCCGGGTTGGCCGGCGACCGGCCGGAAGGCTATCTGGCCGGGACAGGCTTATTGGCCGCCTTTGGCCTGGGCTGGATCGCCGGCCGGGATGCGGCCCAGTCCTAATCGCACGAGTAGACAACCACTGAATGGAGATTATTTCTGATTGAGTTAAGATTACGGTTTCCCATTGACAGCCGGTATTCAAACGGGATATATTATACGTACCATACAAAACGTACAGAATTGTAGATTGGATTGGAGTTGCGAGCCATATGGAAAAGTCGATTGGAGTGACAAAAGCAAGGGATATATTTCGCACGATTGTCGACGAGGTTCAGTACCATGGCGACAAGTACGTGATTAGCCGGCACGGAAAACCGGCCGTGGCCATTGTTCCCCTTCAGATCTATGAAAAGTGGAAACAGGAAAGGAAAGAATTTTTTGATTTGATAAGGGAAGTGCAAGCCGCTAATCCCAACGCGGATCCTGATGAAGTGATGCAGGATGTATTAGAGGCCCAGCAAGCAGTTAGAGCCGAATTACGTCATGTCGATTAAGTGGTGACACCATGCGCGTGGTTCTGGATGCCAACATCTATATCAGCGCTTTGATATCTGACAAAGGTAATCCGGCCGCCATCATTAACAGTTGGCTATCAGGGCAATTTGACATCTTGATATCACAACCGATCATAGATGAATTGTTGCGCGTGACGTCATACGAACGCATCCAGAACAAATACCGGAAAGTTAAGGAAGCGCGTTTGGAATTCGCAGAGCTCATTGCCAAGCAAGGTGTTTGGATTGAGCCAGTAAAGAAATTATCAGTTGTAACTCGAGACGAGTCGGACAATATCTACGTGGAGTGCGCTGTCGAGGGGGTCGCTCAGTATATCGTCAGCGGAGATGAGCATTTACTTGCATTAAGCGAGTTTCAAGGGATTATTGTGTTGTCACCTGCCTCGTTCGTTACATTATTGAAGACCAACCAGTTATAAACTTGCACAAAGAGGAATAAATTTATGACGAAACAAGCAGACATTGGGCTCATCGGTCTGGCCGTGATGGGCCAAAACCTGGTCCTGAACATGGACGATCACGGCTTCACCGTCGCCGTCTATAATCGGACCGTCGAAAAAGTCGACCGGTTCCTGGCCAACGAGGCCAAAGGCACCAGGGTCATTGGAACCCACTCGCTGGAGGAATTCGTGGCCGCTCTGAAACGGCCGCGCAAAGTGATGATCATGGTCAAAGCTGGCTGGCCCGTCGACGCCACCATCGAACAACTGGCCCCCTTGCTGGAAGAAGGCGACATCATCGTCGATGGCGGCAACTCCCATTATCCCGACTCCACCCGCCGTACCCAGGAATTGGCCGAAAAAGGTCTTCTGTTCGTGGGATCGGGCGTGTCTGGTGGCGAAGAGGGCGCCCGCTATGGCCCGTCCCTCATGCCCGGTGGCGCCATAAAAGCCTGGCCTCACATCAAGCCCATTTTCCAGGCTATCGCCGCCAAAGCGGCCGATGGTTCGCCATGCGCCGAATGGCTGGGCGAAGAAGGATCCGGCCATTTCGTGAAGATGGTGCATAACGGCATTGAATACGGCGATATGCAATTGATCTGTGAAGCCTATGACCTGATGCGGCATGGCTTAGAGATGACCGCTGACGAAATCAGCGCCGTGTTTAGCCGGTGGAACCAGGGCAAGCTGGAATCTTACCTCATCGAAATCACGGCCGACATCCTGGCCTACAAAGATGAAGACGGTGCACCTATGGTGGATAAGATCCTGGATACGGCCGGCCAGAAAGGCACGGGCAAGTGGACGGCCGTTTCTGCCTTGGATATGGGCACACCCTTGACCCTCATTGGCGAAGCCGTGTTTGCCCGCTTCCTGTCGGCCTTGAAGGACGAACGGGTCAACGCTGCGGCCGAATTGGGTTCAACTGTGATCCCTTTTTCCGCTGATAGGGCCGCTTTCGTCGACAATCTAGGCGATGCCCTTTACTCGGCCAAGATCATCTCCTACGCTCAGGGTTACATGTTGTTCCGGGCTGCCTCCCAGGAATTCGGCTGGAACCTGGAGTACGGCCAGATCGCCTCGATCTGGCGGGCCGGTTGCATCATCCGGGCCGCCTTCCTGGACGACATCAAGGCTGCTTACGATAAGGATCCCTCGCTGACGAATTTGCTGCTCGACCCCTATTTTAAGGAGCAGGTGAAAAATGGGGAAGCCGCCTGGCGCCGGGTGGTGGCTAAGGCCGTCGAGGCTGGCATCCCTGCCCCAGCCATGTCCAGCGCGCTGGCTTTTTATGATGGTTACCGGCGTGGCCGGCTACCGGCTAATCTACTGCAGGCCCAACGCGATTATTTTGGCGCCCACACCTACGAACGGGTCGACAGACCCCGGGGCGAATTCTTCCACACCAATTGGACCGGCCGGGGCGGCGACGTGACCTCCACTACTTATAATGCTTGACCATCATGGTGAATATGAAGACAACGCGGTTATCCAATAAAGGACAGGTAGTCATCCCCAAGTCAGTGCGCGACGCCCATAAGTGGCGTGCCGGTCAGGAATTCATCGTCGTCGACATAAGTGAAGGTGTGTTACTCAAAGAGTGGCGACCCTTCGAAGAAACTGAACTAGACGAAGCTGCAGGTTATCTGAGATATTCGAGTCGGACCAGGAGTGGAGTAAGCCGTTGGAAACACAGGTGATGCTATGCGCTGGCGGCCTACTCCACTCTTTTTAGGCTACCTGATCATCGCCTGATAGCCCTATCTATCAAGGACGAGGCATGAGCCCCTAACTTTCCAGACCAAACCGGAGCCGCTCCTCCGGCGTCAGCTCACGGATGACACAGCAATCCTCAGCCAAGTCGACCAATTCGTCAAGGGACTGCCAGATATTAAAAATGATCAGCGGTCCATTTGGCACGACAGAATCCAGGATCTGTTGTCCATCCGGTGATAACCAGGCACCGTTGCTGTCAGGAATGGTGATGCTAAGCACTTCGGATCCACTCTCAACATCCCAGACCTTAATATCATTATTGATATCGGCCGACAAAAGGCGATCGCCCGATGGAAACCAACTAAGCCGGTACGCGAAACCGGCATGTCCGCTCATTGACTGCAATAACTCCCCTGTGGCCGTATCCCATATGTAAATATTGCCGTCACTACTGTAGGCTGCCAGACGGGTTCCGTCGGCCGACCAGGCCGGTATGCCCATGTCCAAAGTAAAATCCTCTGGCAATAGGTCGAGCGCTATTTCGCCAGACGCCGGATCCCAAATCATGACTTCCCCAGCCTGACTGGTTGAGGCGATTCGTTTACCATCAGGCGACCAGACAATACCGCGGATGGGTTGACTATGTTCGTCAAAAGAGAGAAGCTCCTCTCCAGTCTGTACGTCCCAGATCTGGATCCCACCATCATCTTTGCTGGTGGCGAATTGGTCCCCATCTGTTGACCATGCAGTCCATTTGTAGCCTGGATCGACAGTTACTTCCGTTAACAGCGTGCCATCTTCAACATTCCAGACTCTGGCTAGACCATCACGACCGCCTGTCAGAAGCTCGTGTCCAGAGGGCGAGAACTCAAGATTGTCGATCAACCTGTCGTGAGCCTGGATGGTAAGCTTAGTTTCTCCGGTTGCCGTATCAAAGATCTTGACTCGCCAACCATCAACGTTTTGAAAATCTGAGAAGCTGCGAGCCACTAAATCGCCAGTTGGTGACCAATCGTAACCCCAAAAACCGCCATCATCTCCAGGAATCTCCAAATCGACCAATAATCCGGCCACTCTCCATACTTTAGCTGTCCCGTCCTCGCTGCCGGTCACAATCCGATCTTCCGATGGCGACCAAGCAACAGTAATGATATCCGATGCATGACCCAGGAAGACGTTCTCTTCCTTCCCGGTTACACTATCCCAAATTCGGGCTGTGCCGTCACCGGCGCCAGACAAAATTCGACTGCCATCCTCGGACCAAATGGCAGCCCAAGGGATCTGCCCATGTTCATCAAAAACGACCAATTCTTCGCCGCTGTCTGCATCGATAATGATGATCAGATCTTCCAAATTAAAATTGAGCATGACGCGATCGCTGCCCGGCGACCATGAGGCGCCAAGGATGTTACCGTGGTTGCCGTCGTAGATAGCTACTTCCTGGCCCGTGTTGGCATCCCAGATGCGAGCCGTGCCGTCATCGCTGGCCGAAGCGATCCGTTGGCCATCTGGTGACCATGTGGCCATATTGACCCAATCAACATGACCGCTTAAATGCAATAACTCCTCACCCGTAGCGGGATCCCAGATAAAGATCTCCCCTGCTTCGTCGTTGGTAACTACCCGGTTGCCATCTGGAGACCAGTTACTGATACTCTCCGAGCAGGTTCCAAACACATCACAGGCGTAAACGATTTCATCATGACCGTTAAAGGTCACCAATTCCTCTCCGGTGACAGCGTCCCAGATCTTGGCTGTTTGGTCGGCGCTGGCGGTTAGGATTCGATCCCCCGAAGGCGACCAGGCCGCCGCATTGATCAAGTCCTGATGACCATCCAGGGTTAGATCCTGTTGGCCAGTTGAGGTGTTCCAGATGTAAACTTTATATTCCTCCTCGCCATAGAGGGTGACCTGATCTCCGACCGGCGACCAATGACCAGCGAAAACAGCGCCATCAACACCAAGCTGAAGGGTGTGTAGCAGCTCTCCATCAGCAACATCCCACAGGCGGGCCAAGCCGTCGCTACTTGTTGTCAAAATGCGCGTCTGGTCAGGTGACCACATTACCGTATTAACCGTATTTTCATGAGGCAAGATCATCTCAAGGTGATGGGCAAAGACCGCCTGGCCCAGGGCGCGCTCGGCCTGCCAGGTATAGGGATAGTTCTCAAGTGCTTCCAAGGCCAGCAGTACAGCCCGTTCGGGCTTATCCCCACTCAGCTCTAACAGAGACTGCGAAGCTAAACCGATGCTGGCTTGTTCCAAGGCAACTTGACGTTGCTCCTCGGCCACCTGCCTTTCCTCAACCGCTACCGCCTGGGCAGTGGCGCGTTGGTTGGCCTCGGCCGCCGCCTCCTCCGCGTTTTGGTTGGATTGATTGGCGAAGAAGAAGGCGGCAATGGCCAGGATTCCGGCCACAACCAGCGCCCCGGTTAGAAAAATCGCCCTCTGTCGCAGTCGTCCAGCCGCCTGGGTTTGCTCCTCTGCCCGGGCACGCTCCATCTCGGCCAATTGCTGGGCCGTCTCCAACTCTCGCTGCCTCCGGGCCTCTTCCTCGGTCAGGCGGGCTTCCCGGGCGGTGATGCTGGCCTCTAGGAAGGTCAACTCATCGCCGGTCAGAGCTATTGTGCTGCCGGCCGCCCAGCCGGCGAACAAATCCAGCCTCGCATCACGCAGTAAATAACCCGGCTCCCTTTCGGCCACTAACCACTCGGCCGTTGACTGGGCCATCATCCGTTCTAGACGTACATCGTTACGGCTCTCATCCAACCAGCCCCGCAGCCGGCCCCACTCCCGCAGTAAAGCTTCATGGGCTACCTCTACGGACGGCTGCCTGGTCGATGGATCATGGTCGAAAGTGAGCAACCGGGCAGCGCCATAGGCATCGATCACGGCCGAGACCTCTGGGGTATCCGAAACCCCAGAAGTTTGGACCGACTCGAGTTCGGATCTCAAGACCCGCCGCCGCGTATCCTCCACCCCTTTGCCCAAAGTCACCAGGCGCAGGAACATCTGGCGAGTAGCTTCCCGACCGGCCGGACCGAGGCCATCGTAAATCTCATCCGCCCGCCGGCCCAGGGCGCCCGGCACCCTGCCGATCTGCTCGTAGGCGCTTTGGGTCAGCTGACTTTCCTGGCGCCGTTCAAATAACTCGGTCAGGGCGTATTGCATCAAGGGCAAGGCCCCCGGCTGTTCGGTCACGTCAGCCACGATGGCTTCGGCCAGCCCATCTTCTAGGTCAACGCCCACCCGGCGGGCCGGTTCGCGTATCGCCCAGCTTAGCTCCTCGGCCGTCAACGGCAGGACGATTTCCGTGTTTTCCTTTATCAAGCGGCCCAACGATTCCGCTTGCAGCGGACGGTCGTAAAAATCGGCCCGCAAGGTGATTATCACCCGCAGCGGACCGCGCGGCGCGCGGATAGCCACCAACAAACTATCGATGAAAAATTCTCTCCGTTCGTCGTCTACCAGGGTAAAGAGTTCCTCGAACTGGTCGATGACTAACAATAATTGAGCCTTTGGTTCGTCGGGCAAGATCCTGCGGATCGTGCGCAGCATTCCGCGGATATCCCGCTGCATGGGCTCGACCAGGCTGGATGGCGGGTCAACGGCCACCGGCCACAAAGCCAACTCCAGTTCCTCCAGTGGGTGAGTACCTGGCGCCATCTCGGCCAGGAACCACTTTTCCGAGCCGGGCAAAGCGCCTTGCCGCAGCGCCGGGATCAGGCCCGCCTTGACGGCACTAGACTTACCGCTGCCGCTCGGACCAACGACGGCCAGGAAACGCGAATCGACCAGGCGGCTGATAAGCTGATCGACCAATGCCTCCCGGCCAAAGAAATCGTCAGCATCGGCTTCCTGGAAGGCTTGCAAACCCTTGTAGGGATTGTAGATCTCAGCGATTTCCGCTCGGACCGGAAAATCAAAGGTCGTTGGACCGGCGACAATTCCTGTCACCGCTGCTCGAAAAGCCTCGGCCATCTCCAGGGCGTCAGCGTAGCGATCGACCGGGCGTTTGGCCGTGGCCCGCTGAATCACCAAGTCAATTTGAGCTGGCAGGTCCGGCCGGCTAGCGCTGACCAGAGGTACCGGCTCGTGGAGATGTTTATAAATGAGATTGGCCACCGACGAATCCGGGAAAGGTTTTTCGCCGGTCAACGTTTCATAAAGCACCGCTCCTAGACTGTAGATGTCACTTTGCTGAGTGATCGGGTCATTCAAGATTTGTTCTGGAGAGATATAGTCGGGCGTGCCGATGACCGCGCCCTGGGCCGTCATTTGTATCTCGCCGGTCAGGTCCTTGGCGATGCCGAAGTCCGACAGGTAAGCGTTGCTGGCTTCGTCTAACAAAATATTGGCCGGCTTGATATCCCGGTGAACCACGCCCTGGCCATGGGCGACCGACAGGGCGCCGGCGATCTGCTCCAGCAATCTACCGGCCGGCCCCGGGTCCCAGGGTCCTGATGCCAGAGCCGTTAACAAATTGCCGCCCCGCAGATAACGCATGACAAGGTAAGCGCCGTCAGGGTCGCGCCAGTAATCGTAGAGCGGCACGATATGCGGATGTTCCAGGCGAGCCACTGTTTGGGCCTCGGCCTCAAAGCGGCGGATGAATTCCGGATCGTTAGCATATTTTCGACGGATGACCTTGACCGCTACTTCCCGGCCGACATTTGACTGAACGGCCCGATGAATCGTCCCATAGGTGCCTTCACCGATCTCGTCTTTGAGTTCGTAGCCACGCACCCCTTCAGATAAAAATGTGTCGAAACTCAGCTCCCCGACCAATATTCGCTCGTACAGTTCCGTGGTCCGCTTGGCCGGTGCCATACCCAACTCTTCGGCCAGGTGCCGGCGGCATCTTTCATACACCATCAGGGCGTCTGCGCGCTGTCCACTGAGAGCCATGACCTCCATGACCTGGCGATAGGCCGACTCGCGCAGATCGTCGATCTCCAACTGTTGCTCGGCATAAGCTCGAGCTTTAGGGTACTCTTTCTGGTGGATGCTCATTGTGGTCAGGACCTCTAGAGCATCCAAAGCTTTGCGTCGGTAGGCTTCCCGCCAGACCTGGGCCCACTCCTCGAATTCATTACTGTCGTCCAGGTAAAAATCCTCTAGGAAATCCCCCCGGTATAGGCCTATTGCTTTCTCCAATTGGTAGCGGCAGTCGCGGCAAGCGAGCAAATCCAAATGGATGTGGTTCTGTGAGGATTGTAGACAAGATTCAAAGTGATGAGCATCCACCTCTATGGCCGCGACCGGATTGAGCTGGATGGTCGAGCGATTGGCGATGAAGAGCGGGACCAGGCCATTTCCCCCAGATTCCCTGGATGTGACTTCGGGAATCATTTTGCGTAAGTAGTAGATGATTTGACGCAAATTACCCCGAGCCGACCTTTCGGGCAGGCCGGGCCACAGCAGGGTCATCAAAGATTCCCGAGAATGGGGATCTTGTTCGATAGCCAGGTAAACTAGCAACGCTTGGACTTTCAGGGTGCGAAACCCAGGTAGTGGCGCCGTCCCTAAGTTTCCTTGGAACGGGCCAAAAACACCGAGCGATAAGTCAGCCATTGAACACCCCCTTGGTGATCATGGGGACCCGCGATGGTCCAGGCCAAAAAATTAATAATGGATACATCATAACATAGAAAGTTTCTCCCGTGGGAATTGTTTACGTTACCGCGAAAGTTGTTTACGGGTTGTTAGAAAGTAATTCAATGGACTGCGGCCGGTCCAGCCGGTACAATAGTTGTGAGAAGGGCATGGGATCGCCTTGAGCATGCATCGGCAGCGCCCAGAAAACGCACGTCTCCGGATCCAGGTCGCTGAGGTTGATGGCTGTTTCAAAGCCCGCCCGGGGAGCTGTTAAGCTCTTAGTCAAAGAACCGGCCGTCTTGCCCCGAACTCCCCAATTTCCGGCCTCTTCGTGCGTATTAGGACCTTAGCTGGCTTCGCAGATGCATCCTTGCACTGACATCAACTTTAACCGGAGTCGAATGCCATATGTGTCAACTGTCATGTGACCGGGTGTCGGACCAGGACCCTTGATGAGATGGAAAAAGCCATCATGTAAGGCGTGACGGCCTGGCAAGATGATTGCCGTTGACACCAAATCCTGGGTTGATACGATACCTTCATTCCAGCAAAGCACATTTCATTTTGTCATTTCGAGCGTGCCTTCGCCCTGAGCGACTCAAATAAGTTGAGCCAGTCGAAGGCGAGAGATCCCTCACAACTATCAGCTTGAGTCTGATTGCGGTTGAGAGGGATTTCTCCCGCTGGTCGAAATGACGGGTTAAAGTAGCGCCTTGTAGCCTAAGCTGAGTGCCTGGGGTTGTTGGTCCTCGCTAATACTCTAATGAGCACTTTGAGCATAACAGGACATCATTTCTACAGAATTCTCATCAACCTCTTCTTTGGTAGTGGTCCACAAAGTTTTGCAATTGGTTCGGATTCGCCTTTGAATCGATTGCCCGCGTTATCGGAGCATCCGGGCCATACTCTATGCTAAAAACACGCCAGATACTGGCTTCCCGATCTGATCTTGGCAAGACAGCCCGAAAAAGGGAGTTCAGTCGATCCTTCAGGCCAACCTGCCCGATCTTCAACCCGGCTAGAACATCATGGACATACTCAAATCCGGGAAACAATTTAACGGATGAGTCAATCCTCTCACCTTGTGGTATGCTTGTGTGACCCTCTATCAGCGCTTGACGGAACTTCTGGTTTGTAATTATTCTTCTATTACCGATCTGGATTTTCAACATCACCTTTGCCTCCATCTGGGTTTTTTTGGAGATAATCGCGTCTTGCTCTTTATTCAACCATCTTTTCCCGCCAGATATAAGGGCACTGAGCGCCCCAAATACCGGGACAAAAAGGGCGACAAGGTCAAAATTTGTTTATGGCATAACCGGCCGGTCAACAATTTATTGCCTCGTCGTTAGATAACGCGATGAACACAGAGATCACGTTTGGCGAGTGGCTTAAGCGCCGCCGCCGGGCATTAGACCTGACCCAGAAAGAGCTGGCCCAAGAGGTGGGGTGTTCTGAAGGTACGATTCGCAAGATTGAAGCTAATGAGCGCCGGCCGTCGAAGCAGATGGCCTCCCTTCTGGCAGAATCTCTGGGCATAGCCCCAGAGCAAAAGGATGCCTTCATTAACTTTGCCCGGACGGAGCCATATTCTGCTGGTGTGTCAGCTTTACCGATTGATTTCGGCGATGATTTTTCTGGACAGGCACCGATACCCCACGTCCCTATTGCAACCCGGCGAATGAAGGCTGTCTATAATCTACCGTCGCAGACTACTCCGTTCATTGGCCGAAAAGTGGAACTGGTCGCCCTGGATGAACTACTCGATGATCCAGCCGTGCGACTGGTATCGATTGTCGGTCCTGGCGGCATCGGCAAGACGCGCCTGGCTATAGAGAGTGCGGCCCGGCAGAACACAAGATTCGCCCATGGCGTCCATTTTGTATCCCTTGCTCCCTTGGCCTCGGCCGGGCAACTGGTCCAGGCCCTTATGGAAGCTCTGAAGCTCTCCATTTCCAGTGGGGCCGACCTCAAGACTCAGCTACTCCGTTATTTCCGGACCAAGCAGATGTTGCTTTTGATGGATAACTTCGAGCACTTGTCGGCCGATACCTGGTTACTGAATGAGATCTTAGAGACCGCACCTGGGGTAACCATCCTGACCACTTCGCGCGAGAAGCTCAATTTGACTGGCGAGACCGTCTTCAGCGTATTTGGATTGGAATACGGTGACTGGCAAACCCTAGAGGAGGCGCTGTCAAATAGCGCAGCCCAGCTCTTTGTCCAAGGCGCCCAGCGCGCCCGGCCGGATTTCGAAATGAGCCAGGATGATGTGCAGCCCGTGGCCCAAATATGCCAGTTGGTGGAGGGAATGCCTTTGGGCATTCTGCTGGCCGCGGCCTGGGTTGACCTGCTCTCGCCTCAGGAAATTGCGGCTGAGATTAGCAAGAGCCTGGATTTTCTCCAGGTCGAGTTGCGTGATATGCCCGCCCGCCAGCGTAGTCTTCGAGCGGTGTTCGAGACGTCGTGGGAACGCCTGACCCAAGACGAAAGAGACCTTTTCAAAACTCTATCAATCTTTCGAGGCGGTTTTACGCGAGAGGCGGCCGGAGAGGTGGCCGGGGCTTCGCTGCGCGATCTTGCCGGGCTCGACAACAAGTCATTCCTCCATCGCGACCACAGCTCCGGGCGGTACGAGGTTCATGAATTGTTACGCCAGTATGCAGAGGAACGGCTGGCAACCGCACCCGAAACCGCTGCCACTGCGCATGAGAGCCATGCCGCCTATTTCGCCAAATTCATGGAGAAGATGTCCCTGGAATTAAGAAGCGACCGGCAAAAGGCCTGCCTGGATGAAATTGAAAGGGATATCGAGAATGTCCGCGCCAGTTGGCGCTACCTGGCAGCCCAAGGTAATTCAACGGAGATAGCCAAAATCGTCGATAGTCTGTGGTATTTTCATGAATTACGAGGCTGGTATCATGCGGCCGTGTCCCTGTTCGGCGAGGCTGAGGCAGCGCTCCTAGCTATAGGCGACGACGAAGATACTGTGGCTGTGGCATCCCAAATGCTGGGAGCCCGGTCCTGGTTCATGAGTCTGCTAGGCTCTGCGCAACAGAGCCAGGAGATGGCTCTAAGGAGTCTGGCTACACTGAAGCGGCTTAATCGTCGCCAGGAACAATTGATCCCCCTCGAAGGGTTGGCGATGAGCAACTTCTTCCTGGATCAGATTTCGGGGCTCATAGAGGCCATCCAGGAAAGCCTGGATATCGCCAGAAAGTTGAGTCATGAGTGGTGGGAGGCAGCATGTTGGAGCTGGTTTGGCCATGCCTATGTGGCCGCTCAAAGCCTTGATGATGCCCACCGCTACGCTGATGTGGCTAATCAGATGGCTGGCAAAATCGGCGACCCTTGGCTATCGTTCTTTCCGAGCCAGGCATTGGCCCAGATTGCCACACTCCAAGGTGACTATCTCCTAGCAAAAGAACGATTTCAAACGGCTCTTAAGGCCGCCCAGTCCATCAACTTCAAGCGAGGTATGGGTTATACCTATAGTAATCTCGGCGGTGTTAGCTACTCGCTTGAGGAATTTGTAGAAGCCGAACAATACCACCTGCAAAGTCTCAAAATTGGCCATGAAATTGGACAGTTGAGGGAAATGCTCGGAGACTTATACGGTCTAGCCCGAGTATGGGCCGTCTTTGGAAGAGGAAGCGATGCCGTCGAACTCCTGGCGGTCGTGCTCCTACATCCGGCCAGTGAACAACATTTACTGATAACTCCAGCCACAATTCAACATGAAGCGGAGCGGCTGCGGGCCGAACTAGAGGCGGTGCTTCCACCCGAGGAGTATGCAACGGCCTGGCAATTGGGAAAGACACGCGAGCTTGAGGTTGTCGTGGCTGAATTGTTGGAGTAAGAAAAGTACAGTTTAGTTTGTCCTCTCGAGCGTGCCTTCGCCTTGAGCGACTCAACTAAGTTGAGCCAGTCGAAGGGGAGAGATCCCTCACACAACTATCAGTTTGAGTCCGATTGCGGATGAGAGGGATTTCTCCCGCAGGTCGAAATGACGGGTTGAGGTAGCGCCCGCATGGTCTCTAAATATATGTTGTTGTCATCAGCCTATTCCGGCGGGCTGGTTTCTATGTAAGTCCAAGCTTACAATATGGAGGTGTTTTGCACGGAATAGCCGCTTAGAACCAGCTTCAGGGTAGTGGGATTGGCCAGTGGAACAAAATATTTACTTCTGCCAAACAACGGATGGTGTCAGCATTGCCTATGCCACGGTAGGCCAGGGGCCGCCGCTGGTGAAAGCGGCTAACTGGCTCAGCCATCTTGAATACGACTGGAAGAGCCCGGTCTGGCGCCATTGGCTGGAAGGGCTATCCAGGCACCACCAGCTTATCCGGTACGACGAGAGGGGTTGCGGCCTGTCTGACTGGGACATCGACGATTTTTCCCTCGATGCCTGGGTTCACGATCTAGAAGCAGTAGTCGACGCGGCCGGTGTCCAACGTTTTCCTCTCCTCGGCATCTCTCAAGGTGGCCCCATCGCCCTCATCTACGCCACCCGCCATCCAGAGAAGGTGACCCATCTTATCCTCTACGGCACCTATGCCCGGGGACGGCTTCATCGCCAGCCAAGCGAAGATCAATTGCGTGAAATCGAGATGTTCTACGAATTGATCTCGCTAGGCTGGGGCAAATCCAACCCTGCCTTCCGGCAAGTCTTCACCACCATGTTCATGCCCGAAGCCTCTATCGACCAGATGCACTGGTTTAATGACCTGCAGCGCGAGTCGGCCACGCCAGAAAACGCGGTCAGAATCAGGAAGACGTTCTCGACCATTGACGTGAGTGATCTGGCACCTAAGATCGCCATTCCAACGTTGATCCTCCATCCCAAAAACGATGCCGTCGTCCCTTTTCAGGAAGGCCGTTTGCTGGCCACTCTGATACCCGGTTCTCGTTTCGTGCCCCTGGAGAGCAGTAACCACATCTTGTTGGCCGATGAGCCCGCTTGGGGACAATTTCTGGAAGAAGTCGGCCATTTCTTGGGTGTGCCCGAAGAGCCCGTCGCCCCTGGGGCCGGCGACGCCAAGCCGAAATCGTCCGACTTCGAGGATCTGACACCTCGTGAGCGCGATGTCCTGGACCTACTGGCCCAGGGTTATCGCAACCAGGAAATCGCCCAGGAATTAGTTCTCTCTCCGAAAACGGTCCGCAACTACATCTCCATACTTTTTGGCAAATTGGACGTGCATAGCCGGGGGGAAGCCATCGTGCGAGCCAGAGAAGCAGGTTTTGGGCACGATTTGGACCGATAGATCGATTGGGCCGATAGATCGGGTTGATAGATCAGGACAATTTAAGGACCCTTGCCCCTATCCCTCGGGACACTTCATCTCATATAGTTAAACCATCCTAACGAACTATGAGGTGAAATCAAATGAAAAAACGAGTGTTGATCCCCCTGTTCCTGATAAATTTCATCGTCTATTTCATCGGCACCGGTCTCCTGCCGATATTACCCCTGTATGCCTCTCGTTTTGGGGTCTCATCTACCGGCATTGGCCTGTACATTGCCTTCATATTTGCGGCCATCACCTTGGGAACGGTGCTGACCGGCCGTATCGCCCACCACTTCTCGACTCGCAGTATCTTCCTGGTTGCCGGCCTTTTAGGCATTCCGGCATTAGCCTTACTTGGCCGGAGCTCAGGCTTCTGGCAGGTAGTCCTGCTGACAGCCGCCATCTGGTTTCTGGCTGGCGTGGGAACGGCCCTGGTGAACGTACAAGCCGGGTTACACGCAGCGCGAGATAAGAGGGGTCAATCCTTTGGCCTCATGTTCCTGGCCTTACCGGCCGCCTCGCTGGTGGCCGGGTTGACCATGGGCCGGCTGGTGGAGTTGGGAAGCTACCGCTTCATGTTCGACCTGCTGGCCATCATCTGGGCGGCCTGGCCTTTCCTGGCCGTCTTGGGCCCCAACGAAAGGTTGGGCCCCGACGAAAGACCAGAGCCAGGCCTTTCACCAACCACTACACCAGCGGGCAAAGGGCGACCGGCCCTCAGTACCTTGTTCTACTTACTCGTCGTGACGACGCTGCTCTCGGCTACGACCTTCTACCTCGCCAGGCTGGGCACTTCTTTCTCGTTAGCGTTCCTTGGCTTCTCGCCCAGCGCGGTGGCCAGCACAACGGCCGTGGGTGGTCTGGTTGCTTTGCCAGCCACATACCTGATCAGCACGCTTTCCGATCGACTGGGCCGCAAACACATCGTGATATTGGGATATGTATTTGCCGTAGGTGCGGCAGTCACGTTGAGCGTGGCCGGGGATTTATGGCATTTTTGGCTGGCCACAGCCATGCTATACATGTCCCGAAGCATCAATGGATCGGTCGCTCCAGCTTTGGCGACGGATCTTCTCCCAAGGGAGAACCTCGGTATGGGGTTGCCTTATCTGAGTGCGGGCAATTGGTTGGCGGCCGTCTTCGGATCAGCCATCGCCGGAATTGGCATCGATAACCTGGGACAGATGAATCTGTTCTTGTTGGCTGCCGGGCTGGCTGCCTCGGCCACCCTGCTCATGGGCATACTTCCGATCTCTCGCCGGGCAATGGCAATGGCCTCATTGCAAGCCTGATCAGGCAAGCACTTCCACTTCTCTCTCTGATTGTGGATGAGAGGGATTTCTCCCGCAGGTCGAAATGACGGGTTAAAGTAGCGCCTTGTAGCCAGGGGAGCAGACTTCTTCGAATTGATCCCGGCCGGGGATATCTGGACTAATATCCTACCAACTAGTACCTTCACCTAGAAC
>Ga0209536_100006895_pt1 | contig 17285 bp, 16 predicted proteins | sample DeeMarSeWOR28_12_FD_187461 | JGI IMG/M metagenome (GOLD analysis project Ga0209536, IMG submission 187461) | Marine sediment microbial communities from White Oak River estuary, North Carolina - WOR-2-8_12 (SPAdes) (version 2) | ecosystem: Environmental > Aquatic > Marine > Intertidal zone >... | reverse complement strand
AGCCGCCACCAGCGCGCGCGAGACGTGCTCGGTGCCGGGGCTTGCCAGGGTCGTAACAGTTTGTGTGCTCATGTTAATTCTCCTTACAAAACCGACTGGTCGGTTTAATTTTGATGCTAAAAAAAACCCGTCTTCATGCATGCGTTTCAGCGGCTGCCAGGGCCCGTTCTTTTTCCGAACGGATTCCCAGGCGGTGCATTACCATCGCGGCCGGGCAGAAACCGGTGATCGCCTGCTGTATCAGGTTGGCGCCGATAAAAGCCGTCAGCCAGATAAACTGGGGATTGACGAAGGCGGTGAGTGCGACCGATACAAGGACCATGCAACCGGCAAATACTTCAACGCTTTTTTCTAATGACATGACTCTCTCCTCTTGGTTGGCAAACTATGCTTTGCAAAGCTCTTAAAAGTATTCCGACTAGTCGGTTTAGTCGACTCGCCAAAAAAAAGCCCTGCGATTATCCGTCGCTCTCATCGCGTGCCTAACACGGTTTCCAGGTAGCGCCGAAAATGTTTCAGTCCTTCGTTAAGAAACTTAGGCTCGCGATGCGAGCGCGCTGTAATGATTGCGCCCTCAATCACGGCCAGCATGTGCCGGGCCAGCTCTTTTGCGCTGGTGGCGGTCACACCGGCTTCCCTGAGAGCGGGTACAAAAACCTTCGCGATACCGTTTTCGAATTCGTCAAACAGTTCGTCGATCCGGTCGTGCAGCACGGGATGCCGTTCGGCGACTTCCAGCGAAATGCTGCCGAGCAGGCAGCCGTGCGCCCAGAGTTCAGGGGCTTTGTCCTCTATATGCTTCACGAACGCCAGTGCACGCTTTACCGGATCCTTTATCTTCGTGTACGGACCGTCGGCAACGATCGCCCAGCCACGCCGCTCATAATCCTCGAGGGCCGTAATCGCAAGTTCTTCTTTCGACTTGAAGGCGTGATACACGCTGCCCTTGGAGACGCCGGCCAGGCTGATGATTTCGTCCACCGTCGTGGCGGCATAGCCGCCCGTTGTCATCAGCTGCTGCGCTGCTTCGATCGCCTTCTGTTTTGCGGTAACTTTAGCCATGCGGAGCAGACTAGACCAACTAGTCGGTCTAGTCAACCCCTTCGTGGACTTATGTGCTCTTGGCCCGCGCTCCGGGATATGCCGAGGCACTGCGTGGCGCAGTTACTGCGGCAACGTTAGCCGGCCGGCTACTGCTTCAGCGCGAGTTCTTTTTCCGATTTGATGCCGAACTTGCGCATCACCATGGCGGCCGGGCAGAAGCCGGTGAATGCCTGCTGAAACAGGTTCGCGCCGACGAACACCGTTAGCCAGATGAATCCCGGGTGCACGAAGACGGTCAGCACGACCGACAAGAGCACCATAAAACCTGCAAATGCTTCGACCGATCTTTCCAGAGACATGGCTTGTTCCTCGCTAGTAGTTGTATCGCACGCGCACATAGGCGTTGCTGTTATCTTCGAACTGTCCGAAGAAGGTATATATGTCCTTGCCGCCAACCAGGTTTAGGCCGGCCGTGGTGGTCCAGTTGTCGCTGGCACGGTAGGTGACCACCGGGCGCAGGTAGGCGTCGTTATCGTTCGGCGACCAGAAGGCAAACAGCGACCAGTTCAGTTTGTCCTGCATCGCGCGATAGGTCAGCCGGGTCGTCAGTACGTGGCGGTTTTCCGGCGGCTCGAATTCCGGTGTCGGCGAATTGGCGATGAGTTTGTCGTGGTCACGGATGTGCTCGAGGTAATACTGCAGGCCCACATTGAAGTTGCGCGCGGCCTCCCACTCGTAGCCGGTGAGCAGGCGCAGCTGGCTGTTGGCAATCAGCGGGTCGGTGCCGCTGCTGTCGTCGCGCGAGTAGTAGTAAGACGCTTCCACATTAAAGAGTCCCGGTCCGAGCGTGCGTCGCAAGCTGCCGCCCAGTGAACTCATCGGCGCAAAGGTCAGCATGAAAGGGCCGGTGACTTGCGAAGGCGTCTTGAAGAAACCGTAGTAACCGTAGAGCGCGTATTCCACGCCATTGACCGTCTTGAACAGACGCAGCGCGTATTCGCCGTCGGACAGGCCGTCGTCCGGTTCGTCCACCTGCAGTGGCGGCTCGTCGCCGATGATGGCGCCGACGAATGGTGAAAAATACGAAAAGCGTTCGCCGCGAATGTACTCGTCCGAGGTGAACTTCGGCGTCCACGCGAAATCGATGTTCACGATGCCGTTGTACTGCGTCAGCCGCAGTGAATTGGAGGGCGCCTTCAGGTATTCGTCATCGCGACCGGCGAAAAAACTGACCCAGTCTTTCGGGAAGAGGTCATTAAGAAACAGCAAGTCGCCGGTGCCCCAGGTCAGGACCTGCCTGCCAAGCTTCGCATCGAGGTTGGCGGCAGGGGAGAAGGCAATCGACACATCACGCAGGTCAAGTTCGAACTCCTCGTCGATGCCATCGGCCAGGAAGTCACCTTTGTAGGTCAGTTTTACCGAGTCGTTTGACCAGCCGGTCTCCAGGCGCCAGCGGGCATCGGCCAGCGTACCGTAACGACCCACCGCCTCGTCCTCATCCCAGCGGCTGCCCAGCGCGCCTTCGACGAAACCGCTCAGCGCCAGCCATTTGCTTGCGGACTGATCTTCCCAATCGTCGCCCCAGCTATCGTCGTCGCCCCAGCCATCGCCGTCGGCAAAACCGCTACCGAGCGCGTCGGCGTTGGCGGGTTCGCCTGAGTCGTTCGTCGCAGGCGAGTTATCCCAGTCATCATCCGGAAAGCCGCGGCTCAGGTCGGCACCGTCTTGTTGCGCGAATGCGCCGGTGCTGCCCAGAAGAAGGACGAACAGGAGCAGGTTACGCATCGCCTCGGCCCGTTACTGCGCCGGTCGCTCCAGCCACTGCTGTGGAGGGTTGCGCAGCGATCGCTCGGTAAACACGTCATCGGGCAGGCCAACGTCATAGCCGACAAAGCCGAACTGCATGTCGGTGTAACCGCCGGTCTCGAGGTTGCTGACCCGGCTCTTCGCCACCGTCGGGTAACCCTGCACGGTTTCGACCTGTTGCACTTCGATGCGCCGATAGACATTGCCGCTGCCGTTGGTGTATTCGATTTTCATCGGCAGCAGGGTGTTGCGGTCGATCCAGGTCACGTAACTCGCGAACTCTACGCTAGAAGAATCGAGGGGCACGTGCTTGAGCACGTAATACTCATCCGTGGTGTCGATCAGTTCGTGTTTGTCTTCTGCAGGGTCGCGCCCCGAGACGTCCTCATAGAAATAATCCGCGCCGACGAAGCTGGTCCGTTTATCGCCAGCCGAAATACGTTTAACGAGGTCCAGGCCCGGCAGGTACAGCCAACGGTCATCGTCACGGGCGATGTGTTTTTTTACCAGATAGACCGTCCCGCGCACATCCGAAGGCCGGCTAAAGACCACCAGGAAGTTCTGGTCACCGCCCGCTGCGACATTGCGCCGCAGGATGGTGAATTGGCGGCGCTGCTCACGCCCCTGTGCATCCATGATGCGCATACGCACTTCGGCACGCCCGTCGACGCCCGGATAATACGAGGCGAGGTTGGCCTGCGCGACGATCTCGTCGGCATCGGTCAGTGCAGCGCCGCTTACGCTGCCCGCGACGGCCAGCAGCGCGAGACTTGTAAGCAAGCGTGTGCGGTTAAGCGAGTGTCGTCGGTTCATCCTGGTTCTCCTTTTTGAGGGCCCACCCGAGTACGGCGGGTAACAGCAGCAGCGTCGCCGACCCGGAGATGGCCATGATCGACGCCATGAATGCGCCGACGGTGATGTAGGGCACCAGCGGTGCGAAAAACAGCGGCGTGAAACCGAGCGCGATGACGATGGCATTTCGTGAAATAGCACGTGCCGGTTCCTCGAACATGAGCTCCGCCGCCGCGCTGAACGAGCCGGTTTCCTGCGCCAGAGTGCGCATACGCTGGATGAAGTGGATCGCAAAGTCGACCGACAGGCCGAGCGTCAGCGACGACAGTACTGCGATCGGCATGTCGTAGTCTTTGCCGATCCAGCCGATGAGGCCATAGACAGCGAGTATGGTAGTCGACAATGGCAGCATCGCGATCAGACCGAAGCGAACCGAACGGAACAGCGTCGCCATCATTACGAAGACCGCACCGAAGGCACCGACCAGGCTCCAGACCATGCCCTCGACCATCGCGTTCTGCCACACCACATTAATAAAGGTCTTGCCGGCCCAGCGCGCGGTCACGTTCGGGGGCAGGGGATTGTCGGCGAGGTAGTCGTCGACCGCGGCGATGACTCGGCTCATGTCCTGGTTATCCCCGCTGGTGAGCTGCAGCCAGATGGCGGTGGAGCTGAAATCCGGTGTCACCATGTGCCAAAGATCCTGCGGCCGATGCGATGACTGGTATTGCAGCAGCGTCTGCGCGACCGCCGGGACGCTGGCGGGGATCGTGTAATTGGTGCCGTCGCCGCCGCGCAGTTCCCGGTTCACGACTTTCACGACGTCGGGCAGCGCGTTGCTTTTGCCCACCAGCCCCGACTCCTGCAAAGCGGTTTGCAGCTGTTCGATAACGGCCAGAGCGTCGGGCCGCTGAAAGTAACGGCTCGCGGACTGGGTGGACTCGACGCGAGCGAGCAGGCTGTCGAGCGCATCGATGGCCGCATCATCATCGGCGGCGAACAGTTCGTCATCGATCGTGCTGATGAGTTCGTTCAGTGCCGCTGCCGAGCGAGCCGCGGTGAGCTGCGCCCGGATTTCGGCGGTATCGAAGCCGGTCGCATCCAGAGCGGCGATGTCTGTTTGCGAGTCGGCGCTGAGTGCGTCATAGACAGACTCACTGTCATGCTCGAGCACCAGGAACGCGTCGTAGGTGCCGGCGAAATGTTCGTTAAGCACTCGGTCCGCGACGCGGATTCGGTGTTGCTCCTTGAACCAGCGCACCGGGTTGTCGTTGATCTGGATTTGCAGCACACCGGCGACACTGATGGCCATGAGGACGACCGTCGCAAAGATAATCAGCTTGCTGTGTCCGAAGGCAAAGCGGCCCAGTACACGCAAGCCTCGTGCCAGCGGTGAGGCGGGCTGCTCGGCCTGTTCGCCGTGCCTGGGCAGGCTGGCAAGGCTTGCCGGTTTCATCCGCACGACGTAAGCGGGGATAAAGATAATCGTCAACAAGAAGGCCAATAGTATTCCGCCGGCAACGAAGGCGCCAAAAACCTGTACCGGTGGAATCGGAGTAAGCATGAGGGATAAAAATCCCACGGCCGAAGTCAGCGAGGTGAACAGCATCGGTGTAAAAAGGTGGCCGACGACTTCGCGGATAGTGGCTTCCGCTCCATGTTCGGCGGTGTAGCGGTCGGCGAACTCGGACATGATATGGACCGAATCGACGACCGCGATCGGCATCAGGAAGATCGGAATCATCGAGCTCATAATGTGCACGGTAAAACCCATGCCGATCAGCACGCCCATCGTGATGATGACCGTCGCCATGGCCACAATCATTGGCGCGATAATGAGCTTCCAGCTGCGAAAGAAGTACCACATCAGCAGAAAAATCATCAGGCCGGCGAGCGGCGCCGAAATACCCATCTGCACGAACATTTCAACGCCGAAGGTGTCTTCGGCGACCGGCAGCCCCGTGACGTGATACGCGTCATCGCCGCCGAGCGAATCCGTGAGAGCGCCGATTTCGCGTGAGATCGGGTAGCTCAGTTCCTTGCTCTTGATCGGCACATAGATGGCCGCGGCTTTGCCGTCGCCCGATACCAGCGTGTTCTGCAATAACGGCAGACGGGCGACGGCCTCGCGAATGTAGTCGGCCTGCGCGGCGGTCGCGGGGGCATCTTTCATGAGCCATTCGAAACGAATTTCGCCCGGCTGGCCCTGGGTGATGTTGTCGGCGATCGCGAGCGACATCAGGTCCGGCCGAATAACGCCCTCGATTTCCAGAATCGAATTACTCAGTTCGTGCAGCGCCGACAGAGACGCTGTATTGAATATGCCCCGTGGGTTTGTCTCGTTGACGATGCCGACCACGATCGCATCGTGCAAGGTGAAGCGTTGCTCCACCGCATTGTGAAACATGCGATCGGCCTGGTCCTCGGCGAGCATGTTTTCCGGGTCCGTGTCGATGTGAATCAGCGGGATCAGTGCCGCGGCGCCCAGCGTGAGCAGCGCGGTAACCCAGAACACCAGCACCGGGCGCGTGGTCGCGATTTCGGTAATTGTGCGTTTCATTTGGCGCCCTTCAGTCCGCAGCGGCCAACGGCCAATAGGCGTAAAATATAACAGTAATCTAATAAAGTAAATACTAAATAAGAATTGACTAATTTAACTGCAAGCTATATATTTCGGGTTATTCACGACAACTGAATGAAACCATCGCATGAACCAGACAAACAGGAAACCCGCTTTGCCGGGCCCGGCGCTGGAGGAGCTGCGCGAGCATGCCGGCGACGCGGCACAGCTTATGAAGGCGCTGGCGCACGAGAGCCGGCTGCTCGTACTTTGCACGTTGAGTGAAGGTGAGCTGTCGGTAGGACAGCTGAACCAGCTCGTCCCGCTCAGCCAATCGGCGCTGTCGCAGCACCTGGCAGTCCTGCGCCGCGAAGGCCTCGTTACGACGCGCCGCAAAGCGCAAACCATTTACTACGCACTTGCAGAAGGGCCGGCCAGCCGGGTTATCAACGTGCTGCACGATATTTACTGCCCCGCATCCACTCCCGTTGATTGACCGTCATCGAAGCATCTTCCGTAAGTAGAGCTACGAATGGCCGCAGCGGTTCTATTGGCTCATCCTCTACTGGCTAATCGTAGGGTCGTTGTCAGACAGTTAACAGGGGTAGCATCATGGGCATTGCAACCACCATTCTAGAGTTTCTTGACCGTACCGGTGTCGACTACAACGTCATCCAGCATCCGCACGCGCCATCCAGCATGCGCACCGCAGAGGCGGCTCACGTCTCCGGTGAACTCGTTGCGAAAGGGGTGTTGCTTAAAGATACCGAGGGCTATGTGCTGGCAGTCGTGCCCGCGTCGCATCACGTTCAGGTAGGCCACGTGCAGGAAAAGCTGGGCCGGCCGCTGGAAACAGCGCCCGAGCCGGAGCTCGCCGAGGTGTTCCCGGATTGCGAGCCGGGCGCCGTCCCGGCAGTGGGCCCGGCTTACGAGCTCGATACCATCGTGGACCCGTCGCTGCAGGGTCAGCCGAATATTTATTTCGAGGCAGGCGATCACGAAGAATTGATTCACGTCACGGGCGCGGTTTTTGAATCGCTGCTGCAGGATGCCCGGTTCATGCCTTGCAGTGAACACAGGCCCTGAAGCCGACGCCGGACCTTCTGATTCGCAGCGCGGGGCGCGCGATGGCGGATCCGGGCTGCGCCGCGACGTCGGACTGACGCTCTTCGCACTCTACGGTGCGGGCAACATTATCGGCGCCGGCATCTATGTTCTGGTCGGCAAGGTGGCCGGCGAGGCCGGCCTGCTGACGCCACTCGCGTTCCTGATTGCTGCCGCGGTGGCCGGGTTAACCGGCCTGAGTTACGGCGAGCTCGGTGCGCGTTACCCCGTCAGTGCGGGCGAGGCCGTCTACCTGCAACGCGCATTCAACCGCCGCTGGTTATCGATGGCCACGGGCTTCCTGATCGCGCTGGCAGGCCTGGTCTCGGCTGCGACGATGGCGCGGGGTTTTGTCGGTTACCTGAACGAGTTTCTCGCGCTTCCCGCCGCTTTAGTCATCGTCATTTTTGTCAGCTTGCTTACGCTGATCGCGATACGCGGTATTGCGGAATCCGCGTTGGTAGCCGCCTTACTCACGCTCGTGGAAGCGGGCGGCCTGCTCTGGATTATCAGCGTGGCTGCGCCGAATTTCGGCGGGCTTGCGGAGCTTTCCATGGCCGACTTTTCTCATGCAGAAATTGCCGCTGAAGGCTTAACTTCGGCAGGCGCGTTAGCGCAGGCCGGCGCAGTCTGGCAGGGGGTATTCACCGCAGCGTTCCTGGCTTTTTTTGCCTTTATCGGTTTTGAAGACATGGTGAGTATTGCGGAAGAGGTCCGCGAGCCCGAGCGGAACATGCCGCGCGGCATCCTGCTGGCCTTCGCGATATCGACGGTCTTGTACCTGCTGGTCAGTGTCGCGGCAATCGCGACCCTACCCATCGACACACTCGCCGCCAGCGATGCGCCGCTTGCCGATGTCTACCGTGCTGCCACCGGCCGATCCGTGGCATTCATCAGCCTGATTGGGTTGATTGCTGTCATCAACTGTGCACTGATCCAGATCATCAAGGCGGCGCGGGTTTTCTACGGCATGAGCAGCAACGGCTGGTTGCCCGCTTTTTTCGGCGTAGTCAATCCGCGCACCCGCACGCCGTTGCGCTCGACGCTGGTGGCCGGCGGCATCGTACTGGTTTTCGCGCTGGCGCTGCCGCTCGTGAGCCTCGCTAAAACCACGAGCGCAATGGTGCTTTTGGTATTCATTCTGGTGAACCTCGCGCTGATCACGATCAAGCGTTCGGGCCCGCCGCCCGAAGGCGTGCGTGCAATGCCTATGTGGGTGCCCGTCCTCGGTGCGCTGGCAAGTGCTGTGATCCTGCTTGCCGCTTTTTAAGTCTCGGTGAGTTTGCCCGGCAGGCGGCAGGCCGTCCGAGTAACGGCTTGGCCTAATATTCGGCCGGGAGCGGCCCGCAGAGCCAGTCCGGCTATTGGTTCGACGCGGTGCTTTTCGAATCCATTCAGCTCTCCGCTGCGTATACTTGGCTACTGACATTACAACCGCGTATGTAACGAGCAACCATGAATTCTGTGCAGACGAACACCATCAATGAGGAAACCCGGTCGGCGAGTGACGAGGCTCAGCCGGTTTCCAGCGCCGACAGGCCTGTGCCGCTGGACGACACCAACGCCGTCCGTGACGCCATCATCGATCGCTACGGCCTGACCGAGATGCTCGATGAGGAGGGCGGGCCGTTCATTCGGTTGAAGCTGCGTTTCCCGCCGCATCTCGAGGCGGGCTTCATGCGGATATGGCAAACGCCCGAGGGTTGCGTCATCGACAGGCTGTACCACATTTACGTGGGCGGGAACGGTAACGATGTCAACCTGATGTATGCCATGACGCGCGCCGATTCGCCTGTGCCGCACTTTTTCCTGCACTACAACGTCAATCCGCCGGACGTCTGGAGCTACCATGTCGATCTGCCTGGCAAGGTCGATGGCGTCATGTACCCGGATTACTGGGAGCAGGCTTTCAGCCCGCTTAGCGCGATCAGTGAAAAGAAAAAATTCAAGGCGATCCCGACCCGCCGGATCCAGTCCGACCGTCGTCAGTACCTGTCGACCTGGGGTTTTTACGGCAAGGAAATAGACGAACCCGAATACCGGCTGATCCGCGACGAAGTCGTGCCGGTGTATCTGCAGCGCTTCTTCGACCTGGTCGATAACTTCAGCTACACGACCGTCGACCGTGACTACCTGATCGAGCGCGGGCGCAAGCAAATGGACATTCTGCTGAAGCGCGAGATGGACCTGAGTGGCTGGGGTCGGCTCGAGTCGCTGTTCGGCCGCGAAGCGGGCGACCTGCTGCGCTACGAATGCCGCCGCGAACATCACGATATCTGACCGGCGCCGAGTGCTTGTCGCTGTGCGGCCGTGACGGGCTTAAGTGCCGAATACGGGCGGCCGAGACCCTGATAATGGATGCGGCCGGCAGCGGCATTTAAAATTCGGGTCGGACTCGGGATAATCCTCACGATGGAAAAGGACTATTACGAAAATCCGGCCAACGTCGAGAACTACAGCAAGTTCAACCCCGAGCACGACGGAGCTCTGCTGGTCGACGCGCTCCGCGCCTGGTTGCCCGACGGCTCGTCCGTGCTGGAGTTGGGCATCGGGCCGGGGAAAGACTTCGATTTGCTGAGCAAGCATTTCAAGGTGACGGGATCGGATTTTTCCAGCGCCTTCCTGGAGCGTTACCGAGCCAGGAACCCGGTCGCGGATCTATTGCAGCTCGACGCCCGCACTCTCGCCACGGAACGCCACTTTGACGGGATTTTCTCCAACAAGGTTTTGATTCACCTGTCGCCGAAAGAGTTGACCCAATCATTTTCACGCCAGCATCAGTTGCTGAATGACGGGGGCGTCATCCTCCATTCCTTCTGGTATGGCGAGGGCGACCAGCAATTCGGTGACCTGACACTCCGCCGTCGCAACGAGCATGACCTTGCGCTGCTGCTCGAGGACAAGTTCGATGTCCTCGCCCTCGAACGGCACGCCAAGATGAAGGAGGGCGATTCGATCTACGTGGTGGCGCGCAAGAAGTCCAGCGACGTTCTATAGCTGCGCCGATCAGTCGGGCGCGCCGGCGCCCATGCTGCGGTAGCCGAAAACGGCCGCGTGACGCTCCGAGGTTTGTCTCGCCGGCTGCCCGACGCACGGCCGTGCAGGGCCCGGCTCAATTTCGAACCGCAACAAATTGGTCATAAAAATGTCATCAAATCGCAACGCACGGTTGCGAACATTCGCACCTGATACAAGAGTTCGCTTCGATCTCCTTGAGTCGCGTCGGCAAGGAGAGCATTGGAGGAAGCGTTGCATCGGCGCGTAATATAAGGACGTTAGCTATGACAGCAATGTTTGCCAGCGTGTCGTTAGGAATACTGCTTGTCCTGAGTATTCTGGCCGAACGCAAGAAGCATAAAGAATGGCGTGACTGGTGGGAAGCCAGCCGATACCGCGTGTACTAACCCAGTCATTCGCTTGACACCCGCCGCATTCGGCGGAGCCAATGGCCCGTCAGTCCGCTGGCTCCGCAGGGGCGGATTCGTAAGCGCATTCCCCTCAAACGCTGGGTTTCTTGCCCGCTTTCGTATATAGTCACATCCGAACTAGTCAGGGTGTGACCAATGACCAAACGTTTGTTACTGCTCGGCCTGCTCCGCGGCCAGAAGCTGCATGGCTACGGGGTATTGGAATATCTCAACAACCATGCCGCCGGCGGAGCGGCAATCGGTAAATCCAATGCCTATCGCCTGTTGCGGGCGATGGAAGACGAGGGTCTGATTCGCAGTGCCGCGGAACGCGACGGCAACCGGCCGGAACGTCACGTATACGAAGTGACGGGCGCCGGCGAGTCCTATTTTCACGAGCACCTGATGCAGGAACTGGCTCGCGACGCCACCGCCGATCAGCCCGGCATTGCAGTGCTGAACTACCTGTCTGAACTGGAACCGTCGGCTGCCATCCGGCAATTGCGGCAGCGCCGCGAGAAGGTGGCGGCGCGCCACGCCGAACTGCTGAATGTTCCCAGGGACGTGCTACATCTCCACCCGGCGCTGGATCTTGGCCTGCAGCAGGTGGAAGTCGAGCTGAAATGGCTGGATGACAAATTAACTGAGTTAAGGGCGCAGACCAGGTCGGTGGCGTAGCGATTTATCACAGACAACCTGAGGGCCGCCGACCGAGTGCGGCCCGCAACATAACAACGGATAGCACTCCAACACATGAAAGCAATTCTAAGTCGTCATAAAAAGTGGCTCATGCCGGTCGGTGTGATCGTGATCGCCTACAGCATTGCAACGGTGATCCGCAATACAGGCCCGCAGGTCGAAGTCATTACCCCGGAGCAACCGCCGCTGGTTGTTCGAGTCGTCGAAGCCGAGCCGCAGTCACTGCGACTGACGGTTGAGAGCCAGGGCGAGGTCAATGCCGAGCATATGGTGGATCTGGTCAACGAGGTGCCCGCGCGCGTGGTGCAGCTTTCCCCTGCGTTCGTTAACGGCGGCTATTTCCGCACCGGCGATGTATTGCTGCAACTCGATGAAACTGATTATGAACTCGCGCGCGTGCGCGCTGCCGCCCAGGTATCCGAGGCCGTGGAGGACTACGAACTCGAAAAAACAGAGGCTGCGCTCGCCAAAGAGGGGCTGTTTCCACTTCGCGAGGCGCGGGTTGAATCGGCCAAAGCGAGAGTCGAGTCGGCGCGTGCACAGCTCGCGCAGGCCGAGGCGGATCTGGCACGCACGCGGGTGCGAGCGCCGTTCGACGGGCGTGTGCTGTTTACCAGTGTCGGGCTCGGGCAGTACGTGGCGAAGGGTGAGCCGCTGGGGCGAATTTTTTCGACCGGTGTGGCAGAGATTCGCCTGCCGCTGACCGATCAGCAGTTACGTCACCTCGACTTGCCGTTCGGAACCGGCAGCAACGAGCAGATTCTTGACACGCCGGTTACCCTGCGAGCGGAAGTCGGCGGCAGGATCGTTGAATACCCGGCCTACCTGCACAGAATGGAAGGTGCCGTCGATCCGGATAATCGCGTGTGGTACGCGGTCGCACGAGTGGACGACCCTTATGGCCTGAACGACCCGGAGCGAACCACGCCGCTGGTGGTCGGCCTGTTTGTGGAAGCGATCATTGCAGGCCGCCGCGTCGACAACGTGTACAAGCTGCCGCGCCCGGCGTTGCGTAACCAAAGCGATGTGCTGGTGGTCGATCAGGGCAATCGTTTGCGGCAGAGGAGGGTGGATGTGTTGCTCACCGATTTCGAATCCGCGTATATCTCATCGGGGTTGCAGCCTGGTGACAGGATATGCGTGTCACCCGTCGAGGCTTTTGTTGACGGCCTCGCCGTCGAGATCGTGAGTGACGAGGCGCCGGCTGAAAAGCTGGCGGTGAACTAGTCATGATTCGCTGGTTTGCAGAAAACAAAGTCGCGGCCAACCTGCTGATGATCGCTATCATGCTCGGCGGTTTGTTGTCGCTGCCATTGCTCGAGCGCGAGGTGATGCCGGGCATTCCACTCGACATGATTCAGGTCGATGTCATATACCCGGGTGCGAGCCCCGCAGAAATTGAAGAGCGCATCTGCATCCGCATCGAAGAAGCCATTCACGATCTGGAAGGCATCAAGTCGATCACCTCGGAGGCCGTCGCAGGGCGCGGCGGCGTTGCCGTGGAAATCGCCAAGGGCTTCAAAACCGAGCGCATGCTGGCCGATATCAAGGCGCGCGTCGACGCACTGGATACGCTGCCCGAAGAGGCTGAAGAACCGCAAATCCAGGAGGCACCCTGGAGCGAGGAGGTCATCGAGCTGGTCGTCAGTGCTGACACCGATGAGGCGTCATTGCGGGAAATTGCATACCGAGTGCGGGACGGCGTGGCCCGCCTGCCGGGCGTTGATGAAGTGGACGTCGAAGGTTTGCGCGCCCCGGAAATGGCCATCGAAGTATCCGAGCTGACTCTCCAGAAATACGCGTTGACCTTTGATGATGTGGTCACGGCGATTCGCCGTTCCTCGATCAACCTGCCGGGCGGTTCGATACGCACCTCGGGCGGCGACATCGCGTTGCGCACCTTCGAGCAGGCTTATGCCGCCGAGGATTTTGCCGAAATCGTGTTGCTCAGGAACCCCGATGGCACCCGTGTTCTGCTCGGCGACGTCGCCGATATTCGCGACGGTTTCGAGGAAACGGATGAGCTGAGCCATTTCAACGGCCACCGGGCGGCGGCGATTATCGTCCGTGTGCGCAACAACCCCGATGTGGTTGCCGTTAACGAGGCCGTGCGCGACTACGCCGAGCGCATCCGCGCCAGTTTGCCGCCTGGAGTTCAGCTCGAAGTCTGGCTCGACCGTTCGGAAATCTTTCGCAGCCGCGCCGAGATGCTGATCACGAGCGGCGCGATGGGGCTCGTCCTCGTGTTCATATTACTGACGCTGTTTTTGCGCCCGGCCATAGCTATCTGGGTTTGCGCCGGTATCGCGGTGTCGTTCCTGGGTGCGATTTTTGTCATTCCTTCGACACCGATTTCGATCAACATGATGACCTTGTTCGCCTTTGTGCTGGTGCTGGGTATCGTGGTCGATGACGCCATCATCATCGGCGAAAGTATTCATGTGCAGGTACAAAGGGGGCTGCGGGGCACGGAGGCGGCCTATGCAGGCGCGCGGCGGGTGGCCAAGCCGGTTATTTTTGCGGCGGTCACGACCATGATCGCGTTCTCGCCGGCCTTATTTATAGAAGGCGCGGCCGCCAAGCTGACGATGCCGCTGTCCATTGTTGTGATCCTGGCGCTGGCGTTTTCGCTGGTCGAGGCCTTCCTCATTTTGCCGGCGCACTTGTCGCACCTGAAACCGATCGACGAGACCCAGGCCGGCGGTCTGCTGACCCGCGCGCGGCGCAGGATAGCCAACGGCCTGAGCGACTTCAGCGAACAGCGATACCGGCCCTTCATTGTGCGCGCGATCGACGCACGCTATCTGACGCTGGCGGTGTTTGTTGCGGTCTGGCTGATGGTGATGAGCTTTATTCAGGGTGGCTGGGTCAAACAGACTTTTTATCCGCTCATACCCGGCGATGACATCATCGTCAGCGTCACGCTGTCCGACGGTGTGTCGTTCGCCACGACGGAGGAAGTGGTGGCGCGAATCGAGCGCGCTGCCGAAACGGTTCGCCGGCATTATGCAGAGCAACCCGGCGGCGACATCATCAAGAACGTACGCACTTTCGCGCAAGAGAACAATATTCAGGTCACCATGGAGCTGATTCCGGGTGAGGAACGTGATGTCCCGATCGAGCAGGTGACCGAGCGCTGGCGCAATGAGATCGGTTTTATTCCCGACACCAAGGCATATACGTTTGACTACCATCTCATCGACCGTGAGCCGCCGGTGAAACTGGGGTTGACGGCTGATGATCCGCAGCAGCTCATGAACGCCACCGCACGCGTTGAAGCAAAACTTGCCACCTACGATGGCCTGTTTGGAATCAATAACAGCCAGCGTTCCGCACGCACCGAGATTTTGGTGACGGCGCGTAATAATGCCGACAACTATGACGTGGACCGCGAGCAGCTGGCGCGCCAGGTGCGGCAGGGTTTCTTTGGTGAGGAAGTACAGCGTATTCCTCGCGGACGCGATGAAGTCAAAGTGATGGTGCGCTACCCGGAGGAGTCGCGCCGCTCGCTGGAGCAGATCAATCGCATGCGCATTCGCGTCGGTGACGATCAGCAGATCCCGATCGGCAGCGTCGCGCAGCTCGAGTTCGCCCAGGGCGCCAGCGCCATTCGGCGACTCGACCGCCGTCGTATCGTCGAGGTGACGGCCGAGGCCGATTACGAGCGAGCAGATCCTTACAAGATCGTTACGGATATTCGCGACAGCTACGCGCCGGACCTTATGCAGGAATTCCAGGGGCTCGAGTTCCTGGTGAAAGGTGAGCAGGATGCCGCCAGCGAATTCCTGCTGGAACTGGTGCGCCTCACACTAATGGCATTTCTCTGTACCTTCGGGCTGATTGCTATTGCGTTTCGGTCCTATATACAGCCGGCCATCGTGATGAGTGCGGTGCCGTTCGGTTTGCTCGGCGCCATCATCGGTCATCTGCTGTTTGGGGTGACCATGTCCATGTTCTCGTTCATGGGCGTCGTCGCGGCGGCAGGGGTGGTGATCAACGACAATCTCGTGCTGATCGACCGAATTAATCAGGTGCGCGAGGAACTGGGAGAGCAGGCGAAGATCGGCCACGCGGTCGTGCGGGCCGCAGTCAGTCGCTTTCGGCCCATCTTGTTGACGTCCTTCACGACCTTTGTCGGGTTGCTGCCGATCATGTCCGAGAGTAGCGCGCAATCGGAGTACCTCAAACCCATGACCCTGTCACTGGGCTTCGGCGTTGCCTTCGCCTCGTTCGTCACGCTGATCCTGGTGCCGTGCCTGTACCTGATCGTCGAAGATGCGCGGGCCGGGGTGCAGCGCTTACGTCGGCGCGGCAGGCCGGCCGAGGTCGTTTAAAGAAGTCACGACGTTAAACTGTTTCTGGTCACCGGTTAGCTTAGCCGCACACCCGGCGGTCCTTTTTTCAGTCGCTGATCCTGACGGCAAAAGCGTCGTGGCAGAGAAGCGTTCCGTTGCGCGGCGCAGGATCAGTGTGTTCCGTTCCTCCACACGGGGCTTCGGTAGACAGAAGCTTCTGATGCGCGGCGAATCCTTAGTCAGGCCCGGTGTATGCACCCTATGGGTTCGCTCGGTTTCGCCCACGGTAATTGCCTATTATCGGCCCAAATCGCAGTGTTTATATTGATGGTATGTGCTTGAAAATTTTGGCCCGAAGCCTATGAAGCCCGCCGCAAAATGGTTGCTGCTGATATTCGCCGTAATAGCGGCTGTTGCCGCCTACAGCTATTGGACACGTTCGCAGCCTGTTCAGGTGGCCGTTACCGCGGTTGACTTCGGGGACGTGAAATCGACCGTCTCGAATACCCGTGCCGGTACAGTCGACGCCTGTCGTCGCGCACGCATGTCGCCGGCGCTGGGCGGGCAGATTGCCTCATTGCCCGTGCGTGAAGGCGATGCGGTTAAAGCCGGCGGAGTCATGCTGGAACTCTGGAACGAAGACCTGCGCGCCGAACTCGAGCTTGCCAGGCGGGATGCAGTTGCGAGCAAGGGGCGCGCGGATGAAGTGTGCACGCGGGCCCAGATTGCAGAGCAGGAAGGGCAGCGGTTGCAAAGCCTGCTCGACAAGCAGCTGGCATCTGTCGAAGAAGCCCAGCGTGCGGTAGGTGAGGCCAAGGCGCAGAAAGCAGCGTGCAAGGCGGCCAGAGACGGCGCACGGGTCAGCGATGCGAATGTCGAAGTGGTGCAGTCCCGGCTCGAGCGCACACGGTTGCGCGCACCGTTCGACGGCGTTATCGCGGAAATCAACGGGGAGGTGGGCGAGTTCGTCACGCCGTCGCCGGTAGGCATCGCGACGCCACCGACTATAGATCTGATCGATGCCAGCTGCCTGTATATAAGCGCGCCGATCGACGAGGTAGACGCGCCTGCGGTGTCTGCGGGTCAGCAGGCATTGATCACGATGGATGCATTCCCGGATCATAAGTTCCCCGGTTTCGTTCGGCGCGTAGCACCCTATGTGCTGGATGTAGAGAAACAGGCACGCACCGTGGAAATCGAGGCTGAGATAGAAAACCCGGACAGCGATAGATTACTGCCGGGCTATAGCGCCGACGTCGAGATCATCCTCGAGACGCGGGCCAACGTGTTGCGTGTGCCTATCCAGACTATCGTCAAGGGCAACCGTGTCTTTGTACTGAACGGCGACACACTCGAGGAGCGGACGATAGAGATCGGCGTCCGCAGCTGGGAGTACGCGGAGGTCTTGTCGGGTTTGCAGGCAGGCGAGCTCGTCTTGTTAACCGTCGATCGCGAGGGCGTCGCCGATGGCGCGATCGCGACGACAGAGTAGCCGCGCGGGCGTTGCAGGGGCTTGGCACGGCATCGACTGCGTTGCTTTTTTCCCAGCGCCTGCCGGCTCGTCCGGCGAAACCGGTA
>Ga0209536_100006894_pt1 | contig 17287 bp, 16 predicted proteins | sample DeeMarSeWOR28_12_FD_187461 | JGI IMG/M metagenome (GOLD analysis project Ga0209536, IMG submission 187461) | Marine sediment microbial communities from White Oak River estuary, North Carolina - WOR-2-8_12 (SPAdes) (version 2) | ecosystem: Environmental > Aquatic > Marine > Intertidal zone >... | reverse complement strand
AATTTCCGAGAATCCAAGTTTTTGCCACCGTTTCCAGTTAGCTTTTCTTGACAAAAACAAAGTCAAGGGTATGTATTTGCTTTTAAATGCAGACGCTTTTAGTGTAACGTATCTTCTGGCACAGTTTAGGCATATCATACGTTCACCTTCTGAGAAATCTTTAGTTATTCAGCTTTTGCAGTATAGTGTTTTACATCATGGGCAACGTGTAATTTGGTAAGGAGGTACTTTCAGTTTGCAGAGGTTGCATTGATTGTCATGTTCTGGAGGGCGAGTTCCGCCTATGGAATAATAACTTCTCGAACCAAATAAATCTCCTAGTAATGTCAAATATAAGAACTGAAAATAAATCTAACTAACAGCTTGTATTTAATGAAAATTATAAGCTGAATCTTATATTATATAATATAAAAGTTGGTTTGAATTTTTTTGAACTATGTTTTTTATTATAACAATTGTATGTTTAACTTTCTGAGAGCTTATCATTTTTGAGAATTTTCAATTTCTTTGGGTCCTTTAAGCACCGAATGTTTTACAGATAACCATACAACCTGAACGTTATTTTCTTGAGTTTTAGAGCTATTTTCTATGATTTTGTGATAGCTTTTCAATTCCAATCCTTTTATGTTTAATAAGAAAAGAAATTATATCTTCAAGCTCCACAGCTTCAACCTATAATGGTTTCCTTTACCCTTTTGTGATATAAAAAAGTTTGAAACATTTTATAAGATTGTCTGCTCAAAATAGTTGTCTTAGTGGGATTTACAGTTGGTTGAACAGCGAACAGACCTTTGTGGTTGTGTTTTTGAGATTCAGCAAGGTATAATGGTTTGCCTAAAACGTTGCCAAAAACATTCCAAACCCAAGAAGAAGCGTCCCTTTCGGTCCAAAGCTGAATGTGTAAGACCTTGAAAGTTAATCAGAGATTTTTTAATAGGAGCACGAATATATCAATAAACGGACTCAAACAAAATGACTCAGTGTCAACTTGACTTATTTGGTAATCCCAAAAAACAGGAAAAAATGGAGCAAAAGGCATCGAAATCGCTTAAATCTATGCCTGAATCGTTATCTAAATCTGTTCACGAAAAAGAGATACCGCTCAAAAAAAAATCCGAAGTTTACCCCGATTATCCAAAAGATTTGCCTCCCTCTTACTTAGTTTCTGTTGGGTATGATGGTAAAAAGCAGCTTGCAACACTAAAATTGTATGAGCCTTTCTCCAAAAAAATTTATTTCTGGAATGACAACACCGGACACAAGCCATATTGTCTTACAAGTTTGCCTCCTGTGGAGCTTAAGAAACTTAATCGTGTAACAGGGCATACAAGTTTTGATCATTTTGAGGTTGAAAAAAAGTTTAATCCCCTTTTAGATAAGGAGGTAACTGTAACAAAGGTTTTAACTAAAGATCCGCTTGCGATTGGTGGTCGTCAAAGCGGTTGTATGAGAGATATAATCCCTGAAGATTACCAAAGATTAACTGGAATAGATCAACCACCCAAAGTCTGGGAGTCTTATATCCGATATTATCAGTCATACATTTACGATAACAATCTAGCCCTTGGGATGCTCTACAAGATTCAAAAAGGTAACTTGATTGCTGTACAGCAGAAAAAATCAGAAGACACAATACAACAAATTTTAGCCTTATTTCCAGAAGTAGGAAATGAGTTTCTGCAAAGTGTAGAAAAATGGGCAAGACTTCTTGAATCACCTGCCCCTGATTTTTTAAGAGTTGGACTAGACATTGAAGTCAGTTCAGCAGTTGCGAGCCGTGTTCCTGATCCAGAAAAAGCTGAAGACCCTGTTGTTTGTGTCGCACTCGTTGGTTCTGATAATAAAAAACAATTGTTGGTCTTGAAACGTCATGGCATAATCAAAGGAGATAAGATATTACCCACAGACGTGAAGGTTACGTATTTTGACTCTGAGAAAATGCTAATTGAAAAACTGTTCGGAGCTATTCGTGAATACCCATTTATCTTAACATTTAACGGCGACGATTTTGACTTGCCATATCTATATAACAGGGCAAAAAATTATTTTGGTTTTGAACGAAATCAGATTCCTATTGAAATGGGACGAAGAACCTCCTACTTCAAGCACGGAATTCACATAGACCTTTACAAGTTCTTCTTCAACAGATCAATCCAAATCTATGCATTCGGCAATAAATACCGAGATATAACCCTAAACGCAATCGGTACCTCACTGCTCGAATTACCGAAAATAGAATTCAGTAAACCCATATCAGAACTAAGCTATACAGAACTTGCTGAATACAACCTTCGGGATTCTGAAATAACGCTTCAATTAACCTCTTTTAATGACAATTTAGTCATGAAACTAATCTTGGCAATATCTAGGATCGCAAGAATGCCAATTGAAGATGTTACCCGTCAAGGTGTTTCCCGTTGGATACGTAATTTTCTTTACTATGAACACAGGCAACGAAATTTCCTAATTCCAAATGCTGAAGACATACTTGCTCTAAAAGGCGGAACTACAACAACCGCTATTATAAAAGGAAAGAAGTACAAGGGTGCTATAGTTGTTGACCCAGTACCTGGAGTACATTTTAATGTTGCTGTTATGGATTTTGCCAGCCTATACCCTTCAATTATTAAAGTTTACAATTTGGGATACCAGACTCTCCTATGCACCCATGAAGACTGTAAAGTAAATAAAGTTCCAGAAACATCAAGCTGGATATGCAAAAAAAACAAAGCTCTTGAAAGCCTATTAATTGGCTCTTTGCGAGACCTTAGAGTTAAATGGTATAAAAGCAAATCAAAAGACAAAACATTGCCAGAAGACCTGCGAAGCTGGTACAACGTAATCCCAAGCGCCCTCAAAGTCATTTTAAACGCAAGCTATGGTGTTTTCGGTTCACCCGCATTTACATTATATTGTCCGCCTGTTGCTGAAGCTACAGCAGCAATAGGACGTCACGTAATAACAAAAACGATAGAGAAAGCCAAGTTATTAGGTGTCGATGTTCTGTATGGAGACACAGATAGCCTTTTTCTGAAAAATCCATCTAAAGAGCAGATAAACATCTTAGCAGAATGGTCCAAAACTGAAATGGGAATGGAACTGGAAGTCGAAAAATATTACCGATATGCTGTTTTCAGTTCTCGTAAAAAAAACTACCTTGGTGTCCTCCAAGGGGGTGGTGTGGACGTCAAAGGTATGACTGGAAAGAAACGACACATTCCACCATACATAAAAAAAGCGTTTTATGAATTGGAGGATCGTCTGGAACAGGTACAAAATCCCGCAGAATTCGAGGAAGCAAAAAAAGAAATCAAAAAAATTATTCGAGACCGTTACCTGCGATTAAAACAAAGAAGATGGGGAGACACCCCGGAAGACCTTTCTTTTCATGTTGTTTTAGGGAAACCGCCGGAAGCATACACCAAAACTACTCCTCAGCATGTTAAGGCTGCACTTATGCTGAAGCGGATAGGTCATGAAATGAAGGCAGGCGACCTGATAAGCTACGTCAAAGTAGTGAAGGGAGTTAAACCTGTTCAGATAGCTTCTAACAGTGAAATAGACGTAGATAAATACGTTGAGTACTTGCACTCGACATTTGACCAGATACTTGACGCATTAAGTCTAGATTTTGAAGAAATAATAGGTCTTACTAAATTAGAACGCTTCATGTAAAAGCAATTATTTGTTAAAAGGAAAAAAAAGATTTAGCGATTTTTATCATCAATGCATTGAGTGTTTGAGTTATCATGTTTAATTTCCACGCCCTCTTCGATAGGTTTCATTGGTAATTGATATTTTTTAAACAGCCATAGCAATTCTTTGAATGCTTTTTCATTGACTTCAAACTCTACAATTTCTGTCATCTCTTCTATAACGGCTGGATGCTTTGGGTTTGCCTTGTAAAGCATCATGAACTCTGTATCCTCTTCAGACTTGGGAGGAACCGCAATTATTTCCCATAGAGACTTTGCCGGAAAATTTCTAGGCGGATACCGTTTTATTCTAATTTTCTTCAAATTCAAGTCCTCAGTTAGGTGCACGACAATAAAAATAAAACCTACTTTAATATAAGCGCCAATGGTACATTATTCTAGACTATATTTATAGACAATTACTCAAAAAACCAAAGATTAATACATTTTCATAGGTTACTCATAAAATAAAGACTTTAATCTTTGTATCATTCACAATACGGTTCAGGGAATAAAAAATTGATTCTATTTATAGCTTCAACAAAAGACATCGCTGGAATGAACATCGCAAAACACATAATTGAGAACTGTGGTTTTGAACAACAGACAGAAACCTTTCAACAAAACCCTATTTACACAAAAACAATTCACAATAAGCAAACTAAACTGTTTTTTGTTAACACAGAAATAACACAAACCCAATTCCTAAATAGCCTATTCAATCCAGAACTGTTTATTTTTCTATCCCGACACAGTAGCGCAAAAGCAATCCCAACACTATCTGTGCATACTCCCGGAAATTTGTCAGAAGCAAGATTTGGGGGAGAACCTAGAAGAGTCTCTATCTCGCCCGCAGGAGCAATGAAAAATGCCCTTCATAAAATGGCAAAACTGGCAACCGAAAAAATGCTCAACTACGCTGTCTCATACGAATGCACACATCATGGGCCTTCCTTGGATTCACCAACAATGTTTGTAGAATTGGGTAGTTCACCAAAACAATGGAAGGATGATGAGGCTGCTGATGTTGTTGCAAAAGCGGCCATCGCAGCTGTATCCTATTGCGCTTCATATTCTGCAGTATTAGGGATTGGTGGTCCTCACTACAATAAGAAGTTTACGAATCTGGCGTTAGCTGAACGGAAAACATTTGGCCATATGATACCCAAATATTTGCTCGGTGAAGTTGACTATAAAACAATTAGGCACTGCGTCGAAAAAACTTTAGAGCCTGTAAGCTCTGTGATTTTAGATTGGAAAGGAATAATAGGCGAGCATAAACCGAAAATTATTGATGCATTGGATGCACTTGGTTTGCAGTCAGAGAGAATCTAAATTTAAAAAAAGATAGTGAAGGGGAACTTGTTATTGTATTCCCCATCGTTTTGTGAGTTTCACTAGTATGAAGATGACAAAAGCAACGATAATGAATGTTATTAGGGCTACTAGAAAGTTACCGATACCAAATACTTGCTCTCCTACCATGTATTGAAGGCTAGCTAAGTCTGAAACAGGTAATACTAGACCAATCACTGGCAAAAGCAAATCTTTGGCGAGAGATTGAACCAAGAGACCCAAGTAAACACCTATGATAAAGGCTACAGCCAAACCCATAACCTTGTAACTTTCTATGAAAGATTTGAACTCATTCCATAATCCTTTCGGAGCTGGTGGTGGAGTAGGTTTAGCGGATAACAGTTCACGTATTTTTTTTAGTTCTTTTAGCATCTCCTCTTCTTTTACCATGTTATTTCACACTTTATTCTACACTGGTTTCGCCTTTTAACACCTACTCTGCTCTCAAAAACAATTCAACAATCAATAACTTTGTTAGAAACAGTCTCCAGTCAGGGATAACTTTACATATTAGAATTTAATTTGAAGAGTGCGAGGAACCTTGGGAATAAAATCATTCTTTCAGTCAGCATCCAGATTGCTAAAACTTGCTACAAAACCAGGCAAGGATGAGCTTTGGTTATCATTAAAAATCTGCTTCCTAGGTACGCTAGCTATTGGAGGAATCGGATTTCTGATTAAGATTATTTTCGTGGGAGTCACTGGACTACTGGGATGATAAAATATGAGTGAAGAGAAAAGACTTCCAACAGCCGTATTTGCTGTAAGAACCACTGCAGGTCAGGAAAAAAATGTAGCTAGCCTTATTGAAGCCAAAGTGAAAATGAATGAGCTCCAGATTAAAGCGGTTCTTGTACCTGAACTATTAAAAGGCTATGTTTTCATTGAAGCTGATGGCCCTCACTCTGTAGAGAAAGCAATAACTGGAGTAAGACATGTTAGATCTCGGGTTCCGGGCGTTGTGACTTTCCAAGAAGTAGAACGATATATTGTTATAAAACCTGTTATCGAAGAATTAGACGATGGTGATCTTGTAGAAGTTATTGGAGGGCCCTTCAAGGGAATGCGAGCAAAAATCACGAGAGTTGACAAAACCAAAGAAGATGTTACTCTTGAATTGCTGGAGGCTACCTTCACTTTACCTATCACGGTTCACGCAGATTATGTGAAACTTGTTGAGAAATCTAAAAAGGAAGAATAAACATGGGTGAAACTAAAGTTGTTGAGGCATTAGTTAACGGCGGTCAAGCTACTGCTGGGCCTCCCCTTGGACCCGCACTTGGACCTTTGGGAGTAAACGTTTTAGCTATTGTAACCAAAATTAATGAGATAACTAAAGACTACTCTGGTATGAAGGTACCAGTGAAGGTCAGTGTTGATACTGAAACTAAGGCATTTGAGGTTTCTGTTGGTACACCTACAACTTCGGCATTGCTTGTGAGCGAGTTGGGTATAACAAAAGGTTCAGGAACACCTAATACTCAAAAGATTGGCGACCTTTCTATGGAACAAGTGGTTAAAATAGCTAAAATGAAGAGTGCTGATGTCTTAGGTAGAGACTTGAAGGCTGCAGTTAGTGAAGTTTTGGGAACTGGCGTAAGCATGGGCGTAACTGTAGAAGGCAAAGATCCGCGCGAAATTCAAAAGGAGATAGTTGAAGGAAAGCACGACGCTTTATTGGCGAAATAAGCTTAAGAGTAACAAGATTTTTATAACTGGCTCTTGTACGTCATTGGCGCGAGGCTCATAGAATGCCATTGAACACGAAAAACCTCTTTGCTGCAATTAAAGAGGTAAAAAGTAATAATAGCGAACGAAAATTTACTCAGTCTATCGACCTCGCCATAAACCTGCAAAATATTGACATGAAGAAGCCTGAAGGCAGAATTCAGGAACGGATAGAGTTGCCTCATTCTGCTGGAAAAAAACTCAAAGTCTGTGTTGTAGCCACAGGTGAACTGGCGATGAAAGCCAAAAATGCAGGTGCTAGCTTGGTCATAGGAAGAACTGAACTAGAAGCTTTAACTGGAGAGAAGAAAAAACAGAAAGACATTGCCCGCAAATATGATTTGTTTATAGCTGAGGCACCATTGATGCCTCTTGTTGGTAAGAGTCTTGGTGCTTCTCTTGGTCCAAGAAGTAAAATGCCTACTCCTGTTCCTCCAAATGCTAACATAGAGGAGCAGATTAAAAAACACCAGAATATTGTGTCTGTTAGAATGCGCGGACAACCTGTAATTCAGTGCCGCATAGCAAACCAAGAAATGAGTGATGAAGAGATAGCTGACAACGTTCAAGCTGTGGTTAGAAGAATCGAATCAAAACTTAAAAGAGGAATTAAAAATTTCAGGTCTGTATACCTAAAAACCTCTATGGGACTCTCAATTAAGGTGGAGCTGTAGGGAAAATCATGGTGGTCCGTCAATCAACTCTATTAAAGGCTGATGAAGTCAAAGAAATAAAGGATGTTATCTCACAATACAATACTATAGCAATTGCCAGCCTAGAAAAAGTCAGGGCCGTTCAACTTCAGAAATTGCGAAAAAAATTAGAATCAAGCGCGTACATGCGTGTTATAAAAAATTCCCTTATAACACGGGCTGTTTCTAAAACTACAGACAAGACAGGAATTGAAAAACTCCAGAAACATCTGACTGGTCCAAACCTTTACCTTTTCACTAACTTAAATCCCTTCAAATTAGTTTTACTTCTGGAAAAAAGCAAGGTTAAAACAACTGCCAAAGCAGGTGATTTAGCAGCGTTTGATGTTGTGGTTCCAGCTGGTACCACTGGGCTCGCACCTGGTCCAATCATAAGTCAATTTACCGCTGTAGGGATACGTACTCGAATCGAATCCGGAAGTGTTTATGTTAACAAAGACACTGTTGTTGTAAAAGAAGGCGAGCTAATAAATGCTCAGCTTGCGAGTTTGCTTTCAAAGCTTGGAATAAAACCTGTTGAGGCTGGTCTGAGTTTAAGGCTAGTTTTTGATGATGGCATCATTCTGAATGAAGAAGACTTGACAATTGATATTGATGCGTTTAAGAAGGACATTGAAGATGCTCATCAATTTGCATTTAACTTATCTTTGAAGGCGGCTATTGTTCTTCCAGAAAACATAACTTATCTAATTAAGTTGGCTCATCGAAACGCCTACAGTTTAGCTTTAAATGCCGGCGTAATCAACAAGGAAACTGTAAAAGACCTAATCCGCAAGGCTAATATGGAAATGCAAAGCCTTAGAGAAAAGTTGGATGCAGCAGAAAAAAAGGGTGAGTCAAAGAGTTAGTTTCAGAAAAGTTGAAAAGTAAGTATGTTGGAAAAGATGGAGGGAAATGAATATGGAATACGTATATGCTGCGATGCTACTGCATAAAGCAGGAAAAGAAATATCCGAAAAAAACATATCTGAAGTTCTTACAGCAGCTGGCGTTAACGCCGATGTTGCTCGAGTTAAAGCTTTAGTGGCGTCTGTTGCCGAAGTTGACATAGAGGAAGCAATAAAATCTGCTCCCGCAATGATGGCAGCAGTACCAGCGCCTGCAGCTGCAGCACCAGCCAAAGAAGAAAAGAAGGCAGAAGAAGAACCTGAAGAAGACGAGAGTAAGAAAGAAGAAGCTGCAATGGAAGGTTTAGGTTCCCTGTTCGGTTAAACGGTGCCAGTTCCGTTTTCTGAACATTAGGGAAAATCCATTTCTCTTGTGTTTTCTTTAAATCTTTGTTCTATTAGCTACTGCAAAGATAATTTTCATACGGTTATTATCGTTTGTGGTTTTGCCACTAACGGTATTGATATTAGGCAGTTTTTACCAAACTCCTAAACATGGTCATAAATTCAAAAAAACTAAAGAAATTGTTCTTGGATTTCTTTAGTGCAAAAGAGCATAATTTAATTCCTAATTCTCCTCTTATTCCAGAATATGACCCAACAGTTCTTTTTACTCCAGCGGGTATGCATCCACTTATTCCATATTTTTTAGGTCAGCCTCATCCGCTTGGACGGAAACTTGTGAATGTTCAGAGATGTTTTAGGGCTGGAGACATTGAATGTGTTGGAGATAGTTCACACTTAACATTTTTTGAAATGTTGGGTAGTTGGTCTCTAGGCGACTACTTTAAAAAGCAAGCCATCAGCTTGAGTTACGAGTTTCTAACAAACAAACGGTGGCTTAACTTAGACAAAAAACGATTATACGTAACCGTATTTGCTGGAGACAAAGACTCTTCAAAAGATGATGAGAGTTTTACAGTGTGGAACAGTTTAGGTCTTCCTGATGACCATATATTCTTTTTGAGTAACGAAGATAACTGGTGGGGTCCAGTTGGTAACACTGGACCTTGTGGACCTTGCACTGAAATGTTTTATGATACTGGAAAACCACTTTGTAGTTCATCGTGTAAACCTGGTTGTTCTTGTGGCAAATATTTTGAGCTCTGGAACGACGTTTTTATGGAATATAATAAGACAAATACTGGTTTTTATGAGCTCTTAAAACAAAAGAATGTTGACACTGGAATGGGTGTAGAGCATACTGCTGCAATGCTAGAAGGGAAAAACCATGTTTTTGAAATTGACGCAATTTTGCCAATAGCTAAGACCGTAAAGGAACTTGCATCTATTACTGTGCCAACTCCTACAGAAGAACGATCGATTAGAATTATTACTGATCATATTCGTGCTTCAACCTTTTTCCTTGGTGATGAGCGTGGTGTTAAACCAAGTAATCTTGATCGTGGTTATGTTTTGCGTCGATTAATTCGGCGTGCAATACGCTTTGGTAGATTAATTGGGATTAAAAAAGATTTCTTGAGTTATATTGCTGCAGATGTTATAACGATAAATGAGTCCGAGTACCCTCTACTTAGAGAAAAACAAGCTAGCATATTTGAAGAACTAACTAAAGAAGAAACTAAGTTTAAGAATACTCTTGAAAAAGGTTTAAGAAAATTCCAGCGAATAGCAGAAAACAGTCCAAAAATCGATGGAAAAAATGCGTTTCTACTATTTCAAAGCTTCGGATTTCCAATTGAGTTAACAAAAGAACTTGCTTCAGAGATTGGTGCAGACGTCGACGAAATAGAATTTAGAAACGAGTATGAGCGACATCAAAAAGTTTCAGGGGCAAGTGCAAAAAAACTGTTCAAAGGTGGGTTAAGTGATGCATCTACACAAACTAAAAAGCTTCATACTGCGACCCACTTGTTAAATGAAGCATTGCGGGTGGTTTTGAAAAATAAAGATATTGTTCAGAGAGGATCAAATATTACTCCCGAGAGACTACGTTTTGACTTTAATTTTGATAGACCTCTAAAACCTGAAGAAATCGTGGCTGTTGAAAAATTGGTAAATGAGCAAATCCTAAAATGTTTACCCGTTATTAGAGAAGAAATGACTGTTGACGAAGCAAAAAGCAAAGGTGCACAGGCAGTGTTTGATGAAAAGTACAGTAACAAAGTATCTGTTTATAAAGTAGGTGATTTCTCCACAGAAATTTGCGGAGGACCTCATGTATCAAATACTTCAGAATTAGGGATCTTTAAAATTACAAAGCAAAAAGGAATCGCAGCAGGTGTCAGAAGGATAAGGGCAACCCTCAAATAATTTTTCTATATTTTTTAAGAACCGTTAAGAAAAAATTGAAGTCTAATAATGCTATATGCGAAAGAGTTAGAAAGGGGAAAATCTTACTTTACCTTTCTACATTCGCAAAACAGGTCGTTGATATTGTCAAGAAACGTAACGAAAATCTTTGAGCAGGCCAGAATTGAAGGTAGAAAGTTCCTTCTGGAACCCGAAGCTAAGACAGTTTGTAAAGACTATGGAATCCCAGTGACAAAGTTCAAGATAGCAAAAACTGCAGAACAAGCAATAAAGTATTCCGAAGAAATTGGATACCCGACGGTTTTCAAAATCCTTTCTCCAGATGTAGTCCATAAATTTGACGTTGACGGGGTTATCCTAAACATAAACAACAAAAAAGAAGCTAAAAACGCTTTTAATCAAATCCTAGAAAACATAAAAAAACATAACCCAAATGCAAAAATTTACGGCATCTTGGTTCAGGAGATGGCACCTTCTTCAATAGAAGTTATAGTTGGTTCAATAAAAGATTCACAGTTTGGACAAACCTTGATGTTCGGTTTTGGTGGAACTTATGTAGAATTGATTAAAGATGTTTCGTTCAGAATTGCGCCAATAGATGAGGATGACGCAAAAGAGATGATATCCGAAGTAAAAGCTTATCCAATCCTCACAGGCTACAGAAGACAACCACCAGCGGACATTGATACCTTAACAAAGATTTTGTTAAAGACATCGAAGCTTGTTATGGATCACCAAGAAATTAAAGAGCTAGACTTGAATCCTATAATGATTTACGAAAAGGGAGCAAAAACCGTCGATGCACGCATCATTTTGGAATAAAACTCTTATTTTAGAAGTAACATCCACTTTTCAGATTAAACACCAAGTTAGTTCAAACTCAAAAAATCTTTGCAAAGCTAACAGCTTCACAGGATGTGATTAGTATACCTAACTCCCCAAAAAACAAAATCGAAGAGCTAAACCAAGAATTAGCACCCATAAAAGAAGAACGAAATAGGTTGAACTTAGAAGCAAAAAAGTGGGTAGAAAAAAGAAACAATCTTAACGAGAAAGTTAAAAACCTGCGAGAAGAAGCAACCCATATCAAAGAAAAAAGAGACAACATTAACTCACAGGTTCAAGAACTGAAAAATATTCGAGAACAAGTAACCAGCAAAAGCAAAGAGAAACGTGAAAAAATTTCTGAATTACAAGAAAAAATCACAACCTTAAACGAAAAACAATTCAATAATATTGGAAACCTAAGACGCGTAGAAAAAGAAATTGAAAAGTTAGACTGGACAATTCAAACGAATTCGCTTCCAATAAGAGAAGAACAGGAAATAATCAATCAGATACGCGAACTTGAAACCCAGCTTGTTGCCCAAAAGAAAATCAAAAAAGTAAAAGACCAACTATATGAGCTTCGAAGCGCACAAAGAGGATTTGGATCTGAAGCAAAAACAATTCACGAAAAATTGTCAGAGCTCGCAGAACAGAGCCAAAAATATCATCTGCAGATGGTTGGAATCATAGAAAAAGCTCGTAACCTTCAAACTGAATCTAACGAGGCACACCAAAAGTATATTGAGGCCAGAGCACAAGCCCAGCAGAAACATGACAAATGTGTAGAGCTGATACAGCAAATCAAATCTATCGAAGAAAAGCTTAAAGAATCTATAGATAAAAAACAGGCAGAACGTCAAGACGAACTCCAAAAAGGACTAGAAGAACGGGCGTTAACCAAACTGAAAAGTGGGGAAAAACTACTTTGGGAAGAATTCCAATTTCTGGCCGGGAAGGGGCTACTCTAGAATTCTTAAAACTCATTTAGACCTAATTCAATAATTTGAGATTAAAAAATAAAAAGACAAAATTAAAGTGTGCCTTCTAATTAAATGAATACTATAAGGAGAGCAAACATGCCTAAAGCATCCAAGTCAGAACGCGTCCTTATTCTATGCGTTGACAGGGATGATGACATCGGCATGAAGGCAGGAATAAACACACCTATTCTTGGACGAAAACAAAACGTAAATGCTGCTGCAAGCCTTGCCCTCCGAGACCCAGAAGAAGCAGACGCTAATGCCATGTTTGAAGCCGTCAGAATCTATGATAATCTCATAAAAAGCTCAAAAGGAGACGAAACTTACGAAGTTGCAACAATCGCAGGCTCAGACCTTGAAGGCGTAGAAGCAGATAGGCAACTTGTATCAGAATTAATAGAGGTTCTAAAAGAGTTTCCAGCAACAGATGTTATTTTGGTTACAGACGGTTTTACAGATGAAATGGTTTTGCCACTTATCGAATCAAGAGTCCCTGTTACTTCAGTAAGACGAATAGTAATACAACATAGCAAATCTATCGAAGAATCAGCAGCACTCTTTACGCGGTACATGAAACTTCTTGTAGAAAATCCCCGGTACTCTAGAATGGTATTAGGTCTCCCAGGAATTCTTTTCATAGTTTTAGGAGCCCTAGCTTTAACTGATGATGGATTGAAATACGCTATACCTGCTCTCGGAGTAATCATAGGGGGATACCTAGTTATTCGAGGATTCAAGTTAGACAAAGCGGCATATAGTTTTCTTAATTGGATAAAAGAATACTCTCCACCCCCATTCCCTGAGCAACTTGCGGGCTTCGCTGCACTTGCAGGAATACTGCTAATTCTTGTTGGTGGCTATCTAGGTGGAACCGCAGTTGATAGTGTAGCTGACACCGGTCTTGATATTGTAGCACAAATTCCAAGTTTCATTGGATACTTCGTTAATGATTCAGCATACTTCATAGCATTAGGTCTTTGTGTCATACTTTCAGGACGAGCTATTCGGTGGTTCTTTGAACACGACTTAAGGTTCTGGCGCACAGTTATCATAATCGTTGGAGTCGCATGGTCTTCTGTGACGTTTGTTCAGGCATCACAGATACTTATCAATCCGTCATCAAATTACACACCACTAGTTTATGCTATTATTGGGGGTATACCAGTAATCGTATCCTCCTTCTTAACCGCGTTACTATTACGCAGAAAATACAGCGGATATTTCAAAGAGCCAGAAGCGACAATGGAAGACTTTGAAGAAAGTTGACCAACCTATCAGGTAACTCCAAATGCTTGTTTGAAATATTTATTATCAAAAACTCCTGTCTATACTATATTCTGATTTCCATGTGTAACCTGGGAAAACCTAAAAAACATGGACATAAATGTAATTCCTCGTTTAGAATTGCTACATGTGGTAACAAGTTATGCTTGAAGGTTTGCTCTCTGTTTTAGGAATCTACAAACTCTACGAAAAGTGGTTGTGGTTCCAAATTCAAGGGCGAAAAAAACCAGAACATATAGCAATCATTTTAGATGGAAACCGAAGATGGGCTGCAGATAAATCTCTCATTCCTTGGTTTGGTCACCGTCACGGTGCAAACAAAATCGATGAACTAATGGATTGGTGCATCGAACTAGACGTAAAATCAATTACATTGTATGCTTTTTCAACCGAAAACTTTCAGCGTCCTCCACAAGAAATAGAAGAAATCATGAAACTAATTGAGGAAAAACTTCGTTCTATTCTTCAAAATCAGGCAATTCACGAAAACAAAATCAAAGTCAAAGTCATAGGTAGAACGAGTCAGTTACCTCAATCGATTCAAAAGGTTATCCAGCAAGTCGAAGATACCACAAGCATGTACACTGAACGCCTCTTGAATGTTGCCATAGCTTACGGTGGAAGAGCAGAAATTGTTGATGCTACAAAAAAAATAGCAAAAAAGGTAATGAAAGGAGAACTAACTCCAGATAAAATAAACGAGAAACTATTTGAAAAATACCTTTATACAGCCCATATGCCAAAACAGGATGCTGACCTTATCATCCGAACCTCTGGAGAAGAACGATTGAGTGGTTTTCTTTCATGGCAGTCTGCATATAGTGAACTCTGCTTTGTAGACGTTAACTGGCCAGATTTTAGGCTAATTGATCTCTTGCGTGCAGTAAGAACTTATCAGAATCGAAAACGCCGCTTCGGTACCTAATTTTTAGCCTCTTTTTTTTGCGCTAACTATCGAAACTACATCTCGATCCTTTAGTACATAGTCTTCTCCTATTCTGTTTTTTCCGCGTATGTCAATTGCATTAATAAAGCTGTCTCCTAGTTCTGTATGGATAATGTATGCAAGCTCCCGTGCTGTGGTGCCATAAGGTACAAGATATACATCTGGAAGAACTCTTCCTTTATGGTCGCTAAGGTGTTCGCTATCTTCAACTGGATAAACAGTAATCATCTGGAGCATAGCAAAGAATGCAGTGTTAATTGCCTCCTGCACACCTGAAGACCCAAACTTGTATAGAATCTGCTCCTGAATTACATTCAACGCGTTTTTTTGGGCACCCGACAGTTTTTCAACATTCTTTACTTTTAACTTGCAGTCTCCAGGAGTGTATTCAATTAAACCTTTTTCTCCAGCACGCCTAAGAGCAAGTTCTGCTTCTGCACTACAGGGAACAACTTGGTAACCTGCTTGTTTCATCCGTTTAACATTATTCTCTGCGTAGGGAAGGTCAATCTTATTTGCTACAATCAATGTTGGTTTGGAAACTGCTCTAAGTATATCCAAGAATTTTAAAATGTCGTTCTCGTTCCAATGCGAGGGTTTATCCGCTTTAAGGTCAGTTTTTCTGAAACTCTCAAGTATGTGGAACCGTTTGATACCTAATCCACTCAACTGAGATTCAAGAATAGAAATCAAATCTTCGCGTCCAGACTCAGCTGTTCTTACCATTTTGCCCCAATCTTTTTTAAGTATCTGGTTAAGCCACATTGTTATTTCGTTTTCAAGAAACTTTACGTCTTCGAGTGGGTCATTTTCACCTTTCCTGCAAATTTTTCCTTCGCAATCCGTTGAACCAGAAGCGTCAACCACATGAAGAAGAGCGTCTGCCCTTCTGATTTCATCTAAAAACTGGTTTCCTAACCCTCGTCCTTCCCATGCTCCAGGAACTAGACCTGCAACATCAATCATCTCAATTGGAACTAGTCTAATTCCATCTAAGCATAAGGAGTTCTTTGGATTATCTTCAACATCGAATTCTTGGTGAACACATGGAGTTCGCAGATATCCTATTCCTCTATTGGGCTTAATTGTTGTAAATGGGTAGTTCCCTATGTCAACCGGAATTAAGGTTGCAGCGGAAAAAAATGTGGATTTTCCTGTATTTGGTTTACCAACAATTCCCAACTTTTTGGAGTAAGATTGTGTGCTCATGTTTGTTCTATCCCTGTTTTTCTTTTTTGACTGATTTCTTTGGAAAAAATATTCAATCTTTTATTGTTCAATCAGCTGTAAAAGCTTTGTTAATGTCAACGCACAGGCAATTTATATGTTTTCAACTAACTGAATATTTCTACTTTTCATGTTCCTATCAGATACTTTTCAGCATCGAGAGCGGCTTTGCATCCGGAACCCGCGGCTGCTATTGCTTGGCGGTAACGAAAATCTGCAACGTCACCTGCAACAAAGACACCATCTATGTTGGTTCGTGTTTCGTTCCTTTTTTTAATGTATCCATTATCATCTAACTCAATTTGACCTTTGAAAACTTCAGTGTTTGGTGTATAGCCTATTGCTAAGAAAACTGCGTCACATGAATGAATAGACTCTTGCGCCGAAACAACATTTCTAAGTTTGACACCCTCTACTCTGTCCTTTCCCAAAACCTCTGTTACCGTGCTGTTCCAAATGAATGATATTTTTGGGTTAGCAAAAACATTGTCTTGAAGAACTTTACAGGCGCGTAGTTTGTCTCTTCTATGAATAACTCTAACTTCAGCTACAACTTTAGAAAGAAATAAGGCTTCCTCCATTGCAGTGTCGCCTCCACCCACAACAATAACTTTCTTGTTTCTGAAAAATGGGGCATCACAAGTAGCACACACTGAAACACCTCTACCTCTGAGGCGTGTTTCACTTTCTAGATTTAGCCACTTAGCGGAAGCGCCAGTTGCTATGATGACAGTTTTTGTCTGGTAAATCCTGTTTCCTGCGGTTATCTTAAACGGTTTGGATGTAAAGTCTGTAGCGGATGCATTTTCGTAGACTATTTCTGACCCAAATCTTTCAGCTTGTTTTCGTATCTGCTCCATAAGTGTTGGTCCAAGTATTCCTTTGTCAAATCCTGGAAAGTTTTCTACTTCTCGAGTTAGCATGAGTTGTCCCCCCCACATTGGTCCTGTAAAGAGTAGGGTCTTTAGTCCTGCTCTACTTGTATAGATTGAGGCTGTCAAACCTGCTGGTCCTGCGCCAAGAATTATTACATCATACATACTTTTCACTTCCAAATCAAATGCATCGGACTTATGGTAGCCAAACAATTTTTGGTTTTCTGTTATAGCATTTAAGTTACATCTCTAATTCCTTGGGCAACAGCAGAAATTCTTTTTAGATTACTTAGCAACACATTTATTCTGTATGTGCTAGTTGCGATTCCCAATAATTGCTTTACAATGTAGTCAGGTCTAATAAAGAACCGCTGATAACCTTCATGAATCATTTTTTCTATTTCTTTTGCTGGAACCGCGTTAGGTGAAACTTCAGAAACTAAAACACCAGTTTCCCAATGCTTCTCTTCATCAATAAATCCATCGGTCTTTAG
>Ga0209536_100006893_pt1 | contig 17288 bp, 14 predicted proteins | sample DeeMarSeWOR28_12_FD_187461 | JGI IMG/M metagenome (GOLD analysis project Ga0209536, IMG submission 187461) | Marine sediment microbial communities from White Oak River estuary, North Carolina - WOR-2-8_12 (SPAdes) (version 2) | ecosystem: Environmental > Aquatic > Marine > Intertidal zone >... | reverse complement strand
CAATCGGCCGAACACATGTTTATCACCGGCATTGAAGGGCCCGGCGGCCGAGTTACCTGGATGGTTGGTGCCGCTCCAAGCGGATGTGGCAAAACCACGACTGCCATGGCCGGTGATCACTTTGTGGGTGACGACCTGGCACAGATGTGGATCGCAGAGGACGGTTCGATTCGTTCCATCAATCCGGAAGCCGGTATTTTCGGTATTGTGGAAGATGTGAATTGGGAGGGCGACCCCAAATTGATGGAATGTTTGCGCAACCCGGGCACCGAAGTCATCTGGTCAAATGTGTTGATCGATGAAAACGGAGTGCCTCAGTGGGTCGGCAACGGCGAAGACCCGCCGCCGACCAAGGGGGTCAATTTTCAGGGAAAGTGGGAGCAGGGGATGGTGGATAAAAACGGCAAGGCGATTCCCATGTCCCACCCGAATTCACGCTGCACTTTATCCAATAGCGCTCTGGGAAACTATTCGGAAAAAAACGAGGATCCGCAGGGCGTCGAAACCCGCATCGTTACCTACAGCGGTCGTGATAGCGATACAATGCCACCGGTCTGGGTGGCAAAAACGCCGGAACAGGGCGTTGTCATCGGCGCTTGCATCGTGTCGGCGGCGACGGCAACCGAAGTGGGCGCCACCGGTGTGAGGCGGCAACCTTGGGCCAATGCCCCCTTTATTCCCGGATCTCTGGGCGATTACATGGATGCTCAATTTGAATTTTTCGGCAGCCATAAGATTGCACCCGATAAGCGGCCGATTCTGTCGGGATTGAATTACTTTTTAACCGACGAGGCCAGGGGCGGAACTTCCAAGAAACTGATCGGAGAAAAGAAAGACGTCAAGGCCTGGATGGCCTGGCTGGAGAGAAGAGCCCACGATGAGGTGGGGGCCATCGAGACGCCAATCGGTTATTTGCCGAAATACGATGACTTAAAAAAAATATTTAGCGACAAAATTGATAAAGCATACCCTGAAGATCTGTATGTAAGGCAGTTTTCGCTGTACATCGACAATATTATTGCCAGAATCAATATGCAGGAAGAGGCCTACGGCAAGGAAAAAAATATTCCCGATAAATTATTTCAAGTCTTGAAAAATCAGCGCCAGGGCCTGCAGGCCTTAAAACAAAAATATGGGCCTATCGTAACACCCGAGCAACTTTGCGAATTTACTGCAAGTGGTTCCAAGATTTAAGGTTAGTTACGGGGGCCCGTTAAAAAAAGCCGGGGTCTGAGCCCTGGTCCCACAAATACATACGTTTTGCCGGCATGAAACGGCAAATCCGCCGGAGGCCGGGATGCCTGCCGACGGATTTTTTCTATTCCGGGCAAATCGGATCTTTTTTTTTAAGCTTGCTTTCGGTGGAATTTTTATATGCGGCTAAAGCCGAACCCATCTTCAATTTCTGCATCCAACGCTGCAGTTTCCCCAAATCCATCCGAAAAGCGCAAACCTGTTCTCAGGGTGATTTTCAGCGGACGCATGCTTGTCGCGTTTCTGATGGGTTATGCCTGTGGTTTGCCGCTGCTGCTGACCATAGGAGTACTACAGGCCTGGATGAAGGAAGAGGGCGTCGATTTAACCTGGATCGGAATGATATCCCTGGTGCAGCTTCCCTATGCCTGGAAATTTGTTTGGGCGCCTTTTCTGGATCGTTTCACCCTGCCGTTTTTAGGCCGCCGCCGGGGGTGGCTGTTCCTTGCACAGCTGGCCTTAATTGCCGCGATTGCCGGGCTGGGATTTTCCGATCCGGTTGAACATGTCGGGATAATGATTTTTGCCGCCGTGCTCGTGGCCTTTTTCAGCGCCACCCAGGACATCGTGGTGGATGCCTATCGCCGGGAAGATCTGCCCGATGAAGAGCTGGGTCTCGGATCGTCTTTATATATTTATGGCTATCGGTCCGGAATGTGGCTGGCTTCCGGCGGCGGTTTGATCCTGGCAGATCAAATACCTTTTTCTCAAGTTTATTTAATAATGGCAGGCTGCATGCTGCCCGGTGTGATCACAACCCTTCTGGCCCCGGAACCCAAAACACCCGCCGGTGTTCCCCAAACGTTGAAAGACGCTATCATTCATCCTCTGACCGAATATTTCAGCCGGAGCGGAGCGATCTGGATGCTGGCCTTTATTCTGTTTTACAAAATCGGTGATACCATGGCCGCTGCGATTACCACTCCCTTCTATCTGGATGTCGGGTTTACCAAAACCGAAATCGGAGCGGTCGTAAAACTGTTTGGTTCCTGGGCGACGATCGCCGGTGCGCTGCTCGGCGGCGTTCTCATCCTCCGGCTGGGTATCAATCGCAGTTTATGGGTTTTCGGGGTGTTGCAGGCTTTATCTACCGCCGGTTTTGCCATCCTGGCCCGTATTGGGCCCAGCCTGGCGGCATTGTCCGGTGTCATCGCCTTTGAAAATTTAAGCAGCGGCATGGGAACAGCCGCGTTTGTTGCATTCATGGCAAGTATCACCAATAAAAAATTTACAGCAACCCAGTATGCCCTGTTGACCAGCATAATGGGGCTTCCCCGGGTTCTGGCTTCAGCGCCAACCGGGTTTATGGCCAAGCATTTTGGCTGGGAAAGTTTTTTCATCACCTGCGTCTTGATTGCCATTCCCGGTATGTTGCTTCTGTTGAAATTTGCACCCTGGAATTCCAAGGGCCGACAACTGAAGTCGAGTTTGATTTAGGCCGGGCATCCTGTTAAACTGCTCCACAATATGTAAGATTTTCTGAAAAGACGAAAAAGAAAAATAAGATACCCATGGATGATAAGAAGCCGGTCAAACATCGTTCCCAAAGAGCGCTTGAACTCAAAAAGAAAAGGGATAAAATCCTGAACCTTTCACCCGAAAAGGCCCTGGAGCGGATTTTGGCGGACCCGGGAGCACTAGAGCTGGTGCACTCTTTTGCCGAACAGGATTTTTATTTTTTGGTTCATGATATCGGACCTGAAGATTCAATGCCGTTACTATCTTTGGCATCTGATCGGCAATGGGAGTATGTAACCGATCTGGATATCTGGCAAAGGGACCACATCGACCTCAATGAGGTAACACGCTGGATGAATTTGCTCCTTGAAGCTGATCCAACGCGTTTCATCAAATGGTTTTTAAATGAAAAATTGGAATTTATGGAGTATTATCTCTTCAGAAATCTCGAGATCAGGCTCAGGGCGCATGATCAGGATCCATCTGATTTCGGCGATGACTTTTTTTCGCTCGATGGGACCTATTTCATTCGATTCATTGAAATGCCCCTGGAAACCGAAAGCCAGCGGCTGACCGACAAGCAGCGCAGACAATTTATCACGGATCTGGCCGAGCGTCTGGCAGCCCAAGATCATCGCACCTATCAGAGCATCCTTCTGGAGGCCGCCGAGCTGATCCCTGCCGAAGTCGAGGAAGATTGCTTTAGATGGCGAAATGTTCGTCTGGCCGAGAAAGGATTCTTGCCCTTTGATGAGGCCATCGGCATCTATCAGCCCATAAAACCCGGCGATATTGAAAGACCGGGCACCAAATACTCTTTGCGGGATGCCGATGAATCAGCGCTAACCTCGGTTCCGCAATACCCTCTGGGGATGCTGAAAGAAGACAGCATTTTTGCCAGAGCCCTGACCGCGGTGAGCACAGATCAACGGTTGCAGCAGATTCAGGCTGAGTTTGCCAACCTGTGCAACCAGATTATTGTTGCTGATCACAGGACGATCAGGGAGCGCGAGTCGCTGCGGCATATTGTAAAAAAGGCATGCGGTTACATCGGAATTGGCCTGCAACGGTTATCAAAAGACAAGCAAACGGTCGATTCCCGCCATTTTGCCGGGATGCTTGCCAGATATCCAGTCGCTCGGATTTTTAGACTCGGATTCGGCGCTGCGCTTGAACTGAAATGGCGGGCGGAAAAATGGATTTCGAGCTGCTGGTTTGCCGGGGCCGGCCTGCGGTTAACATTCTGGGATGAGCACTGGCTCGGCGTGCTCGGCGGGCTTTTGATTAAAAAGCCCCTGTTCTATGACAATTACGCGACCGGTGTGCTGTATCGGGAATTCGAGTCACTTGAGGACATTCGGATAACTGAAGGCATTTTCAACCAGATTAAAACCGTCGACGAGTTGCTCTCCGTGATGACCATCCATCTTGAGCGACCTTCATCTTATAGATTTTTGACTTACAAGAATCTGATTTTAACCCTCTGGGCCAGGGAAAGCCAGGGGCTGGCAGTAAAAAAATTAAAGCCCATTGCCCTCAATCAATTCAGGCCGTTTTTCGAAAAATTGTTGCCTGCTGCACAGGGCGTTGAACCCGGCAAACAGCGCCATATCGCCGAATCGATGAAAGATCACTTCATCGACTGGCTGTCAAAAGAGACCGGTTTAAAGGGCTATGAAATTACGGACAAGCTGGGCCAGACATTTGAAGAGCTTTTCAAAGAAATCGAGGGGGAATACGGGCGCGTGGCAGCAAAAGACCTCGATCCGCGATATGTCAACTTGTTTTTATTGAAAGCATAATAAGGGAAAATTATGCGAAAAGTCGATCTGAAAAAAGAACGGAAACACTTGTATAAACCTTCAATCAAAAAGATAGAGATAGTGGATGTTCCCAAAATGAACTTCCTGATGATTGATGGCCAGGGGGATCCCAACAAAACGCGCGAATTTCAAGAAGCTGTTGAGGCTTTGTTTAGTCTTTCCTACACCGCCAAATTTATGGTCAAAAAAGGAGAGCAGGCCGTTGATTACAGTGTTATGCCATTAGAAGGGTTGTGGTGGACGGATGATATGGCAGCATTCAGCACCGAGAGAAAAGGTGAATGGAAATGGACGGTCATGATCATGCAACCTGAATATGTCACCGACGAGCTTCTCGAAAAAGCTATTGACCGGGTTAAAAAAAAGAAAAAACTTGCTGCACTCTCGAAATTAAGATTCGAATCCTACCATGAAGGGCCTGCAGCCCAAATCATGCATATCGGTCCTTTCTCCGAAGAAGGCCCCACGATCGAGAAGATTCACCGATTCATCAATGAGAACGGATACGAATTAGCGGGGAGGCACCATGAGATATATTTAAGCGATTTTCGCAAAGCTGCTCCGAAGAAGCTGAAAACCGTCATCCGACAACCCTTCCAAAAGGTGTTTTGATGACCCTTATTTTGTTTCGCCCTGTAATTTGTTGACTGCGGCCGTGATCACCTCAACAGCATTTTCGATATCGGCTTTTGTGGTCATCCTGCCTGTTGTCAGCCTTAAAGTGCCTTTTGCCCATTCAATGGGGATTTCCATGGCCTCGAGAACCTGAGAGATGTTCACCGTGTCTGAATGGCAGGCCGCTCCGGCCGAGGCGGCGATTTCCAGCCCGATTTCTTCAAGCAGGCGATTGGCCTCCAGCTCCAGAAAGGACAGGCTGAGGGTATTCGGCAACCGGTTCTGCGGATGCCCGTTTAATTTTACCTGCCGGACCCCTTCTGTAATCCCTTGATAAAGCAGGTCGCGCATATTCTGCATATGCGCCATATTTTTTTTCAGGTCGCGCTTTGCAATCTCACAGGCCTTTCCCAGCCCCACAACTTCTAAGACATTTTCAGTGCCCGGCCGCTTACCGGCTTCCTGACCGGCGCCCTGCATGAGGTTTTCCAGGTGAATACCCTTGCGGATGTAGAGGGCTCCAACACCTTTGGGGGCATAGACCTTGTGACCGGCCACCGAAAGCAAATCGACGCCCAGATTGTCAACTTCCGCCGGAATCTTTCCGATTGATTGTGCCGCGTCGGTATGTAGCAGGATATTTTTAGCCCCAGCCAGTGCGGCAATCTCTTTGATGGGCTGAATTGTGCCGACTTCATTGTTGGCGTGCATGATCGTAATCAGAATGGTTTCAGGCCTGATGGCGGCTTCAACCTCGGCCGCATTCACCAGGCCATTCGCGTCGACCGGCAAATAGGTGACGGCAAAGTCGATAGCCTCCAGATAACGGCAAACTTCCAGAACGGCCGGATGCTCAATTTGGCTGGTGATAATATGGTTGCCCCGGTTCAGGCGGGCGCGAGCCGCGCCTTGGATGGCCCAGTTATTGGATTCCGTACCGCCGCTGGTAAAGATAATTTCATCCGGCCGGCAATTGAGCAGCCCGGCCACCTGAGAGCGGGCTTTCATGATGGCCTTTTGAGGGGCAATTCCATACCAGTGCGTGCTGGACGGATTCCCGAATGCTTCTTTCAAAAACGGTTCCATCGCTTCGATGACTTCGGGGTCGTGGGGGGTGGTACCGTTGTAGTCTAAATATATTGGTTTTTCCATATTATACTCCAATTTTAAATATTTGTTTCTTGTCTGTATCAGGTGAGCAAAATGCTCCAAGGGGCCCAGGGTTCAAGCTATTGCTCACCGGTTCGATGAACCCGGCCTCGGGTTCCTGACCGCTGTAATCCTATTGCGGCTTGTCTTTTTGCCGCACGTTTACCTTAACCGACGGAAACCTTGCGGGGTCGGTGTGGGGCAGAAATTTTGCGGCGCTGAAACGGTTCATGAACTCCTGATTGACGTTTAACTCCATATAGGTGATATGGTCCCGGATGCGATCAATTTCTTCCAGGCTTTTATGGGATTGAAGCGCCAGGATTGCCCCTGCGAGGGAGCTGTTTCCTAAAACGATGTAGCGCTCAAGGGGCAGATCCGGCAGCATGCCGATCGTGATGGCCGAGCCGGGATTGATAAAGGAGCCGAAAGTTCCGGCGACATAAAACCGTTCCAGCTCATTAAAGGAAACCCCGACCGACGCCGTAATGGTTCTCAATATCGTATACATTGCCGCTTTCGATCGTATCAGGCTGTCCAGGTCGACCTGGCTGAAAGTGAGATCCTCTCCTGTGGCCGACTGGCCGGCTGACACGACGACCAAATGGGCGATCCCGCTAACCGCTTTGAGTCTTTTTCCGCAAACCTGCGGCACGAGTTTTCCGCGGATATCGATCATGCCCGCCAAAAAAAGCTGGGCGGCCAGATCGATTACCCCCGATCCGCAGATTCCCCTGGCAGGCAGATCTTCGATGGTGTGGATTTCGAATTCTTGCGAATTCGGGTGAATTGCTATTTTATCGATGACACCGGGTCCGGCCGTCGTCCCTATCCGGGCTGCACCGCTTTCCAAAGCCGGCCCCGCGGCTCCGGCGCAGGCCATGAGCCAATTTCGGTTACCGACAACCACCTCGGCATTTGTGCCCACATCGACCAGGATGGCCGTTTTATCGTCCCGGTAAAGCCCTGAAAACAGAATTCCTGCGATCAGATCGCCGCCAAAATAACTCCCGACATTTGGAAAGATAAGTACTCTGGCCTGCGGATTTGCCCGAAGGCCCAGCGTCCGCGAATGCATGATGCCGGGTTTATTAACCACCGGTATGTAGGGTTCGCGAATGATCCAATAAGGATTTAGCCCCATAAAAAGATGGGTCATGACTGTATTGCCGGCTATTGTAACAGCATGGATATCCTGCGCTTTGACCTTGCAAGACCGGCACAATTTGGCGATTGCCCGGTTCAAGCCGCTGATAATCAGTGCATTGAGCGCTTTCAAACCTTCGGGGCGACCGGCATGGTGAACGCGGGTCAATATGTCCGGACCAACAGATTCCTGTGGATTGTCAAACACCGATTCAGCGATGGGGCGACCGGTTTTCAGGTCCAGCAGCCCCAGCGCGACCCTTGTGGTTCCAAGATCCACAGCCAATCCGACAACAGGGTTTGAGTCAACATCCTGAATTACTCCGGTCAGCAGCCATCTGTACCTGTCCTTAAAAAGGATGCAGCCGGCTTTATATTCCCATTTGCGCAGTGAATCTGGAAGTGTTTTTAGCAGAGCGGGATCGATATCGATCGCTTCGGTTTTGAGCTCGGATTTTAGTGCGCGGATCAAACGGTCCGCATCGGCGGTGTTGTCCTGCAGGGAGGGGGGATTCAGTGAAACGGTTCTGATCCAAGGTGATTGCACCTTGCTCATGGTTGACGTCCGCTGTTTATCGCTTTCTGCGTGCTGAAAACAATAATCATGAACTCAGGAGATCCCCCAGACCAAGAAACCGCCTTTAGGGCAATATTTGACATTATCGGGCTTTCTCCATTTGAGCGATAATCCCGGTCAGTACCTGGCCGGCTTTGCCGACGATTAAATACTCACTGACGTCATCGGTCAAATGCGTGCGTTCCATATTGATCTCTATCACTTTTGCACCGGATTTCTTGGCAATAACCGGCATCAGGGCCGCCGGCTGGACCTCGGCTGAAGTCCCGATGACCAGCATAAGATCACAATCCCTGGCCGCCTGCTGGGAGCGTCCGAGCGCATCCGGCGGAATAATTTCTCCGAAAAAGACCGCATTCGGCCGCAGAATGCCATTGCATTCACAGCGAGGCGGAATCCGGGATATATCAACCTTGCGCGTCTCATAATACCTGTTGCATTCCATGCATCGCTGCCAGGCAAAATTTCCATGAAATTCAATGACATCAGTATTCCCGGCCAGCTGGTGCAGCCCATCAACATTTTGGGTGATAACCGTGCTCAATTTTCCCATTTTCTCGAGTTTGACCAGGCCCTTATGGGCATCATTGGGCAGCGCTTTATCGACAATTCCCTTCATTTCTTTGACCAGAATATTCCAGACCTTGGCCGGATCCCTCATAAAGGCATCAATGTGAGCGACCTCCATAGGATCCATTCTCTCCCAGAGTCCCCCCTTGCCTCTGAAAGGCGGAATTCCGCTTTCTGTGGAAATCCCGGCACCCGTTAAGGCGACCACGGTTTTTGCATCGGCCAGATCTGTTGCGGCCTGCTTGATCAATGCTTCCATATGGGCTCTCCATAAGTTATAGTAACTGTCAAAAAGACGTTCCGATTGCGGCGATGTTTTTTGCTACAAACACCTATGCCGCCATCCATTTATCGGAACATTTCTATGACAAGCGGTATCATCGGATTTTAGATCTGTTTTTCCAGCCCCCGGCTATAACCGGAATGTCATATCGCACGCCACCGCAAAACAGCCAAAGCCCAGGCCATTGTCTGAGACGTGCTTCTGACAAATTCCGATGATTTTATCCATGTCGTTGTCGTTCCGTTCCTGATTCAGGTGAAACAGGCCTAATTTTTTCACTTCGGCCTCTTCTGCAAGCTTGAGCACGTCGGTATAAACCGAATGACCCCAGTCGATGAACTTGTTGTATTCTTCCGGCGTGTATTCACCATCATGGATAAGGATATCAGCGCCTCGGGCAAAGTCGGCATAATCTTTGAAGGACCTGCCGCCGGGATGAACGCATCCCAGTTCGTTATCCGTTAAAAAGACAAAAATGTTATCATCTTCGATAAACTTGTATCCGCTGCCACCGTTGGGGTGGCTGATCGGGACGGGGATTATGGTCACCGAGCCGATGGTAAAATCTGATGGGCATGCTTTTTCATAATGCATCCTGGCTTTTAAGTCCGTATACTTTACAGGGAAGTTGGGCGGTGCCATCACTCTCGATAGGATGGTCTCCACAAATTTACTGTGAAACGGGCAGCCATGCATTCGCAGTTGAGTTTGTTTGAAATATAGCGGCTTGAAAAACGGGAAGCCCATGAGATGATCCCAATGGGCATGGGTGAAAAGAAAATTGATCGTATTGCGTTTTTGTTCGCAGAGCTGGTTGCCGAGCCGTCGAATACCTGTACCGGCATCGATTATAATTATATCATCGCTTTTTGTTCGAATTTCCAGACAGGTTGTGTCCCCGCCGTATTTCAAATATTCTTTGCCTGAAACCGGGATGGACCCTCTGGATCCCCAGCACTTGATGTACATATTGTCCTCGTAACAACATTATATTCGCATCGCCCTTACTTTACCCAATTATTCTAAGTCATTCAATTATTTTCTTTTAGTTTGGAAATATTGCTCGTGTTTTGCGCCCGGTTTATGCGATCTGACGTTCATTTCCATGTATCTGTTTGAAAGCGCTTTTAGAGGGTTTTTCCGTAGAGCGTATGCCACACCCCATCCTGTGCCCAGGTTCTTAGTATTTTTACGGGATAGCGGGCAAGTTTGTTTGCGAGATCACGCGCTTCACTGCGTAAAAGCCCGGAAAGGATAAATCTTTTTTTGGTGAGAAAATGTCTGGAACCGATTACGTGCTGCATGATCTCGTAATGGATATTTGCCACAAGAAACTCGGCAGAGTGGGCGATATAGTCTTCGGCCCGGCCCTGAACAACCAGTATATTTTCTTGCGCGTTGTTTAAACGGACATTACGATTTGCTGTCTTTGCGGCCAGCAAATTCAGGTCGACCGCCAGAATCTTTGGACATCCCAGCCTGGCGGCAGCCACTGCCAGCAATCCGGTGCCGGTACCTAAATCCAGTAAAGATTCGGGAACTGATGATTGTGCAGCTAAATCCAGGGCTTCAAGACAGGCATGGGTTGTGGGGTGGAAGCCGGTGCCGAAGACGACACCGGGATCAAGGATGATGTTCAGTTCACCGTCCGCAATTTCGGGGCTGTTTAGGGAAATTTCCCAGGATGGGGTGATTCGGAATCGGCTGCTCCTGAATGTTTTAAAAAGGCCTCCCTGCCATTGATCGTAGGTCATCTGGTAACTATCGATATATGTCAGTTGCGGCTGGGTTTTTAAAAGATATTCGATTTCCTGCCGGGCGGGTTCTGAAAAGAAAAGAAAAGAAAAATCGTCTTCTTCCCAGTTGCCGATAAATTGTGTGTGCAGCACGTGCCTGCCGGGTTTCAGGCGTCCCTGAAGGTAGTATATGTGTAAATCCTTATAGGGCCCGCCAACCGATGACCCGGTGTTATTCTTCGGGGTTTTCAGAGCGTTCATGTTGCGGCAGCTGATCAATGTACCATTGCATGGGGTCAAGTAATTCATACCCCAGCTTTTCCAATTTTTTCTTTATGTGGACAACGTTTTGCGTCAACAGGTATGGAAACACAGCGCGCTTGTTTTTATCCCAGTATCGGGCAACCAGAACGCTTCCGAATGAAATGTTTTCCTCGGTGATGGCGTCCACAATCTTTTTCAGCTGCCCCACCTTTTCCTCGACCAGAACACACAAAAGCGTGCCGGGTTCGCCGATGCCCAGCACATTAATAAAAGCCCGGAGAAGATCCCGCACGGAGATAATTCCGGTAACCTTATTATTGTCGTCTACGACGGGCAGAGCGCCGACTTTTGAATCCTGGATCAGCAAAAGCGCATCTTGAATGGTATGCGATGCTGAAATGGCAATCGGATTGCTTGACATGACGTCCATAACCTTCAGCGAACAGAATCTGGCTTTTTCCTCATCGCTGGGAGTGTCCCTAAAAAAGTTGTATGGCAGTGCGCTTCTGATATCCCGATCGGTTATGATCCCGATTAGCCGATTATCCGGATCCACCACCGGCAAATGACGAATCCTGTGTTTTGCCATTAATTCTTGAGCGTCAAAGATATTCTTTTCCTTATCGACGGTTATGACATTGCGGGTCATGGATCGGCTGACAAACATGGTATCCCCCTTTGCAAGGCTGAGTTCGAAATCCGACACGAATTCGAACAACATTTCCTTTCAAATGTTTAACGCTCTAATAGTATCTGTATGTGGTTTCTGGCCAATTCCGGCAATCGTCTCAGAGAGTATCCCCCTTCGAGAACGGATATCAGCCGCCCCTTGGAATATTTTTTGGCCATTTCCATAATCTTTTCAGCAATCCAGGAAAACCCTTCTGTTGAAAGCTTGATGTTGGACATCTCATCATCGATATGTGCATCGAATCCGGCTGAGACCAGAATAACTTCGGGTTTAAATTGATCAAAAGCAGGAAAGAGATCTTTTGCCATCAGGAGTTTATATTCGATATCCCCGCGGCCCGGCAAGACAGGTGAGTTTTTCGTGAACCCGTGCCCCAAATTTTTTCCATGTTCAAATTCCCGTCCGGTACCCGGATAAGCGAAAGAAGGGTGCTCATGAATGGAATAATAAAATACGCTCGGGTCTTCTTCAAATATGTGCTGGGTGCCATTACCATGATGTACATCAAAGTCCACGATGCCGATGCGCTCAATGCCCCATTCTTTTTGGATGTATCGTGCTGCAATGGCAATGTTATTGAAATAGCAAAACCCCATGGCCTTGTCGACTTCAGCATGATGCCCCGGCGGTCTGATGGCGCAGAACGCATTATCAAGCTGACCCTCCATGACCCGGCGCACCGCCTCCAGAATGCCGCCGACCGCAAGCAAGGCTGTTTCGTAAGTAACGCTGCACATCTGGTTGTCGGGGCTGTCAAAAATCGTGTTTCCGCAACCGCAGGCTGCCTCGAATCGCTGGATGTAATTTTTATCATGGACCAGTTCGATCCATTTCATGTCCGGAAGTTGAGCCTTTATCAAGGTAAGCCTGGAAAGCAAACCTGCATCCGCGATTCCTTTATAAACGGCTGGTAATCGATCCGGCACCTCCGGATGATAATTTCCCACCCTGTGCATCTGATAGCGATCATCGTACAAGAATCCGGTTCTGTTCATGCGCGTTCCATGTCTTGCAAATCGAATTATATAAAATAGAATCGATTCCTTCTTAAGCTACTATTTTTTCAAAGATTTCAAAGGCCGCCCGGACTGATTTGCTATCCTCAGGGATTTCGATGGTGGGGCGCCCGTCAAAGTCGAATTCATAAATGAGATTATCCTCCGGGATGGTTCCGATCAATTCCAGGTCGGCTGCGGCTATCATTTCTAAAACCTTTCCAGGCGTGGCTTCCCGGGCCATGTTAATTACCAGGTAGCTTTTACCGACACCGATATTGAGACACTTGGCAAGCTCATTAATTCTGATTGCTGCCTGAATTCCTCTGCGAGACGGATCGGAGACGATCAGCAGGATATCTACATTTTTGGTAGTGAGCCGGCTGATATGTTCCATACCGGCCTCGTTATCCATTACGATATAGGGGTAATTATCTGAGAGCCGCTCCAAAAATCCGGTCAGCAGCGTATTGGCCGCGCAATAGCAGCCTGCTCCCTCCGGCTGCCCCATGACAATGAGGTCATAGCCGTCCGATTCAGAAACAGCCCCTTCAAGCTTCATTTCCATGAAGATATCCTTGGTCATGCCGCTGGGGACTTCCCCTTTTTTCATCTCCTCGCGGGCGTTACCCAGAGTATCTGAAACCTCGAGACCCAGAACCTCGTTTAAATTGGCATTGCAGTCCGCATCAACGGCCAGAATGGGTGTCTTTCCGCGTTTGACCAAATATTTTATCAGCATACCCGCCAGTGTGGTTTTCCCTGTGCCGCCTTTGCCGGCCAGCGCGATCGAATATGGCATAATCGTTCTTTTTCTCTCCCTTCCTTGTTGCAAAACATAGTGTAATCATAACATCCTGGGAAACTAAGCCAGTTTCGACAAACAGTCAAGCAACTTTTAGGTAGCTTTCATGTGTCTTGCAATAGCCAGAACCTTGTGCTAATTTTTATGCTCGACAATCTCAGGAGCTGGATTACCGGATAAGACAACAAAACGGGAAAAAGGAGTTGGCTGAAAAATGGATTTTGAGCTGGATAAATCACAGAAAGAGATACAAAAAGCTGCTCGGGAGTTTGCCAGAGGTGAATTTGACAAGGATCTCGCCCAAGAGTTTGATCGAAAACATGAATTTCCGGCGAAGATATGGAAAAAGGCCGCCGACCTCGGGTTTATCGGTGTTCATTATGATGAAGCCTGCGCCGGGCAGGATCTCGGTATGCTGGAAAACGTTCTCATCGCCGAGGAATTTTGTTCAAAAGACTCCACCATCGGCAGTGCTCTGGTCCTGGCCGGTTATGGTTCCGAGTGCATCCTGCGTTTCGGCAGTGAAGCGCTAAAAATAAAATGGCTTACGCCGGTTGCGGAGGGAAAAATCCTTTCTGCCGCAGCATTCACGGAGCCGGGTCGCGGCTCGGATATTACCGCTTTAGATACCTCTGCGCTGCGGACCGGCGAGAAATGGGTGATCAACGGAACGAAAAATTTTATTACCAACGGCGGGCGGGCAGGATTTTACTGTGTCCTCTGTCAGACCGATGCTGGGGCCGATCCCTCCTACAAGGGTCTCAGTATGATTTTGGTGGAGGCCGACCAGGAAGGCATAAACGCCACTGATGTTGGCCCCAAAATGGGATTCCATATGTCGGCAACCGCCGAGATCAACTTTAGAGATGTGCGCGTGCCGCTCTCCAATCTTATCGGCGAAGAAGGCAAAGGTTTTTACCAGGCACTCGAATTTTATGAAGAAAGCCGGATCCTCACAGCCGCCCAGGCCGTGGGAACAGCCCAGGGTGCCTTTGATCGCGCCCTGGCATATGTCAAAGAAAGACAGCAGTTTGGTAAAAAGATCGCCGAGTTTCAAGTTACGCAGCACAAACTTGCCGAGATGGCCACTAAAATAGAGCTTGCCCGCCTAATTACCTACAAGGCGGCCTGGAGTTTCGATCACGGGCGCATTGATCCCAAATTGACATCCATGGCCAAAATGTATGCCACTCGCGCGGCGGTAGAAGTTGCCGATGAATCCATTCAGCTTCTGGGGGGTTACGGATACATGACCGAGTATGAGGTGGAGCGCTTCTATCGGGATGCAAAGATCACAGAAATCTATCAAGGAACCAAAGAAGTCCAGAAGAATACCATTGCGGGTGCAATTCTCAGCAAACGCAAATGACGCCTGAATCCTGCCTCTAAGATTCGGGTCGTGTGAAAGGAACCTGCCATGTCTGAAATATTGAAAAAAACAGTGTTTGCCGGCATCGGTCTGGCGCTTAAAGCCTGGGATGAAGTTGAGGATCTTGCCAAGGAAGTCGCGAAAGAAAGAAAGATGTCTGAAAAAGAGGGTCGCAAATTCCTGCAAGATGTTCGAAAAAGATATGAAGACGCCCAGAAAAAGCTGGAGGACCGGGTCGAAAAAAGTGTAAAGGACTTTCTGAACAAGGCTGATGTCGCCACACGTGCCGATTTAAGGGCGCTAAAGAAAGAAATTCGGGACTTAAAAACGATGATCGGCAATGAAAGTGAAAATAAGTCCTAGATAAAGATGCTCAGCATAAGAAAAATCGGTGTTATCAGCCGCACCTACCGCCACCTGAACCGTTATCGACAGATCCTGGCCATTTTGTTCAAGTACGGTTTTGGTGATCTGCTGGAAATGTTGAAGATCGACCAGTATATTGAGGTCGGTCTTCAGGTGATATCCAGAAAGCGCGCCGAGCGGTCCGAGAAACTCACCCGGCCGCAACGGCTGAGGATGGCCTTTGCGGAGCTGGGGCCAACCTATATCAAACTTGCTCAGATCCTCTCCACCCGGCCGGATCTCGTGCCGGTTGAATATATCGATGAGCTTGCTCTCCTTCAGGATAAGGTCCCACCTTTGCCGTTTGAAGAGATCAAAAAGGTGGTCGAAGACGAGTTTGGCATGCCGCCCGAGGATTTATTTGAAAGCCTGGACGAGACCCCCCTGGCCTCGGCCTCCATCGGGCAGGTGTATCGCGCCGCGATAAAAGACGGAGAAGTTTTGGCCGTGAAGATTCAGCGGCCCGGCATTAGAAAAATTATCGAAGTCGACCTTGAAATCATGCTCCACCTGGCCACCCTGGCCGAACGACACATCGAGGAGCTGTCTTTTCACCGCCCGATAAAAATTGTGGAAGAATTTGCGCGTATCCTCGAAAAAGAGTTAGATTATAAAAACGAAGCCACGAATATGGAGCGGATTGCGCGCCAGTTTCTGAATGTTTCCCATGTCTATATCCCTAAGGTTTATCGCGATTTCAGCACATCCCGGGTTTTAAGTACCGAATTTATTGAAGGAATAAAAATATCTGAAATCGATAAACTCGAAGCAGCCGGTCTGGATCGAAAATTAATTACCACCCGCGGAGCCGATCTTGTCCTCAAACAAGTTTTCGATCATGGATTTTTTCATGCCGACCCGCACCCGGGCAACATTTTTGTGCTGCCAAATAATGTCATATGCTTGCTGGATTTTGGAATGGCCGGCATTGTGGACCATCAGACCCGGGAAGAGTTTGTCGATTTGGTTGACAGCGTGGTCAACCATAACGAAGTCCGGGCCGCTCAAGTTCTGCTTGAACTGACGCAGTGGGAGGTGGAACCGGAGCGGCGCATCCTTGAAAGAGAGGTGGCGGATTTTATGGGTCGCCACCTGTATAAACCCCTCAAAGACATTCAAATCGCAAAACTGCTGCGGGAGCTTCTTGAACTGGCCACCCGTTTTCGCCTGCGGCTGCCGGCAGATATCTTTTTGATGATGAAGGCCCTTAGCATCGTCGAAGGGGTGGGGCAAATGCTGGATCCGGATTTCGATATGATTGCCCAGGCGACGCCGTTTATCCAGCGGGTGAAACTCGAGCGTTTCAGGCCACAGCGGATTGCCGGGGATCTGATGGAGCTGACATCCCGCATGTTTCAATTTTTTCAGCGATTTCCAAAGGACCTGCTCGACATCGCCGAGCTCATCCGGCGGCAAAAGCTCAGAGTGCAAATCGAGCATAAAGGCCTCGAGCACATGCTCGCCACTCACGATCAGATCAGCAACCGTATATCTTTTTCGATCCTCATTGCCGCGCTCATTATCGGTTCGGCGCTGATTGTGATCTCCGAAACCCCGCCCCTGATTTTCGGCATTTCTCTGATCGGAATTATCCTGTTTTTTGCCGCTGCGATTATGGGGATTTGGTTGTTGGTGGCTATTCTGCGCAAGGGCCGCCTCTGATAAGTGGTTTCAAAACCTATCTGAAGCCTGATAGATGCGTTGAGATTCGGTTTTAAATACCTATCGGCCTCGGGCGGATTGCATTTTCCCTTCTCCTCTCGCCCTGCTGAGCACCTTGACCGAGCACATCTGAAAAATTTCTGGATTCTCTAAATTTTCGAATCAGGCACCATATTTCGAGTTTTGGGTTAGCAAAATGGATTGCCTTACCTGAAGCAATATGCGGTCAAATATATCGATTACATAGGCTGCCCGATGATGTCTGAGTTGTTCAATATTTGATATTTCAAAATAACCAGCCGATCTTGCTTTTTTCAGACCTGTTAGGTAAAAGCATACATAGTGCATGCTGTGTGAAAGGCGGATTTTGATAGCCTGCAGCTGCAAAGCGCACGAGGTACAATTTCAAAACACTTACTGTTACGCACCCTGTATAAAAAACGGAATAGATGATGCCACTTGCTTGCAGGAACAGATGGATAATCT
>Ga0209536_100006892_pt1 | contig 17290 bp, 14 predicted proteins | sample DeeMarSeWOR28_12_FD_187461 | JGI IMG/M metagenome (GOLD analysis project Ga0209536, IMG submission 187461) | Marine sediment microbial communities from White Oak River estuary, North Carolina - WOR-2-8_12 (SPAdes) (version 2) | ecosystem: Environmental > Aquatic > Marine > Intertidal zone >... | reverse complement strand
GGATAATTGCCTCATCAAAATTCCTTATTTTTTTAACTGGTAAAACTGGTCCAAATGTTTCATGGTACCACATTTTGCATGATAAATCGACATTTGTAAGAATCGTAGGTTTATAAAAGAGTCCTGCATCATCTTTTTCCCCTGTATAATCCATTCGATATCCACCTGTAATAATGTTAGCACCTTTCTGAAGTGCTTCGTTTGTCATATCGATTATTTGATATAGTGCTCGGGTTCCAATAATGGGTAAATTAGTTTTTGAGTCAGAAGGTAACCCTGGTCTTAATTTCTCTGATTTTTCGGATAGGGTTGCTAAAAAATCATCATATATCGCTTCATGAAGGAATAATCGTTTTGCTGCAAGGCAAATTTGTCCTGAACCAAAGAAACGAGCATGAATAATGAAATCTGTTACTTTTTCAATATCAACGTCCTTCCAGACTAAACTTGCTCCAGATCCTGCCAATTCTGGAATGAAATGCAGGCCTCTATTTACTGCTTTACTCATTAAACTTAATCCAACCTCAGAATCCCCATAATAAACCATTGCATTAAGAGGAGCTTTATTTACCATATAATCTGCAATTGGCTTTCCAGGACCAATTATAGCTTGAAACGCACTGACTGGAAAATCTAACTCCTCCATTACATCTTTCAAAACATAGGCTAATTCCATATTTGTTAATGGAACTTTTGTAGGTGTACGGGTTACTGTAGCATTACCTGCAAAATATGAAGAAAAAATTGCTAAAAAGCCTAGACCTAACGCAGCATTATAGGGGGGAAAGATTCCAACAGTTCCAAATGGATATCGATGCAAGATTGTTCTCTCCCCTTCAATTGAAGAAGGGATTTCTTTCGGGGAAAGTCGCTCTGCAGCATATTCTACTAATTCTTTATTGAGTGCTTTAAAAACATTAGTTGCTTGCCAATCAAATAAGCTGACTGGAGTTCCTTCAGCTACTGCAATATTTTTGAACTTTTCATAATTCTGCCACATAAACTTATTCATTGTTAAGACGCTTTCTCCCCGTTCTTCAAGAGATAATCCATTACCAGATTTATGGAGTTCTCTATGCATTTTATGTTTAATTTTATTTGCTTCTTGAATAGCAGTATGTGTTTCTTTGATACCACCTATTGTAAATTTAGCAAATTCTATATCAGCTATTTCAGAAGAAGTTGCTTCAGGCCATCCGTGTACCCTTATAAAATCCTTTAATAAACGTAATTCTGGATTATTTGCAGAAAATAAAGAAGATAAATTTCGAGCAATAAATTTACGAAGTGATCCTTGGGATTGGACTGCAGAAGCAAATAGAATCCTAGGGTCTTGGATTGTTTTTTCCAAATTTGGAAATGTGCTAATTTTTTGCCCTGCAGTAACAGTCTCCCCTGCAATTAAGTGACCAAATAATTTCATCGAAATATTACACCTTTTAATTTTATGAGCTAAAGAAAAGTCTCTGCAGTAAACTTAAACATTCTAGCGAATTTCATTAACAGATCCATATCATCTGTTAAAATTTCAACCTGACCTGTCATCATAGCTTGCATGGGATCCATTTTACCAAGCATAATATCTCTCCAAACAGATGAATTTGTTTTTATTTTCATTATTGCCTCAGGAGAGACCTCTAGGGTTACTTGACAAGCATTATCTTTTATTTTTAACACCCAATCATCGCTATCAGTGAATTCAAACTGGATAATAGCTGAAATTCCATTAGCACGATCCGAACGGAAACCTCTGGGAATCTTCGCCATTAGATCAGAAAAATTTATATCTGCTAGTGATTCAATTCGAAAAGTTTCATCACGTTTTTGTTCAATATAGACTTCTCGCTGGATTAAAAATCGCATAATTTCACTTGTACCCCCTCCAATAGTTCCTAATCGCGCGTCACGATAAAATTTTTCTATCCCCGAAAAATCTTTGACATAACCTTCGCCACCTAGAATCTGTATCGCTAAATCAGTCACTTTTAAAGAAGTTTCAGTGGCAAATAACTTCGCCATGGTTGCCTCCTTTGTGGCAGGTAATCCTTTTTCAATCATTCGTGCAGCACTAATTGTCATGAGACGAGATGCCCTCATCAACATAGCCATATCGGCTATTTTAAAGGAAATACCTTCAAAACGCGATATTGGACGCCCAAATTGTATTCTCTCTGTAGAATGTCTAACTGCTTCGTTAAAGGGTCTTCTCATGCATCCAAGAGCCTCCGCTGCTATTCCAACTCGCTCAGTATCTAATTCATCCATTAATACAAGGAACCCTTGATTTTTTTTTCCTAGGACATTTTCAGGAGGTACTTTAAGGTTATCTAATTTAAAATGAGTGTTATGAACCCCTCTTCGACCCATTAAATCAAAATTTTTGACAATAGAGAACCCCTCCCATGAAGGTTCTATGATAAAAGTTGTCATTCCGGATTTACTGTCGACTGATCTATCTGTGATAGCAAAAATGACGATTTGATCTGCAATTGAAGCATTGGTTATATATCGTTTCTCACCATTCAGGATCCAGACTTGTTCCTCCTTATCCCAGATTGCTATTGTTTCCATTCCAGCTGTATCACTTCCTACATTTGGTTCTGTAATAGCAAGAGCACCAATCCTTTCACCAGTAGCTAGAGGGGTTAGATATCTTCTTTTCTGGTCTTCAGTGCCAAACCGAAGAATAGGAATTGCTGAAAGGGTACAACTCGCTCCAAAACCCATTGTCAGAGCGGGTGACACCGCTGAGATTTCTTCACCAGCTAATAATTGAAACATTAAAGATTTTCCAAGACCTTCATATTTTTGAGGTATCATTATTCCAGTGAATCCTAATTTCCCCATTTTTTTCAGAAGAATTCTCCATTTATCCTCAGGCCAAGGCGCATTCTTTTCTACATCATCTGCTATTGGAACAATTTCATGTTGTACGAATTCTTTGGCAATGGTTCGAAATTCTAGTTCTTCTTGGGTGTATAGCAATTGTTCATCATTTATTAGTGTCACAGATCTTCACCTTACCAAATGTTTATTTTACAAAAAATCAGAATAGATCACGCTCGTTATTTTAAGTTATATTTCTAAGTTTGTGTGAATTCCTTATTAACTGAATAGACGATGTATTATGAATTATTTTACTCAAGATCTTCGGATTTTTTATTTCTATGGGTTTGCTTCATCTCCTCAATCCAATAAAGCTCAATTTTTTAAGAAAAAGTTTGAAAATGAGGGAATTGAGTTTAATATTCTTGATTATATTCCAACAAAATCTCATTTTAGTCATTTAAAAATAAGCAGTCTTCTTGAGGATCTTAATTCAATTATTCTTAATTTAGAACCTTCAAAAATCGTTCTTTTTGGTTCTAGTTTCGGTGCTTATCTTTCAACCTGGTTAGCAAAAAAGAATCCAGATAGAATTTTTAAACTAATTCTTATGGCTCCAGCGTTAATTTTTTCTTCCAAAACTATTTTACAATTGATGGGAACTTCTCTTAGAGAGTGGGAGGAGACAGGATATTTAGATATTTTTCATTTTCGCTATAACACTTCTATTCCCTTGCATTATTCTTTTTATCATGATTTAGTCGATTTTCCTCCTCCTGATATGACAATCTCAACTATTCTTACTCCTACACTTATATTTCATGGACGATATGACGAAATTATACCTATTGAATGGAGCCATAAATTTACATTAATTAATCCATCTGCAAGATTATATGTTCTTGAAGGTGATCATCAATTACTAGACCAAAAAGAAGAAATGTGGAATAGCATTGTTAAATTTTTACATTTAAAAGAGAAGGAACCCTAAAAAAAGTTTAGGACAATTTGCTGTAGTTCTTCACGCACATGATTACTTAATTTCATCATTTGACGCCCTTTTTTGGTTTTCAAAGTAATAATAGGATTGGTAATCTTTGATTGATCAGAAAAAATTGGCCAAAGATTTATCCCGATATTTTCTTCATCTTGAATAGCTAATATAGGATCAAGGATCTGTTCAATTTCCTTATATGTCTTTTCAGTTATGTGAAACTTAAGTAAAGGACAATGATAGATTTTTTCTCCACTTTGAATTTCTTTCATTACGAATAAAGGTCTAATATCTTGAGAATAACATAGGGAGTCCTTACCAATAATTAATACACAACCTGCTTGAAAATTCCGCTTTTCTATCCGAAATGGGCAAAATCCACAAGGATACAGGTTCATTTTAATCACTAGTGTTTTCCATTTCATTAATTTTCTTAAAGGTTCCTAGATGATTTATTCGCTTTTAACTATAAAATTTCAGCTTAATACAGTAATGCTTTTCATGATATAGTTTAAATTATTTTCCAAACCTGTAAAATCGATCGAGAAAATAAAGAAATTTCTATCCTTTAATAATATTACTATTCTAGAAGTTATGTAAGAGATCCTAACAACTGAGGATATTTATTAGGTTAAATTTAGAACAATTTCATCTAATTCTTCTCTCACTTTTTTACTTATTTTAACTAGCTTTTTCCCTTGAATAGTTGTTGCTTTATTTTTTGGATCAGCCATCCCTGTGATCATAGTCCAAAGATTTGTTGCGGTATTTTCCTCATCTTGAATAGCTAAAATAGAGTTAACGAAAGATTTTATTTCCTGATATGTTTCCAAAGACAACTTAAATTGGAATTCAGGACAAAAAAACCTCCTATTATTAAATAAAAGAGGGTGTAAATCTTGTGTATAGCATAATACCTCTTTTCCAAGTTTTAAAACACACCCAGCTCTGAAGTCTTGTTTTTGAACACGAAAAGGACAAAATCCACGTTGAGTGAATGTGAGAGAATTCATATTACCTTTATCATTTTTTAGACTTTTAAAAACATAACGCTAAGCTTGTTATTTTAATTACTATTTTCCGACAAAAGGCGATAAATTATGTTTACCCTCAATTCACAGTCCAAAATTCGGAAATGGATCATTCTGTTCTTTATCAAATTAAATTTTGTTATTTTAGGCAGTTTTTTTCTTGTTGATGGACTATTAACTCAAAATCCATTTATTATTATAATATCAATAATTTTTTTAATCTTTGGGGGATTTTTTACCTATAAAGACGTTAAAACAGATCCCTATAATCTATTGAAAATTTTTAAGTCACAACTATTACTTTTTTGGAGTTTAAGAGGTCCTATAATCTCACGTCAACCATATTATTACCATTTCCCTGTAGGAACTTATCTTCAAAAAACAAGGATAACCAGAACTATAAGAATTTCGTCTAAGAAATTACAAACAGGAACGAGACTCGCTCTTACAAAGAAATTACCTTATATCTGTCCAAATTGTAAGGGTAAACGAAATATTGAACATACTGTCCACATTGAATGTCAAAAATGTAAACAGGGAATAAAATACTTAAATATTGGGAGTGGCACTCTCCCAATTCCATGTAAAGATTGTCTGGGGACAGGATGGATTCCAATTCAACCTTGTAATAATTGTTATGGAAAAGGAGTAATTTGGAAGAACCAAAGTATTCGTATATCTATCCCAGAAAATACCTCCCAAAAGATGAAATTACGAATACCTAGATTAGGTAAAATTAATCCAAAGACCTTTGAGAGAGGTGAATTATATTTCATACTTCAGAAAAAAATTCTGGATCTATTTTAATAGTTAAGGCATCCAATCTAATAGGCGAGGCCATCCCTTATTGATATAATCTTGTTTAATTGCTTTAATGTTTCGAAATATTGGTTTTTTTAACCCTTTAATTTGAAGGTTGGTTATTATTTTGTCAAGTTTGGGTTGTATATTCTTAAGTCCTGCAGTTAATCGACTATAATCCGATAGGTAATCTTCAGTCAATATTTCATTAGTATAAAGTGGAATAGCTCTATTTAATCCTCCACAAAGAACTTTCATGCCTTCTTCTTCGTTTAAACTATTAGAATTCTGACAAATCTCAAGAAGTTTATTAAAGCATTCTTGATATGGATGAACGACATTTCGTGCTACAACACCTCGAATATACATTTGCTTGGTTTGAGGAGACAATAGCATAGCAAAAGGAAGAGAAATCAGATATTCAGTCATAAGTAATTCTTTTGAACTAACCATTGAGGTAGAAATGTCTTGAGCTTTTTCATAGACATCTAAAGGAAGCACGACCCCAGTTATTTCGCGATAATCATCAATTATTTCACCTGGAGTTAACCGAAATTGGGTATAATATACACCTACCCCATTTAAAAAGATAAATGGTTCGCCTTTTGTTTCTTCAATTCCTGTAACAGCAAAATCTGGTAATAACAATACATTATCATGAATAATCTCATAGACTGGCTGATTAAGATAAAATCCTTTAAATTCACTTTCTATTAATTTGCTCCATGAGGGGATGAACATAATATGCTTTAATATTCCAAAAGCTTCTGTAGCTCCTTCAAGTGTGCCTTCAGAAAGGCGACTTGCTTCATATACTTTCATTCTGGCTTTTAGATATTCTTCTGTCTCAGCTTCTTCTGTTTTAGCTTTTTGTGTAGTCAATTGTTTCTTAAGATTATTGAGCTCTTTTTCTCGTTCTTCAATCTTCTGGGAAAGGTTTTTTAAAAAAGATTGACGTAAATCCTCAAATCCATGATCTAATAAGTAATTTTTAAATTCTAAAAGAGAAACTCCCACCTTATGATCAAATCTACCAACTGAATCATAATAAGAATGGATCCCTTTCAATAATTTCTTTTCTAATTTAATCTTCTGGAGCTGTTTGCTGAGTTCAATCTTATCTGTGTCTTCAATACGACTCATTGATAATTTCCCCTATAAATTTCTTTTATTATGATTTTATTTAATATTAACCTTTTACAGAGTTTATTAAATAAAAATGTTGAATAAAACATGGAAATTTTATATAAATACTATCTTATTAACAAGAGGTTAGAAAATTACAAAAAATAGGCTTTATTACAATAAATAAGGCTTTTCAACTCATCATCCTTAAAAATGATAATTCTTATCCTGAAAAGGATTAATTAGCTTTTTTTTGGAGGAAAAAGAATATGGATTTACCATTCAAACCATCTCAGGTGTTAAAGGACGCAAAAGATCTTGAATCTTATTTGATTAAAACGAGAAGACATCTACATCAATATCCAGAGACCGCATATGAAGAAATAAAAACATCAAAATTTATTTGGGACGAATTAGAAAGAATGGGGTATTCCCCTCATAAAACTGCAAAAACTGGAGTCATTGCTAATTTAAATGGAACTCAGGCAGGAAAAACAATAGCGTTAAGAGCAGATATCGACGCTTTGGATATTCAAGAAGAGAATCACGAAAAACCATATTGCAGTAAAATTCCAGGAAAGATGCATGCTTGTGGTCATGACGGGCACACAGCCATGCTTTTAGGGGCAGCGAATTTAATAATGAGATATAATAAACTAGGTACCCTTCAGGGAACGATTAAACTAATTTTTCAGCCTGCTGAAGAAGGAGGAGGTGGCGGGAAACGGATAATTGATGAAGGTCATTTAGATGATGTTGATTTTGTATATGGTTTTCATCTTTGGCGTGAATTACCAAGTGGAGTAATCGCTACACGAAAAGGAGGTATTTTAGCTTCAGCTGATGAATTTGAGGTAAAAATTACCGGAAAAGGTGGGCATGCGGCATCTCCTCATCAAGCTATTGATCCTACATCAGTTATGATTGATATTTACAATGCATTTCAGAAAGTTGTTACAAGAGAAATTAATCCTTTTGCAAATGTTGTGATTACAACTCCAATGATTCAAGCTAGTCATGCTTTCAATGTTATTCCTCCTCGTGCTATTCTAAGGGGTACCTTTCGAACTATGGATTCGGAAATTAGAGAATATATTTATTTACGCCTGAGAGATATTGTAGAAGGTTACACTCAAGCTTGGCGCTGTAAAGGAGAGATCATATTTAATCCTGGTGAAATGATTGCCTATCCCCCTCTTATTAACGATCCAGAGGCTGTTGATAATGCTATCAATGCTCTTAAAGTCCTTGATGAAATAAAGATTGCCCAACCTTCGATGGGTGGAGAAGATTTCGCATTCTATACTCAAAAGACAAAAGGAGCATTTCTTTTGTTAGGAATCGAAAACAAAGAAAAAAATATTGTTGCTCCACATCATCACCCTCAATTTGACATTGATGAAGAAGTATTATGGAAAGGAACAGCTGCATATACTTTATTGGGACTTCTTTCTCATTAAAAATAAAATAACAGTTTCACATTGAATTTAATAAAATTATAAATTTATCTCTTGGATATTTCTTATATAATTGATTAAACTGTTCTATAATCTTATAAGAGAAAAAAAATTAATGATTTCCTGATTAATACACAATCTGTTTTTTAATGGAGTATAGAATATGAATGATTTTCAAACTAAGAAACAAAAATCTATGTTTCAGAGTATCTATGGGGGAAAATCGAAAAGTTTAGGAGGCCCTTTATTCTTTTTAACTGTTGGAATATTATCATTTGTCAGTGGATGGATTATTTGGAATTTTTTTATTTATTTTCCATTTGGTATTGTAAGGGAAACTGAATCCTTACGACCTGATATTGGTTTTCCTTTTTTTGATATTATACTTATCCTACTTCTAATTAGCTCTATAGTCGGGATCTTTCTTGGAATATTGGGACTAGTATGGTATAAATTCCACAAGAATAAAATAAATTAAAACTCTAGTAGCGCATTGAATTAATTTCTCTTGGAAATAGAGTGTAATGCAATATTCTGAATTTGCTAAATTTTTAGCATCGTCTACAACAGCTATTCGTGATGAATTTAATAATAATATGATAGGAGAAAATTCTAATTCATTAAATAAAATCATCGAGGATCTTGTTGATACATTTGACCTCTCAAAATTTCCAAACTCGGAACGAATTGATTCTATAGCTCAAATTTTAGTTTATATCACTATTTATACTTTCTATTTAAAAACAATAGACAAGCTAGATCATTCCATAGAAGAATCCCTAAGGTTTTTTCTACAGATTGATAAAAAAACTTTAGAAGAATTACTAACGAAATCAAAAATGTATAGTAAACTTCTAAACAGAATTCAAAATCAAGATTTATTATTCGCTTTTAATAATTATTCCTTGAGTAGACAAGTAGGAAATCCAGGAGAATATTTCTTTGAGGAGTTTCTAAAAGAGTATAAACCCTCCTTAAGAATAAAAAGAGGCGTTTTTTTTACACCAGTCTATCTTGTTGATTTTATAATCCACTTTGTTGATCAATTACTTAGATCTGACTTTGGATTAGAAAATGGTATTTTTCCGACAAAATCTTCTAATCTAATTATTTTCGATCCTGCATTAGGAACAGGAACCTTTATAACCCAAATTATTGAATATATCAATAATCTATATTTGAACGATGAATTAAAACAAAGAGAGGATACTTCAATTCATCAAAAAACAATAATGGATAATATCATTCAATCTTTGATTGGAATTGAATTATTAGCTACACCACTTGCAATAGCACGCCTTAATGTAATCACAAGCTTAAGAACAAAAGGTAATTCATCTTTAGATATCAGAGAATTGAATTTTTTTTTAGGGAATTCATTAACTAATCTTACTATTTATAATAAAATATTAAAACAACAATCAACTTTATTAATTGTAGGAAATCCCCCTTTTTCAGGTCATTCGAATAATGAATCTCAGTGGATACAAGATCTTCTTCATGGAGTTAATGAGGGAGGAAAACAAATTGTAAATTATTTTCTGGCTGATCAAAAACCATTAGGAGAGAGAAATCCCAAATGGTTAAATGATGATTATGTAAAATTTATTCGATTAGCTCATTGGTTAATTGAAGAGAACGGAAAGGGTATTATTTCATTTATTACAAATCACAGTTTTATTGATAATCCAACATTCAGGGGTATGAGACAACAACTTCTTAACACTTTTACAGATATATTTCTTATTGATCTCCATGGAAATTTGAGAAAGAAGGAAATTGCTCCAAATTCCCTGAAAAATGAAAATATTTTCGATATAAAACAAGGAGTATGTATTGCCGTTTTTATCCGTAATCCACAGAAAAAAACTACTAAAATATTGAAATATGATGTTTGGGGAACAAGAGAAGAAAAGATCTTGTTTTTGAAGAATAATACAATTGAATCAATTCCATGGAAAATAGTCAACCCTACCAGTCCATGGTATTTGTTTTATCCTGTAGACAATACCCGATTAAGTGAGTATTTAACTGGTTGGAAAATAACTAATATTTTCTCAAATTACTCTGTTGGGATTATGACTGGAAATGATAAGCTAACTATCCATAAAGAGAAGGAAGAAGTAATTCAAGTAATTAAAGACCTCGTGAAGATGCCAGAATATCAATTTCGATTGAAATATAATTTAGAAGATGAATCAAGACAATGGGGTTATCAAAAAGCTAAAGAGGACGTGAAGAAGAGTATTTCAAAATCAAATCTCAATCTAGAAGAAACAATTTCTAAAAAAGTAGTACCTATCCTTTATCGTCCGTTCGATTTTCGATTTACTTATTACACTGGTAAATCAAGAGGGATACATGAGCGACCCAGAGGAAATATAATGCAACAGATGTTTTTTAATACAAATCGAGCATTAATTATCTCCCGAAATTCTAAACCTGCACCATGGAGAGATGTTTTAACAACTAATTTGATTATAGAACTTGGAATAATTGCTACACGTCCAGGTAACAATGCTCCTTTATTCCCTTTATTTATACAAGGGGAGCTAAAAAAATCGAAACTTGATCCTAACTTTTCAGATTCTTTCATTCGTTTCATTAAAACTTATTATCCCCAATTTAACCCTGACCCTTTACAAATTTTTAATTTCATAACTGCAATTCTACATTCTAATATTTTTAGGACACGATATGAAGAATTCCTAAAAATAGATTTCCCATACATCCCCTTTCCAAAATCAAAGGAGACTTTTATTGAATTGGGTAATATAGGAGAAGCTATTTTTCAATTGCAGAATACTGACTTTCTAAAGTCCAATAAATTGAGTTTCATTATCGAAAGTTCTTCAAGGAATGATATAATTGAGGAAGTAACAATTACTAAAGAAGGAATGGTGAAATTAAACAATACATTATTTTTAAAAGAAATTCCTAAATCAGTCCTATTTTATTCCATAGGAAGTTATCAAGTTTGCCGTAAATGGCTGAAAAAATATAAGAAAGAAAAATTTACTAGAGAATTAGCCTTGAAATTTAATGAGCTCCTTTTTATTATTCAGGAAATGATTAATATATCTAAAAGAATAGATTTTATGATTGAGGTAGAAGGCGGGTGGGAAAAAATTTTCGTTCCATAAGAAATTATGAAGAATTTCTATTGAGCTTGTTAATGAAATTTTGAAAAGAAATATCAAGGTAAAGCTCATATTTAGTGTCTCCATCGATTAAAGAAGAATTTTTCAGATGATGGTTATGAAACTCGATTAATTTTGGATCATTATCAACTAGAAGACTATTTCTCTTTTCTTCAATGCATACACGTCCAGTGGTACCAGAACCTGAAAAGAAATCAAGAACTAATGATCCAGGGTAAGATAATGATTGAACTAAACGTCTTATTATTGCTAGTGGTTTTTGAGTTGGATGTCCAACTCTTTCCTTGGAATTGGCATTCAGTCGATTGATTTCCCAAACATTTGTTGGATTTTTACCTTTCTCCACCGTATCTGGATTTAAACGCTTATCTTTCTTGTAGATCCTCTTAGTAGTTTCAGTATAAGGAATTCTCACACTATCTAGATCAAAATAGTATTTTTTTGTCTTAGCAAACCATAGGATTTCTTCATGGCGGTTAGCAAAGAATCTATGAGCGCTCATCCCATTTTTATAGTACCAAATTATAAGATTCACAAATCGTAATTTGGAATGATGTCTTATATAGTGCATAACCTCTAAAAGATCTCCTTTCTTCAAATCTTGATATTGAAATCCGCCAAAAATTACAAAATTTCCACTTGGAGTAAGAATTCGTTCGATCTCATTGATCCATAGTTTTGACCAATCCATATAATTTGAAAATTTATCCCATGTAGCTAATTCAATATTATATGGGGGATCAACAAGTACTAATTGAATACAGGAATCAGGGATTGATCTAAGATACTCTACTGCATCTGCTATGCAAATCGCATGATAAGTTGTATGTGGGATTGTATATGATATATGAGAACTGTGCTTTATCCCATCCCTACGTAAACGGTTTATTTGTTGATGAGCAGAGTTATAATGTGAGCGATTAGGCATTTCATCTCCTTCAGTAATCTAAACTTAGATTTTGTTATAAATTTAAACTAAAAATACAATTAAATTATAAAACTCTCTTATAAGGATCTAAATAATATGGTTCTATAGCAAAATTTCAAGGTATTTATCATGGATACCATCGATTCTAGTACCGATAAAATCTCTAATGAAACAAAACGCTATTTTCAAGTCATTTTAGCTCCCTATACTATTGATTTGCTTTTGAACATCGATGATCTTCTAGTTTGTGAAAAGGAAATCTTAAAAAAGACTGCCAGTTATTTTAAAAAAAGGAATGTAAATATATTCTATCTTTGTGGTCAGAACTCAAGTAGCTTCACTATCTTTTACGTTGATCTTGAAACACCCTTAGTATTTTATTTACTTACTACTAATTTAATTAGTTATTTAGACTTTAAAAACTTTAAATCTATTTCTTCCCAGATAAAGACAAACCTTATGAAATATTACTGTCAAAATTTAGATATCCAATTTTTGTTATTGAAACACTCTAACTTCGAGACTTCTTTTACAACTTTTAAGCTAGATGATCAATCTGAAATAAACCAAAAGGATTTAAACGGAATAAAATTTCAAAAAGGGAGAAGAAGGCATCCTATAGGGCAAATAAGCGATAATAATAAATTAAATAGACTAACTGGTAGGGAATGGATTAAATTTACAAAATCATGGTTTATTCATAGACCTCCCTCAAGAAATAAAGAAGAATATCTCCATCCAGCAAAATTCCCAGAGACAATGATCAGAGAGTTTATCACATTTTTTACAAAACCTGGTGAGGTTGTTTTAGATCCTTTTTTGGGCACTGGGAGTACTTTAGTGGCAGCAAAACAATGTAATCGTAGTGGGTATGGATTTGAACTTTCAAAAGCATATAGCAAGATTAGTAAAAATCGATTAATTTCCTTGGACGATTTATCTTATCCTCCAATTTATCAAACGCAAAATAAAGGATTTTGGAGTGTCTTAAATCTTGATTCTCGGCAATTACGTGATTATTGGGTTAATAATGAATTAAAACAAATAGATTTTTGTATTACTTCACCACCTTATTGGAATCAACTAAAAAGAGATGATTTACGTCAGAAGAAAAGAAAAAAAATTGGTTTAGATACTCAATATAGTGAAGATCTCTCAGATATAGGAAATATCCCTGAATATTCTGATTTTATCAGTATACAAAATGAAATATTTGAACAAGTACATCAAATTCTAAAACCTAAAGGGTATTTAGTTATAATTACAAATAATGTCTTTACTAATGGAAAACTTTTTCCATTAGCGTATGATACTGCTCAATCTCTTACTCAAGGAGAAATTTTTAACTGGGTTCTCAAGGATGAAAAGATCTGGATGCAAGATGATAAAACTTTGATTGCTTTTGGTGTAAATAATGCATGGGTTGCCAATAGATGCCATCAATTTTGCTTAATATTTAGAAAAGAGGAGATAAATTCTAAATGAAACAAAATTATTGAGGTTTTTGCCTTAAAAGTAAAGACTTAAAATTCTTAATAAAACGACCTTGTTAATCCAGAGATAGAGTAGGAGAAAAAATTTGCATGAATGAAACAAATAGTACAGGCATCAGAAAGTTACAAGATTCAGATTTCGTAGAATTTGCTAGATTAATGACTCAAGCCTATCCAGCTATGCTACCTGAACAGTTTACCCCAGAATCAAAGCAAAGGTGGATTGAGAGAATGAAATCCCAAAATAACGAAGTCAAAGAAATCAATTATTATGGTTACTTTATCAATGGGAATATGAAGGGAGGGATGGTTTTTTATGATTATATTATGAATGTTTGGGGACAAAAAGTAAATGTTGGGGGAGTAGGACAAGTTTGTGTTGATCTTCTGAGAAAAAAGGAGCATATTGCAAAAAGAATGATTCAATATTTTCATTCGCACTATTATGATCGAGGTTATCCTTTAACTGCCCTTTATCCTTTTTTTAGTGGGTTTTATAAACAGATGGGGTACGGAATTGGTGGAAAATATAACCAGTACAGATTCAAACCTATTTCAGTTAAAAAATCGTCTAAAGAGAATTTGAGATTCCTTGATAGTTCTGATACTAAAAAATTACTTCAATTTTTTAACTCCTACGTTGATGAAATACATGGAATGATCTACAGGAGTGAAAAAACTATTAAAAGGTTAATAAATTCTTATAACGTTATTGCATATCTGAACGGGGATGAAATTCAAGGTTATCTTGCATTTCGGTTTAATAAATTAATTAAAGATAATTTTTTACGTCATGATCTGGTTATAGATGAGTTTTTTTATTCCTCTAAGGAGGCTTTCCGGGAATTATTAGCATTCCTACACTCTCAAAATGATCAAGTAGAGCATATTATTTATAATACACAAGATAATGAATTTCATCATATATTAGAAGACCCTAGAAGTGGAGGAAACCATTTATTTCTAACAGCTCAAGAGTGTAATCTTCAGGGGGTAGGAATTATGTATCGTGTTTTAAATGTGGAAAAATTCCTTTCCTCTTTAAAACTTAAATTTCTCAATATTTTTGATCATTTAACAATTAGTTTAAAAATAATAGATACTTTTATGACTAAAAATGAAAGAATATATAATTTAAAATTTGAAAAAGGATTTCTAGAACTTCTGACTGAAGACTCAAAACCAGATGTTCAAATAAAAATGGACATTGCTGATTTCTCTTCATTATTTATGGGTGTAGTTAGCTTTAATACTCTTTATTATTCAGAATTAGTTAAAATTTCTCATCCCGAGTATGTTAACACCCTTGATACTTTATTCAGAAATGGTATTAATCCAATAACAATTGAACAATTTTGATGAATCTAAAACGATGAAATAAAGAAAAAAGGAATATTGTTGAAGTAGAGTTTACTCTGTTTATTTAGAAAGATCCAATGACCTACTAAGCTAAGTGTATAACAGGGTAATCTCTAGCTTCGAGATAGAGTTTTGTTCTATACTTTGGTCGCTGCGAGTCTGATATCGTCTTCTTTAACAGTTTTTCTGCCAGAATGGTTTGCTATATCTACAGCATATTTGGCTATTTTCGATCCTCTTTCTGTTATAGCTGAATTTAATGCTGCGATTGCATCAGCGGAAACACGAAATGCTCCAGCATCTCTTATTAATTTTTCAACCCTAGCTCCAGCGAATCCTGATTTCTCACCACTAGCTTTTTTTGCAGGTGCTTTTTTGGGTGATTCTGCTTTTGTGGTTACTTTCTTTTTTGCCATTTTTGATCACTTATTTCTATTATCTTACAATACATTACTACTATTACATCATTGATGCAATAATAATTCAGCTAAAAGAGCTTTACCCTTTATAAAAGTTTGGAATTTTTGGATCATTACTATTGGAATGCTAAAGCTTGATACGTCATTATTCATATACCTCATATAAATATCTCATCAATCCCTAAAGTGGTATATTATCTTATTAATAAAGGTCAATAATCCCATTTTTTAATGTTGAATTTAATGCTTCAGAATTATTCACTAAGATTTTCTTGGAACATAAAAAATTAAAAAAAAATCGAAAAAAATATCTGTACTACAGAATCTTTTAACTACAATATTAAAAATTTCCTGTCTTGATTATAATTGACAAATACATTTTAAGATAATTCGATATCATAGCATTAATCTTCCGAGAGGCTAATAAATGTCTCAAAATTTGAAATTATTAGAAAAGGAATTGCAAAAAATTAATCGTCAGCTCGAGGAGGTCTCCGGACCCAAAACACGCCAAAAATTAATAAATCGGAAACAAACAATCAAAGATGAAATAAAAAAGCTCAAAAAGCGTCAATAAAACGAGAGTTTGAGAAGCTTAGAAACAATAATTATTCAATTTAATGAGAATGATTACATGAGTACATTTGCTAGCATATTAATCCCAATAATTTTTGTTATTACTCTCTTGCTTTTAATTTTTGAGCGTACTCATAAAACACTTGCTGCCATGTTTGGGGCTGGTCTTTCACTATTATTAGCTATTTCTCCAGGAAGTGGAGTAGATGGTAATGCAATCATTCCTGATATTGAGCATTTACTTGAAATAGTTGAAGTAGATTTATTATTAATTATTATTGGTATCACCTTGATGGTGGCAGTAGCCAGGAATACTGGTATATTCGATTATATAGCTATTGTTATCCTGAAGAAAAGCGGAAGCAATCCATATACCCTATTAATTGCATTATCACTGCTAACTATGCTATTCTCCGCATTTCTAGATGCTTATATGGCTATCTTATTAGTTGGATCAGTGACTTTAGTGGGGTGCGAAGCATTAGAAATAAATCCAAAGCCTTATATTATCGCTGAAGCTATTTTTGGTAATTTAGGGGGGACCATGACGAGAATTGCCTCCCCTCCTAATCTTATTATTGGAGGTCATTTTGACATTGATTTTATCACCTTTTTATTGTTAACTGCTCCTTTTGTTTTAATATCAAGTATCATTACTTTATTCTTATGGAGCCGTCTCTTTAGGAATGAATTTGATAAAGGAATTTCTAAATCAAATTATAAGGAGGTCCTACTAATCGATGAAAATGCTGTTATTCGTGACCCCCGTGGTTTTAAAATTGCAGCTATCGTTCTAATTATCACTATTATAGGTTTTGCTATCTCCTCTTTTTTACCATTACACTTAGAGTTGGGTTATATTGCCATGGCGGGTGGGTTTCTTATGGTTGGTCTAGTAGGGGAGGATGTCGAACACGCATTAGAAAAAGTTGAATGGCCTATTGTATTTTTTCTTATTGGTCTTTTGATTATTGTTGGTATTGCAGAAAGGCTCGAATTATTAGAATTACTTGCTGCTCCAATCGAAGTTTTAATAAATACGAACCAATTAGGTGGTATTATTGGACTTACGTGGATTAATGCATTAGCCTCTGCTGTCCTAGATAATGTGCCTGTTGCT
>Ga0209536_100006891_pt1 | contig 17290 bp, 15 predicted proteins | sample DeeMarSeWOR28_12_FD_187461 | JGI IMG/M metagenome (GOLD analysis project Ga0209536, IMG submission 187461) | Marine sediment microbial communities from White Oak River estuary, North Carolina - WOR-2-8_12 (SPAdes) (version 2) | ecosystem: Environmental > Aquatic > Marine > Intertidal zone >... | reverse complement strand
GTAATTTTCGCAGTAGAAATGTTCCCGCCCAGGGATTTTCCGGTAACGGTCATGGCAGAAAGATCAAGAACCTCATCCAGACCGGCCAGTTCTTTCAATATTGCAGAGATACCCCCTGCCCGGTCGACATCTTCCATGTGTACATTCCGCGTTGCCGGACTGACTTTACAAATATAGGGAACCTTTTCAGCGATATCATTGAGCGAGGCCAGATCAAATTCGATACCGGCCTCCATGGCGATTGCCAGGGTATGAAGAACGGTATTGGTGCTGCCACCCATCGCCATATCCAGCGCAAAGGCGTTTTTAAAGGCGGATGGTTTCAGGATGTCCGCCGGTTTCAGATCCTGCTCAACCAGGTGCAGGATCTGACGGGCCGCTTCCTTTGCCAGATTATGACGTCTGGGATCGACAGCCAGGATAGTTCCGTTCCCGGGCAGCGCAAGACCAAGGGCCTCCATTAAACAGTTCATTGAGTTTGCAGTAAACATTCCCGAGCACGAACCACAGGATGGACATCCGTGATCTTCCAGTTCCTTCAGGCGCCGGTCATCAATGGACCCTGATTTATAGGCACCGACGCCTTCAAAAACCGATATCAGATCGACCTTTTCACCGCTGGCAAGCCGGCCGGCCTTCATTGGACCACCAGAGATAAAGATCACCGGGATATTTATCCTGGCCGCAGCCATCAGCATACCGGGTACGATTTTGTCGCAGTTCGGAATACAGATCAATCCGTCCAGCCGGTGTGCCTCCGCTACCGTTTCGACCGAATCGGCAATCAATTCCCTGCTGGGCAGACTGTAACGCATGCCAATATGCCCCATGGCGATACCGTCATCGACACCAATCGTATTGAATTCAAACGGCACGCCACCTGCCGCACGAACTTCTTTCTTTATAATACGACCGAATTCCTGCAGATGAACATGACCCGGGATAAGGTCTATATAAGAGTTACATACCCCTATGAACGGCTTTGCAAAATCATCATCACTTTTTACAGCACCGGTGGCTTTTAACAGACTCCGGTGGGGTGCTTTTTCGAACCCCTTTTTAATCATGTCAGATCGCATTTCAATCCTGTAAATTTTGTGGCTCTGTCCTGGGTCAACCCCAAACAGACTTATGTGCGACGGGGAACGGTACTGTTTTGGGAGTGACCTGAACGTTAGCCAATAATAATTAGGCTGATCAGTATAATCCCAATTAGAAGAATAAAATGAAGGTTTAAATTGGTAATATCACGCATACGACCCCACGTTCCGTCATTGGAGACGAAATAAAAGGAAAGCTGATGATTGGCCGTACACTGCATAATTATTCCCAAACCCAAGTAAAATTGCAGGTAAAAATATAAAATTATCCAACTGTTGTCAAGCCTGTATGGATTATTTTAATCAACCTGTGTGAAATTAAATTGTACTGTTTATCGTTTACACATTCGTCATGATTATTTAGCAGTCTGTTTTATTTCTAAACTCTAAAATAATTTGATTTATTTCTATGACCTGAATAAATGATAAGGGAAATATGATGCGGTCAATCTTAAACATCTTTTTATTCATCAGTATGATATTGCCGAACCTGATTTATGCCCAGAAAGAGATCGCATTTGAGCACATCTCGATCCCCGAAGGTTTATCGAATCCCCAGGTATTTTCGCTCCTTCAGGACCGGTTCGGATATTTATGGGTCGGGACACAGGATGGCCTCAACCGTTTTGACGGGTATCAGTTCACAACCTACCGGAATGAACCGGGCGACACCAGCAGTATAATGGATAATTTTGTTTTCACTGCTCTGGAGGATTCAGGCGGCAACCTCTGGTTTGGTTCATCCAGCGGTCTCAGCCGCTACAATCGCGATTCAGATAACTTTAGCAACTTTCATCCGGTTCCCTTAAGTGCCGCTATTCCCAACCAGTTTGTATATGCGATAGCCGAGAAAGATCGCAATCATTTATGGATCGGCTGTAATCTTGGCTTGTATCTTTTGGATAAACGTGACTACAGTTTCAAACCTCAGTTCATGCTGATCGATGACGTCGAAAAAGAGATCCCGAGTATGGTTTCGGCATTTCAAATTGTGTCCGGCAATCGCCTGCTAGCCTATCATATCAGCCATGGACTACTTGAGTATGATCCACAGGAACAAATTTTCATTCCTGTTACGATAAAATCAGGGCCGGCCCATTTACTCAGGAACAAATGGGTCCTTGGGATCCACGAGGACATTGATAAAGGTATTTGGATAGCAAGCCAGGCCGGGTTTTTTAAATATACACCCCAAACACAGGCGCTGGAACATATCGATCTCTTTAAGATCTCCAGAGTCAGTCCTCCGGAACCAGTCGTGAGCAGGATACTGCCCATTGACCGGGATCAGGCCTGGATCACTACCCTCGCTGGATTATACAAATATAATTTCAGGGACGGCACGTTTGAGCACTTCAGCCATAATCCGGCCAAGAAGAACAGCCTTAACAGCAATTATCTGATCAATATCATCAGAGACCGGGCGGGTGTATTGTGGATCGCAAGTCAGGGTGGCGGGATAAATAAATTTGATCCCCAGAAAGAACCTTTCAATTTTTATTCTCTGGAATCCCCCAGCGCTGATGAAACGACCACCAATCCTGTCTCCGGCTTTTTCCCGGTTAACAACCAACCCGGGAAATACTGGATATCCACATACAGCGGTGGATTATACAAATATGACCATGTTACCCATACATACGATTCATGGCAGCAAGCAGCCGGTAACCCCCGTTCCATTAGCAGTAATAATCTGTCCTGCATCTATCAGGCACCGGACGATATCGTTTGGATCGGGACGAACGGTTCCGGATTGGACCGTTTCGATCCCAGGACACAGATCTTTAAGAATTTCCGTTTTGACCCGGCGGTAAAGCATTCCATTTCCGATAACATTATTTCGAGCATTGCAGGCGATAGTCTCGGGAACATATGGGTCGGCACCGAATTTGGTTTAAACAGACTTGATCCCCGATCCGGGCAATTTGAACTTCAACCATCCATTCGGACGCGAACCTATCCCGAAACGATTATCACCATGATCGATTCGCTTTACCATCACCGGCGTCCATTATCAGCAATCGGTCAGGTCGGTGATAATGAGAACATCAGTAAAAAATTCCAAGTAGAACGGCCAAAAGACGTGATGGTGATCTCAGCCGGTGAAGGCCTGGCCATTTGGGGCATGGTTGATTTCGGATGGCTCGAGAACGCCAGCGGGGATACAGTTTGGGCAATGGATGATTATACGGCTTCTTTTTATTTTGACGGAGCCGAAAAAAATCGTATTCAAATTCAGACCTTAAAGTTAGATCGGGGAACATATACCCTTTGCTACCGGTCCGATGACAGTCATTCCTATGGACATTGGAACACGAAGGCACCGGCCGACTCCTTTTTCTGGGGTATTCACATCTATGATCTGAATGACAATGATTATCTGGCCGCTGACAAATTGATCAAAAAGGAAGCCAACCGAAATATTGCCGACTATGCAGTGGTCAATGATATCCTGAATAAGGACAGCAAAACCCTGTGGCTGGCCACCAATCAGGGCATAATTAAATTTGATGTCGCGACCGGAAATTCAAGTGCATATCTTGCCGATAATATCAATATAAATTCGGTGATCAATAATATCAGGGACATACATCAGGATGAAGCGGGTATTCTGTGGCTTGCCAGCGATGGCGGATTGTACCGTTTTGACCCGGCATCCGGTTCGATTCAGCTTTTCAGTCAGGCACATGGACTGCCTTCACCATATATTCGCGGTATTCTGGAAGATGATCAGGAGGATCTTTGGCTGAGCAGTGCTTCAGGCATCTTCCGGTGCAAAAAGCCATCCCGGCTTCAGAAACTTTCACTGGTTAAGTATGATGTAAAAGATGGTTTACAGGGATATCAATACATATCAAGTTCGGCGTATAAGACAATCCAAGGTGAATTGTTCTTTGGCGGAACCAACGGTTTCAACGCATTTTACCCCGGACAGATCAATACCACACCCCCCGATCTGATCATCTCGAAGTTTTACATATCAAATCATGAGGTCCTGCCTTCAAATGATGACGCACCCATTTCGAAAGCACTGGCAGAAACAGATGAAATTACGCTCAGCTATGATCAGAATGATTTTTCCTTTGAATTTGCGGCACTCCATTATTCGCGGCCTGAGAACAATCAGACCGCTTATATGCTTGAGGGGCTGCATCAGGACTGGATCACGGATAACCGCCGGTACGCTTCGTTTACCAATCTGGCACCGGGTGACTACATCTTCAAAATCAAGGGAGCGAACAGCGATGGTATCTGGAATGATAAACCCAGGAGTATTGAAATCACCATTTTACCGCCGTGGTGGCTGACCATCTGGGCTTATATATCTTACGGCCTGTTATTTATCGGCCTTGTCATTGGTATTGACCGTTTTCAGCGATATCGGCTGGTACAACGTGAACGCAACCGGATTCAGATCCGCGAGGCTGAATTGCGCGCACAGGCGGCAGAAGCCGAAGCACGTGCGATTAAAGCCGAAAATGAGCGAAAAACGCATGAGCTGGAAGAAGCACGCCGGCTGCAGCTTTCGATGCTTCCCAAACAACTACCCGAATTGCCCCACCTTGACATTGCGGTCTATATGAAGACGGCAACTGAGGTAGGCGGGGACTATTATGACTTCCATGTATCCCTCGACGGCACTTTAACCGTGGTGATCGGTGACGCTACCGGCCATGGTTTGAAAGCCGGAACAATGGTGACCGCCGCAAAAAGTCTTTTCAGTTCCCATGCTGCCAACCCTGATATCCTTTATACCTTTGGCGAAATGGGCCGGTGTATTAAACTGATGGATATGCATATGCTTTCCATGTGCCTGTCGATCGTAAAAATTTCCCATGACAAAGTAAAAATTTCTTCCGCCGGCATGCCGCCTGCATTGCTCTATCGCAATGAAAGCAGGATCTTGGAAGAAATTGAGATTAAAGGCATGCCGCTGGGTACTTTCACCGACTTTCCTTATGAAGTCAGAGAAACCACTCTCAACAGGGGCGATACGCTTCTTTTGATGAGTGATGGATTTCCGGAATTATTCAATACAAAAAATGAGTTGCTTGGTTATGACCGGGTTGGGGATGTATTTATCCAGTCAGCAGGTGACGATGTCGGCGATATCATCGAACATTTGAAATCGGCTGCTGACGACTGGAGCGGAGATGCACCTCCAAAAGATGATATCACCTTCGTTGTCGTCAAGGCCAGGTAAGCCATTGGTATTATGCCATGAATTTAGTTAAATTCAGCAGCGGTTGTAGCATAACTGGCTGCCCAACCCGTTAAGTCGAAAGGATCCGTATGGAGGAATATGTAAAACTCAAAATGTCCCTGCCGCAAATCCCCGACATTGAATTGGTCGCGGTTGAAGGTCTCGAACGCCTGGCCAAACACCTGGGAATTTCTGAAGAGAAAATCGGGGACGCGCGTATTCTGGTTACAGAGGCAGTTATTAATGCACTGGAACATTCGGGTCAAAAAAGACCCAAAGTCCGTGTCGAATTTACCATGACCAAAGAAAAACTGGTCATATTTGTGCGGGATTATGGAAAAGGTTTTAAACCCGAGGAAATTGAAGATCCCAATATTGTTGAAAAACTTGGGTCGGTTAACAAACGCGGATGGGGATTGAAATTGATGAAATCCATGTCCGATGATTTTTTGATCGAATCCAATACCAACGGGACAAAAATCACACTAACAAAACATTTAATCTGAAGGACCGAGAATGGAAAAAGAATTAACACTCAATTCTGAATTAAAGAACAATTGTCTGATCATGCGCACCTCCGGCTATGTAAATAATACCGGCGGAGAAAAAATTGCAGCTGAATTCAGTAAACATTTTGAAAACGGGATTAAAAACGTCGTTCTGAACTTTGAAAATTCCAAAGTCGTGAATTCGATCGGCATTTCTTTTCTCATTGAGATCATTGAAAAACTTAATGAGGTTCAGGGAAAACTGATCTTTACAAACCTGGACCCGGCAGTCGAAAAAACGCTCACCATTATGGGACTTTTTAATTTTGCCGGCCTGGAAAAATCCGATGATGATGCGCTGAAATCTTTTAAAGGCTAATCTTAGTACTAAAAATGCAATATCAGGAAATAATCGATCGCCTCTCCTTCCAGATTCATTCACTCCAGGAAGGATTTGATATTCTCGGAAAGTCCCGTTCGCTGGAGGAGTTGGGCCGTCAGTTCATGCATATCATCCGTGGCAGTCTGATGATCTCGGATATTAATATCTATTTTCTACAGAAGAATCATCAGGAATGGAAAGCTCTGCAGATCAACAATGAGGAGAGCCGGAATTTTGTGGACAGATTTGCTCCGAACGGCAACTTTGATGTTTGTTATCTCGATCATGAAGTATTCAAGGTGATCATCACATTACCCATGATCGACCGGTCCCATTTCGGTCTGATTATCGGCGAGAAACTTGATAAATCAAATTATAGTGATATTGACCGGATCACCCTGCAGATATTTGTTCAGTTACTGGACAGCGGTTATCAGGTTTATCGTAACCGGATGAAGGAAAAAGATCTGGTGTTTTCACTGAACCAGCGGGTTCTGCAGTTAAACAGTCTGATAGACACCGGAATTGAAATATCCAAGCTCAAACAGGACACTTCCCTTCAGCATCTGGCCCTGGACAGGGTTGTGGCCCTGACCAATGCCGCAAAGGGTATGTTGAAGATCACACACGGTACGCGGGTTAAAGATAAATATTTTTTCCCTGCCCCGTTCAAATATCGCACACTTGAACGTGAAGGCTGCTGTATCTCAACCGAATTCCGTTTCCGCGATGACCTGTATCTGTTTAAACTGTTTCAGAAAGAAAGCCGGAGTGGCGTCGTACCGTTTGATGGAACAGATCAGCTATTACTGGATGCCTTTGCCCGCCAGACCCATGTTGCACTGGAAAATAATTTCCTGCATAAAGAGGCGCTTGAAAAGCAGAAAATCGATCAGGATATATCCGTTGCCGCTACAATTCAGCAACGCATCCTGCCGGAAAAATTACCGGAAATCGACGGATATGAGATCGCCGGTATTAATATTCCTACCCTTTTTGTAGGAGGTGACTATTACGACTGTATTGCCCTGCCAGACAATAAATATGCACTCGTGATCGCAGATGTATCCGGAAAAGGTGTTCCCGCTTCTCTGCTGGTGAGCAGTCTGCACGCATCCCTCACCGCCTACCTGGAGAGCGGCATCCCGCTGAGCGAACTGGCCGGGAGACTGAATAAAGTTATATACAATGCCTCAACCGAAGATAAATATATTACCTTCTATACAGGTATTCTTGACACAAAGAACCATACGCTTGAATCGCTTAATGCAGGTCATAATCCACCATATTTGCATCATCAGAATGGCAAGATCCAGGAACTGAAAACCGGTGGGATACCGTTTGGAATGATGGGTCTGGAGTTTCCGTACGAGAGCGAATTTATTAATATCACCCCCGGACAATGTCTGTTATTATATACTGACGGCGTTACGGAAGCCATGAACGATAAAGAAGAAGAATATGACGATGTGTACCCGCTGAAGTCATTCCTGAAGGAGCACATCGATAAAAACGCCGGTATGTTCATCAACGATCTTATCCGGGATATCAAAGAATTTACCGCAGATACCCCCCAAAGTGATGATATAACAGCCCTCTATCTGCGCCGAATTTATTAAACCAATGACCAGCCTCAGATCTTTTTTCATCAGACATTATAAAATAACAATTATTTTATTGGTATTGCCGTCAATTCTTATTCTTGCCCAGAATGTCGGATATAAGGATCTGGGAAAAATACAATCGGATCAGCTGAATGAAATTTCCGGCATGGTGACCGGCAGGATCAATCCCGGCATACTATGGGTCCATAATGACAGCGGTGACAAAAGTTACCTCTATGCGATCAACCGGCAGGGTAACCTCCTGGGGAAATATCTACTGAAGGACGCCTGGAACAGGGATTGGGAGGACATTGCCGCCGGTCCCGGGCCATTGGCTGATCTTAATTATCTGTATCTGGGCGACATCGGGGACAACGATGCGGTCTATACGGTTAAGGTCGTCTATCGTCTGCGTGAACCGGAAGTATTGCTGCAACCGGCATTGATTGACACGACAATTACGGATTGGGCTCCGATTGCTTTTACCTATCCTGATGGTCCCCGTGATGCAGAATGTCTTCTCGTGGATCCGTTAACTACCGATCTGTATGTTTTATCCAAACGGGATACCCGGACGCATGTATACTGGGCACCATATCCGCAGCCGGTCGACAGCGTATTTGAGATACAGAAGCTGGGAACCATTCCGGTTGCGGGCATAACGGCAGGTGATATTTCACCGGACGGAAAATATATCATCCTGAAGAACTATACCGAAGTTTTTGTATGGCAGCGGATCAAAAACGAATCACTTTTTAAAACCCTGTCCCGCACTCCTGAGCGGCTTCCCTATATTCCTGAAACCCAGGGTGAATCCCTGGCCTGGGATTCTGATGGAAAAGGGTACCTGACTACCAGCGAGGTGGTTGGCGGTATACCGGCCCGGCTGATTCATTACCATTTTGATCCACCGGATGAAGATCATAATGGGAACAGTGGATCCAGATCTCCTGCAACGCTTTTTAAATAGTCCCTCTCTGCATCATCCAGCGGCCGGTATTTTTTTCCGAATGACAAGGCCTGCTGATAAAAGTAGACCTCACCCGGGGGGATGGCTGCCGCAACACCTTCACTTAAAGTAAACCGGAGTGCTTTCTCAGCAAGTTCATTTTCTTCAACCGGTTGATACCAGCATTTTTCCCACTTTCTTTCTTTTTCTTCTGTGAGGGGTGTATGGGCCATAGCCTTAAGCGCGAGGCAGGTTACATTTTTCTCGCGGGCTTTTTGCATGACCGCCGGACCGAAATCACCTTTGAAGTAGCAGACAAAGTTTACAGGAAAAAGGATAGAATCGAATTCAAACCGGTCAAGCATAGTAAGGGCAGCCTCTTCAGAATGGGCAGAAAAACCGATGTATCGTATTTTACCATCCTCCCGGGCACGGAGAAAGGTCTTCAGGGCGCCATTTGGTGCAAAAATACTTTCTACGTCAGAACTGGAGGTCACGGCATGAAATTGATACAGATCAAAATAATCCGTTCTCAATCTTTTCAATGACGTTTCGAGCTCTTCACGCGCCCCTTCGGCATCGCGTGCCATAGTTTTACAGGCAAGGAAATTTTGATTTCTGACACCTTCAAGCGCGATACCCAGTTTTTTTTCGGCTTCCCCATCCCAGTAACTGGGTGCCACATCAAAGTAATTGACGCCGCTATCGATGGAACTGCGAACGATCGTGTTGGCATCGGCCTGTTCCATTCCGACGACAACAATTCCGCCAAAACCAATAATCGAAAGTTCGGTCTCATCGTTGAAGGGGCGGCGGGGTAGTTGCCGGTTATCAGATATCTTAGCAAATAGTTTTCTGAAATTAGCCGCCACTAAAGCGCCCATGCCCGCCTGAAAAAAATGACGTCGGTTCATATTATCGCCTTTCAGTCAATTTGCACCTCAATTTTCTGATCACCGGAACGAATAAATTTTATACCAGTACGGGGGATGACCACCATTGACATCGCTGCCTTCTCCTCGATCGGCATGGCTGACATTGTCTCACGTGCCAGAACTTCCAGTACACCCTCGTTCAGGGTCACTTTAAAGATCGCTGTACGGTTATAATAGGTAATGTTGCGGTAATAAACCACCATGTTCTCATCGAAATTCACTTCGGGTAATTCTTCATCAGGCTTAAAACCGGTCCAGACCTTATTGAATGATTCCTGGTCAGAAAAATAACCGACTGGCAGATCCCGCTGTTTTGCTGGCAATTTTTCGATTGCCTCCACGGGATAATCCCCATCCCATTGCCGGAGGATAGATATATCAACCGGTGTACTGTGCTCCGTGTTCGGTTTTTCGCCACAACCGAACAAAAATATAATTATCATCAACAGAGATATCATGCTGCCGGCATAAAAATTCATTTTGCCCTCCAGTCTATTTCATTCTGCGTATTCGAATATCCAGTGATTTATTTTTCCCGAGCAGTTTCAGGAGCTCACCGGTATCCGTCTCACCAAAGTGGTACGGATACAGTATCCCCGGCTGGAGCATTTCAACGGCATCTGCTACCATCTCCGGCGTCATCGTGTAAGGAAGGTTCATTGGCAGAAAAGCACAGTCCACACCGGCAAGTTCTTTCATTTCGGGTACATTTTCCGTATCACCGGCAATATAAACACTGAAGTTTGAAAAGTGAATTACATACCCGTTGCCGACGCCTTTCGGATGGTATGGTTCACCGCTTTCCCGGTGATGGACAATATTATAAGCAGGTACTGCCTGGATACGCAACCCGTCGATGACTTTTTCCCCGCCATTTTTCATGATGATACCGTTCTGGCCCTGGTCAGAACATGCCTGCGTAAGGATGATCTCCGTACCGTCTTTTTTTAACATTTCGATCGCCGATGGATCAAGATGGTCCCCATGATGATGCGTGACAAGAATGATATCAGCTTTTGGCAGCTCAGAATAATCAGCATACCGGCCAACCGGATCGACATGCATTACCAATTCCCCATAGCTGAACATCAATGTCCCGTGACCGATAAACGTGATCACCAGATCTTCCGCTTCTGTGGCAATGGTATCACGCTCAAAATTGCCGGCGACACTAATGATGCTGAATATAAATATAAATAACACCAAAAATATTATGCGCATATATTTTCCTCCTTAGTTTTAGATGCGATTTATTTCGACCGCTTATAGCTGATGGAGACACCATTCCCTTCATCGTTCAGCGTGGTCTCCATGTCAGGCAGACTGCGTACATATTCATAGAATTCATGAGCCCCACCACCCCAGAGACGCCCCCATCCGCTGTCAGAAACATTGTGCGCCGTATAGCATCCGTCAATTTCGAGCTTTTCATAAATATCGACAAAATAATTCTTATACCACCCTTTATCAGCGTCACAAAAGACAAAGTCAAACGGTCCGTCGAGTTCTTTTACCAGTTGATGAGCGTCCGCTAACCGCGCATCAATATACGGGATCAATCCCGCCTCTTCAAAATTCTTAAGTGCTTCCCGATAACGATCCTCATCAATTTCAATCGTGATAAGCTTTCCTCCGGTTTTACTCAGCGCCCAGGCCATCCAGATCCCGGAGTGACCTGTCGAGGTACCTATCTCCAGAGCACGGGTATAGTTGTTTTCTACGATCAGATCGTGCAATAATTGTCCGTCAACGGGTGGTATATTCATGTCATGCCAGTTATCCTCCCGGTTTTCCAGGTACTGGCGTACCCGCTCATCAAGTCCGAGACTATCGGCGGGCGACTGCGCTCTGCCAATTGCTACGCTAAGAAAAGCAAAAACAATCAGAGCGATAAATGGATTAATGATTCTCACAAGTATCTCCTCATCTTGATTACAAATTTAAGTATAAATATGAATCGCTGTAATTTACTCTGCTTCGGGGTTTACTTTTTGTCGCATTTTTTTAATTTCTGCGTTCCTTTTTTTCCTCTTGAGACGGCTGGCGATGACATGTACGGGAGGGTGTGTTATTTTACGTTTTTTTCTTACCTGCAGACTCTGCCGGACCAGATCTATAAAACGCTCCAGGGCCTCTTTCCGGTTCCCGGCCTGAGTGCGATGATTCTGAGCCTTTAGAATTATCAGACCGCCTTCGGTTATTCGCCTGTCGCGCATTTGTAATAATTTTTTCTTTGCACTTTCAGGTAAAGATGATGATACGATATCAAACTTTAACTGAACCGCGGTTGAAACCTTGTTTACATTCTGACCACCCGGTCCGCCGGAACGTACGGCCGTAAACGACAGTTCACTTAATGGAATATTTACGTTTTTATTTATTTCCAGGACCTTTTTTTGCACCGTATCATCCATCCGGATACTTTCCTGATATGCTCAGACTTTATTTATTTCTTCGATTACAAGAAATTCATTATGATCTTTTTCCACATTATACTGACAAATTACGCCGGTTACAATCAATAAGTTTATTGCACGTATTCCGGTTCAGAAGGTGATAAAATTTGATTCAGGAATGCTTAACCATTAATTTATTGGATCATATTCAATTCACTATTTTAAGGAAGGAATACCATGCGATTGATCTTAATTACCCTGTTTCCGGTGATATTGATCTCATTTGCCTGTCAGCAAGGGGAAAAACAAGAGGGAAAAATGGAAGAAAAAATTGCAGAATTTGCCAGAACAGATATCAAATACGATCCTTCATTACTGGATGATAATCAGAAGATAGTCGTGGAGAAGTTATATCGTGCCAGTAAACTAATCGATGAATTGTTCCTGGAGCAGGCTTACAGTAAAAATTTTGAAATACGTGATTCTCTCCGTGCCGGCACGGATCCGGAGGCGGCACTCAAGCTGGAATATTTTAACATCATGTTCGGACCTTTTGACCGTATTGATGATAATGCCCCTTTTATCGGAAGCACGCCACGCCCGGAAGGTGCAAATTTTTACCCGGAGGACATGACCAAAGAAGAATTTAACAACTGGCTGAAGGAACATCCGGAGGACCGGGAAAGTTTTATATCTGAGTTTACCATGATACGGCGCCATGGGGATAAGCTGAAGGCAATTCCCTACTCGGAATATTTCGCGGAAAAGTTACAGAAGATCGCCGGATATCTCCGGGAAGCTGCCGAATATGCTGATAATCCATCGCTTAAAAAATATCTAACCACCAGGGCGGAAGCCTTCCTGTCCAACGACTACTTCGAAAGCGATATGGCATGGATGGATCTAAAGGATCATACAATTGAAGTGGTTATCGGGCCTTATGAAGTCTACGAAGATAAATTATTCAATTATAAAGCTTCGTTCGAAAGTTTTATCACGCTGAGGGATCCGGAAGAGAGTAAAAAACTGGAAAAATTTGCAGCCTATCTGGATGAGATGGAACAGCACCTCCCCATACCCGAGGAACATAAAAATTTCGGACGCGGCAGTGAATCCCCGATGGTCGTTGTCCAGGAAGTTTTTTCGGCGGGGGATACAAAATCCGGTGTCCAGACACTTGCCTTTAATTTACCGAATGACGAGCGTGTCCGTGAAGCAAAAGGTTCAAAAAAAGTAATGCTGAAAAATTTACATGAGGCAAAATTCAGTAAATTACTTTACCCGATCGCCGAGATTGTTCTGGAACCCGACCAACTGGCCCATGTTACCTTTGAAGCATTTTTCAATCATACCCTGATGCATGAAATGTCCCACGGCATCGGGCCCGGTACCATTACCGTCGATGGGCGGGAAACGACCGTGAAGAACGAATTGAAAGAAACCTATTCAAAACTGGAAGAATGCAAAGCGGATATTCTCGGTACGTATAATAATATGCTCATGATCGAAAAAGGGATTTTCCCACCGGAATTTAAAGAGCAGACCTATTGTACGGTGCTGGCGGGAATTTTCAGATCCATTCGTTTCGATATCACCGAAGCACATGGTGCCGGCAACGCCATTATCTTTAATTATTTGCTGGAAGGTGGCGCCTATAGCTTCGATGAACAGCAGATAAAAGTGCGTGTGGACTATGAAAAAGTGTACCCCGTCCTGGAGAAACTTGCAACGGAACTCCTCATGATCCAGGCAAAAGGGGATTATGCAGGTGCAAAAGCTATGATTGCAAAATATGCCGTAAATTCACCGGCCATTCGGGCAGTCCGCGCTAAACTTGATCATCTCCCGGTAGACATCAAACCTGTGTTCCAGATCGAAAAAGAATTTGGGGGGATTTAGAAAGAATTAGGAATCAGGATTTACTATTCCCCTGTACCAGGCTTCCGATCAGGGTATTCGGTGTGGCCTCTTCAACTTTTACATTTACATACGCACCCACCGTATGACCATTTCCCGGAAACGCCAGGATCTTGTTGCCATCATTGCGACCGATCAATTGACCAGGTTTTTTCCCGGTCCCCTCAACCAGTACCTCAAAGACCTTACCGACCTCCTGCTGGTTTATCTCATATGATATTTTACGCTGTATTTCGACGAGCCGTGTTGCCCGGTCCGATTTTATACCTTCCGGAATATCATCCGGATACCTGCGCTCGGCGATTGTCTGTTTCCGTTCGGAATAGACAAACATAAATGCCGAGTCAAAACGGATCTTCTCCATCAGACTGAGCGTATCTTCATATTCGGCATCGGATTCCGTGGGAAAGCCGACAATTATATCGGTTGTCAGGACAACACCCGGTATACGTTCTCTGATACGAGCTGCCAGGTCAATAAATTCAGCCCGTGTATAGGTCCGGTTCATCATTTCAAGGATCCGGTCATTCCCCGACTGTAAGGGGAGATGTATCTGTTTGCAGGCTTTGGGATTAGCCGAAACGACCTCGATCAGTTTTTCCGGAAAATCCTTCGGATGCGGTGAGGTAAACCTGATCCGCCTGATACCGTCCACTTCACTTATCATTTCAATCAGATCGGCAAAATCATAGGAATCGTACCGGTAGGAATTGACATTCTGACCAAGCAGGGTTATCTGAGTAAAATCCTGTGCAGCAAGTTCACGTACTTCCGCAACCACATTTTCCGGATCCCGGCTCCGCTCCCTTCCGCGGGTATAGGGGACCACGCAGAATGAACAGAAATTATCACATCCTCGCATGACGGCGATCCACGCATTCACCCCGCTATCACGCATCGGGAATACATCGCTGTACGTTTCAAACTCCGATAATGTCAGTGAAAACTCTTTTTCACCCGTTTGAGAAACCTTTGAGATGAGGGACGGCAGTTTTTTGTAACTATCGGGACCAGCGACAATATCAACGCCGATCTTCTGTTCCAGAAGATCTTTGCGCAGATTTTGTGCCATGCATCCCAGTACCCCCATGATCAGATCTTTATTTTTTCGCCGTAATTGCCGTAATACACTTATCCGCTGATGGACTTTCTGATGGGCGTTTTCTCTTACTGAGCATGTATTCAGAAAGATTATCCCAGCCTCCTCCGGTGTTTCAGTCAGATCAAAATGGTTCTTTTTTAGAATCGTCTTAACGATCTCAGTATCATAGACATTCATCTGACAGCCGTAGGTTTCAATATATACTTTATGGGTATTAGCCGGCATCAACGATCTCTCCGAAAACATTCTTATTTCCTGACCGGATCAAACGGACCATACGTAGCTCATTGTGCAGATTACCCCGACAAGCCGCTTCGACAGAAAGATAATTCTGTGTATGGCCGTACCAATGACCGTTATCCTGACATTGCTCAAATAAAACAGGAAGCATTCTGCCGACATACTTTTCCCCAAATGTATATTTTTTCCGATCACCCTGTTCGATCAGGATACGTGTACGTTTTTTTTTGACCTGTCCATCAACTTTCCCGGTCATTCTGATGCTCCCCGTACCCTTACGATCTGAATAAGTAAAAACATGATAATAGGCCAGCGGCAGATCAGCCAGAAATTTCTTTGTATTGACGAATGCCTTTTCATCTTCCCCCGGATAACCGACCATAACATCCGTACCGATACCCACATCCGGGATCGTTTTATATACAAATTCGATAAATTTGGCGAATTCCCCGGTGGTATATTTGCGCCGCATGGAAGCCAGGATCTTGTCATCACCGCTCTGAAGCGGAATATGTAAATAATTGCATATCTTTTCCGATCCGGCCATGTGGTGAATCAGCGCGTCCGGTATGGTCGTTGGTTCAATGGAACTGATTCGCAGACGATCGAGTCCCGATATCTTTTCAAGAGATTGTATTACGTCCATGATGCCATGGTGACCGCTGTGATATGTTCCCACATTGACCCCGGTGAGAACGATTTCCCGGTGCCCCAGTTCAACCAGTTTTTCTGCTTCTTTCAGAATGTCCGGCAGACGTCGGCTTCTCGCCGGACCTCTGGCTGTGGGAATAATACAGAAATTACACACGAAGTTGCAACCATCCTGAATTTTAAGATTCGCACGGGTAGCATTGTCATAGAGACCATAACTTTCAATAACGAATTCATCGCGGCTGATCTTCGGCGAATGTACCACCAGAGGTTCGTTCTTTTTGTCCAGACCATCGAGGTAATCAACCAGAGCAAGTTTATGTTCATTGCCGATGATCAGATCTACCCCATCGATCTGTTTGATCGTATCCACAGCCATCTGGGCATAGCATCCGACAACAGCTACAAATGTATCCGGACTTTGTCGAAGAGTCCTGCGTACCGCCTGACGGCATTTGGCATCGGCCTGCTCCGTAACGGTACAGGTATTAATCACCGTAAGGTCGGCCGGTTCACCAAACGCAACGATCTCATACCCGGCGTTTTTTACCGATTTCGCAATAATCGCCGTCTCGGCCTGATTCAGACGACATCCTAATGTATGAAAACTGGCCCGCATTTTTTAATATTTCTCGGTTATCTCTTTCAGTATGATAAACGTTAAAATATACCACCAAGATACACAGATTTTTTACCCGGATTCTTAATGGATCTTCAACAAATAGTACATATCAGATCTGCGTGCTTCCGTGGCCTGGTAATGATGTGGACGATACCACCAAATTCCCTGTGCAAATTTAAAGGTGATAAATTTACCCAATTTCAATGGGTGCCGCAATCAAAGGCTTATTTTGACAACTACGTTATGGGGGGAAAGATTCCAGGAAGCCGGCGTTATTTCTTTGTTGAAAAAATATAATCATAAAAAGTAATGTCTGATTTGATCCTGCCCGAAAAAAAGAACAAAAAGGAGATCCTGGCATCAAGTGTTACACGCGCAGGCAGCCAATGACCGGAGATTTTCGACATCTCAAATTCCATAGTCATATCATCCACTGCCGCGGGCAGATCAGAGGGTTTTAAACTGGCCCTCAGCACAACAAATTCTTCGCTATGGACCCACAGATCACCCTTAAATCTTTCTTCCAGTGGCTCCCGTACATCAACTATGATATGATATACGGAATAACCATTATACTCTTCAATTCCAGCCGACTTAAAAATATAATCGTGACGGTTTTCGGGGCCGACCATTTCTTCCAGGGAAAACTTTTTACTCTCTCCTTGTTTCTCACTATCCTTTTCATCATCCGTAACATCCT
>Ga0209536_100006890_pt1 | contig 17290 bp, 13 predicted proteins | sample DeeMarSeWOR28_12_FD_187461 | JGI IMG/M metagenome (GOLD analysis project Ga0209536, IMG submission 187461) | Marine sediment microbial communities from White Oak River estuary, North Carolina - WOR-2-8_12 (SPAdes) (version 2) | ecosystem: Environmental > Aquatic > Marine > Intertidal zone >... | reverse complement strand
GGCGGATCGGCGGGGCTTCCATCCGGGGTCTCGATCCGCTGCGGCAGCCCGTGCCGGATCAGGATCAGCTCCAATGCCCCGCTCCGCGCCTCAGGAAAGCCGCTTGCGCAGGGTCTCGCCGATCTCCGCCGGCGAGCGCGCCACCGCGACGCCCGCCGCCTCGAGCGCGGCGATCTTGTCCGAAGCGCGCCCCTTGCCGCCGGCGATGATCGCGCCGGCGTGGCCCATGCGCTTCCCCGGCGGCGCATTCTGCCCCGCGATGAAGGCCACCACGGGTTTGGTCATCTTCTGCTTCACGAAGTCGGCGGCGGTCTCTTCGGCGGAGCCACCGATCTCGCCGATCATCACCACGGCCTCGGTCGCCGGATCGGCCTCGAAGAGCGCGAGCGCGTCGGTGAAGTTCGTCCCGATCACCGGGTCTCCCCCGATCCCCACGCAGGTGGACTGACCGATCCCGAGGCGCGAGAGCTGGTCGACCGCTTCGTAGGTGAGAGTGCCCGAGCGGGAGACGACGCCGACCGGCCCCGGCCGGGTGATCTGCGCCGGCATGATTCCGATCCGGCACTGCTCGGGCGTCACCACGCCGGGGCAGTTCGGCCCGATCAGTCGCATCGTTCCGTCGTCCAGGACCTTCTTCGCGCGAAGCATGTCGAGGGCCGGAATGCCCTCGGTGATGCAGGCGGCGAGGGCGATGCCCGCATCCGACGCCTCGAGGATCGCGTCCGCCGCCCCCGGCGGCGGCACGAAGATCACCGAAGCATTCGCGCCGGTCTCGCGGACGGCGGCCTCCACCGTGTCGAAGACCGGGATCCCGTCGAGGGTCTGCCCGCCCTTTCCCGGCGCCACGCCCCCCACGACCTGCGTCCCGTACTCGATGGAGAGGCCGGCGTGGAAGCGCCCCATGCGCCCCATGCCCTGGACCAGGAGCCTCGTGTCGCTGTCGCAGAGAATCGCCATACCCTACCCCGCTGCCGCCGCGACGGCCTTCTGGCCCGCCTCTCCCAGCGTCTCCGCCGGCGTGATGTCGAGACCCGAGTCCGCCAGGATCTTGCGACCCTCCTCGGCGTTCGTGCCCTGAAGGCGTACCACCAGCGGAACCCCGATACCCAGCTCGCCCGCCGCGGCCACGACGCCTTCGGCGATCAGGTCGCAGCGGACGATGCCGCCGAAGATGTTCACAAGGATGGCCTTCACCTTCGGGTCACGCAGGATGATCTTGAAGGCCTCCTTGACCTTCTCCTTGTCCGCGCCGCCGCCGGCGTCGAGGAAGTTCGCCGGTGATCCGCCACAGACCTGGATCATGTCGAGGGTCGCCATCGCGAGTCCGGCGCCGTTGACCATGCAGCCGATGTCGCCGTCGAGACCGACGTAGGCCAGGTCGATCTGCTTCGCCTCCAGCTCGCGCGCGTCCTCCTCGTCGGGATCGTGGAGGGCGGCCACCTCGGCATGCCGATAGAGGGCGTTGTCGTCGAAGTTGAGCTTCGCGTCCAGCGCCAGGATCTCCCCGGACTTCGTGAGCACGAGGGGGTTGATCTCCACCAGGGAGGCGTCGCGCTCTACGAAGAGACGGATCAGGCCCTCGAGGAAGGTCTCGAGTCGCGCGATCTGTCCGGGCGCGAGCCCGAGCCCGAAGCCGACTCGCCGGGCCTGGTAGGGCCGGTAGCCCAGGTTCGGGTCGACCGGAACGGTGAGGATCTTCTCCGGTGTGCGCTCCGCCACCTCCTCGATCTCCATGCCTCCCTCGGTGGAGGCGATGATCGCGAGCGTCTCGTCGGCCCGATCCAGAACGATCGCCAGGTAGAGCTCACGCTCGATCTCGGACCCCGCCTCGACGTAGACCTTGCGGACGACCTTCCCCTCCGGCGGTGTCTGCGGTGTGTGCAGCGTCATGCCGAGGATCTCGCTCGCGGCCTTCTTCGCCTCCGCCGGCGACTTCGCGAGCTTGATGCCGCCACCCTTGCCGCGACCGCCGGCGTGGACCTGGGCCTTCACGACGACGACGGGAGCCCCGAGCGACCTGGCCGCGTCCTCCGCCTCGGCCGGTGTCCCGGCGAGTCTCCCCTCGGGCACCGCCACACCGAACTCCCGGAGCAGCGCCTTTGCCTGATACTCGTGAACGTTCATGGATCCCTCTTCGCTCCTCGCGGCGCCGACGAAGTCGCCGCCGCCTGTCGCGCGCTCCGCCCGATCCGCACCGCCGCCGTCCGCATCCGGCGGAACCGGTTCCGCGGCGCGCCGACCCGCGATGGGCCGGCCCCGGCTCCTAGAGCTCGATCTGCTCGACGAGACTGCGAACGTGTTCGACCGAGGCGTCGAAGAGCTTCCGCTCCTCGGCGTCCATCTCCACCTCGATCACCCGCTCGACGCCATTCTCCCCCAGTACGCAGGGCACGCCGACGTAGAGGCCGTTCACCCCGTACTCGCCGTCGAGCTGACACGCGCAGGCGAGGACGCGCTTCTGGTCCTTGAGGATCGACTCGGCCATCTCGATCGCGGAGAGCGCGGGCGAGACGAAGGCCGAGCCGGTCTTCAGCAGGCCCACCACCTCACCGCCGGCTCCCTTCGTACGCTCCACGATCGCGTCGATCCGGTCCCGGGGCAGCAGCTGCTCGACCGGCACGCCCGCGACCGTGCAGTAGCGAATCAGCGGAACCATGGTGTCACCGTGGCCGCCGAGCACCAGCGCGCTCACGTCCCGAACCGAGACGCCGAGCTCCCAGGCCACGAAGGCGCGGAAGCGGGCGGAGTCGAGCACGCCGGCCATCCCGATCACCCGGTTCTTGGGGAAGCCAGAGATCTCCTTGAAGGTGTAGACCATGGCGTCGAGGGGATTCGAGATGACGATGACGTAGGCGTTCGGGGCGTTGTCGCGCACCCCTTCCGCCACCTGCTTCATGATCGACAGGTTCGTCTTCAGCAGGTCGTCCCGGCTCATGCCCGGCTTGCGCGCCAGACCCGCCGTGATGATCACCAGGTCGGCGCCGGCGATGTCCGCGTAGTCGTTGGTCCCGCTGAGGCGGGAGTCGGCCCCCAACACCGGGGCCCCCTCGGCCATGTCCAGGGCCTTGCCCTGGGGCAGGCCCTCCACGACGTCGAAGAGCACGACGTCACCGAGCTCGCGGTAGGCAGCCTCTTGAGCGAGGACGCCGCCAATGTTCCCTCCGCCGATGAGGGCGATCTTCTTCCGTGCCATGGGGGAGTGTCTCCTCAGCCTTCGATGTTGGAGATGATCGGGTCGCCGAACCCGGAGCACTCGACCTTCGTCGCGCCGTCTCTCGGACGGTGGAAGTCACAGGTCGTCGTCCTGCGTTCGATCGAGCGCGAGATCCCGGGCCCGATCGAGGTCGGCGGCCCTGGCGATATAAATCATCCTTTCGCGAAGCGCCAACTCGCGGACCCTCCGGGCGGGCGCTCGAACGCGGGTCAGTCTCCGGGGGGCTCCCCGGACGCGGAGACCCCTTCCGGGCGGGAGACGTCCGCGGGCACTCCGAAGTCCGGGATCGCCAGACGCTGCCCCGGATAGAGCAGCGACGGATCCTTGATCTGGTCCCGGTTCGCGCGGTAGAGCTCGGGCCAGCGATACGCATCCCCTGCCAGCACCGCGGCGATCTGCCACAGCGTCTCTCCGGGCTCCACCACGTGGACTCCCTCCTGGCTCGAACCGACGCGGGCAAGAACGACGCTGGCGACGACGGCCACGGCCGCGAGGGTCCGGGAGCCGCTCACCCCTCTCTCCGAGGTCGTCTCACCCGGAGCGACAGCTCCTCGAGCTGACTCTCGGCGACCTCCGATGGCGCGTCCATGAGCAGATCCTGGCCGCGCTGGGTCTTGGGAAAGGCGATCACGTCGCGCAGGCTCGGCGCGCCGGCGAGCACCATCGCCCAGCGGTCGAAGCCGAAGGCGAAGCCACCGTGGGGAGGTGCGCCGGCGTCGAGGGCGTTGAGCAGGAAGCCGAAGCGCTCCTCTGCCTCCTGCTTCGAGTATCCGATCAGCTCGAAGATCTGCCTCTGCAGATCCGAGCGGTGGTTGCGCAGGCTCCCGGAACCGAGCTCCACACCGTTGAGCACCACGTCGTAGTGCGTGCCCCGCACGCGCCAGGGGTCGCTCTCCAGCAGATGGATGTCGTCGTCATGGGGCGCCACGAATGGCTGGTGCACGTAGGTGGGGCGACCCTGATCGTCCGCCTCGAAGAGCGGGAAGTCCTCGATGAAGAGCACGTCCCACGCGCGGCCATCCACCCGTCCGAGACGCTCGCCGAGATCGAGACGCAGGCGCGAGAGGATCGCGTTCGCGCGCGCGGACTCGTCGGCCTGGAAGAAGATGAGCGAGCCCGGCCGGGCGCCGGTTCGCTCGGCGATCGCACTGCGCTCGGCATCGGAGAGGAACTTCGCGATCGGAGACTGCCAGCCGCCGTCGGCGTCGACCCGGATCCAGGCCAGGCCCTTTCCCCCGAGCTCCTTGCGCACGAGCCCCTCGAGGCGATCGATCTGTCCGCGGGAGAGCGAGTCGGCGTCGTGGATCGGGAGGCACTTCACGATCCCGCCGGCGTCCACCACCGAGCGGAACGCCCGGAAACCGCTCTCGGCGAAGGCGTCGGAGAGGTCCACCAGCTCGAGCTGGATGCGGGTGTCGGGGCGATCGCAGCCGAAGCGATCCATGGCTTCGCGATAGCCCATGCGCGGGAAGGGACGTGGCAGCTCTACGCCGGCCACCGCGCAGCCGGCGACGGTCACGGCCTCGAGCACCTCGAGCACGTCTTCCACACCCACGAAAGACATCTCGAGGTCCACCTGGGTGAACTCGAGCTGACGATCGGCCCGCTGGTCCTCGTCGCGGAAGCAGCGGACGATCTGGAAGTAGCGGTCGAAGCCCGCGACCATGAGGAGCTGCTTCATGATCTGAGGGGACTGGGGCAGCGCATAGAACTCGCCGGCCTGGAGTCGGCTCGGCACCAGGAAGTCCCGCGCCCCCTCCGGCGTCGACCTCGCGAGCATGGGCGTCTCGATCTCGAGGAAGTCCCGCTCTGCGAGCGCCGACCGGGTGGCCTGATAGAGCGAGTGGCGCAGACGCAGTGCGCGCTGCAGCGGAGGGCGACGCAGATCGTGGATACGGTGGCGGAGCCGCGTGGATTCGTCCGCGTCGGTCTCCTCCTCGATCGCGAAGGGCGGCGGGGTCGCGCGATTGAGCAGCCGGAGCTCATCGGCGATCACCTCCACCTCGCCGGTGGGAAGCTTCGGGTTCACCGTCTCGGCGGACCGGGGCGCCACCCTGCCTCGGACGAGCACCACGTACTCCGAGCGCAGCTGCCCCGCTCGCGCGTGGCACTCGCTCGAGGTGTCCGGCTTGAAGACGACCTGCACGAGCCCGCCGCGATCCCGGAGGTCCACGAAGACGACGCCGCCGTGGTCCCGGCGCCGCTGGATCCACCCGCCGAGCACGACCTGCTGGCCCACGTGCTCCGAACGGATCTCTCCGGCCGCGTGGGTACGTCGCAGCGCTCCGACGGCATCCAGCTGGGCCTCGCCCGCGTCCACGGCACCTCTCGAGACTCTGTCTGCACGAGATCCCGCGCCCCCGCGACCGGCATCTCCCGGCCCCGCATCCGGGGTCTCCGGTGCGTCCGGGAAATCCGCTGCCGCGGCGCTGCGTTGGGGGGCTCCGGCGGGGAAGGACTCGCGGAAAGCAGAGTGAAATCAGGAGGTTGGTTAGCAGAGTCGGACCCTCGCCGCCAACCGCCCGTGGTCTCAGGAGAGCTCCGAGGCCGAGCAGACGCAGTCGCGGCCCTGGGACTTCCCCCGGTACATGGCCTTGTCGGCCAGATCGAGCAGCCCGTCGCGATCCCGGGCGTGGTCCGGGTAGGTCGCCACGCCGATGCTGATGGTCAGCCGGATCGGCTCGCCGGTCTCCCCCTCGAAGAGCGTGTCCGCCACGAGACGGCGGATCCGCTCGGCGACGTGCAGCCCCGTCTCGTGCCCCGTGTCCACGAGCAGGATTGTGAACTCGTCACCCCCGTAGCGCGCCAGGGTGTCGATCTGACGGACGCAGTCCTTCAGCACCTCCGAGAGACGTCGCAGCACATTCGAGCCGACCAGATGGCCGTGGCGGTCGTTCACCAGCTTGAAGCGGTCGAGGTCGAGGAAGAGCACCGAGAGCTGCTTGCCGTAGCGCTCGGCTCGCTGGATCTCGTTCTCCGCCGCCTGGAGCAGGTAGCGCGCGTTGTACACCTCCGTGACGTCGTCCACGAAGGCCCGCTCCTTGGCGCGCGCATAGCGCTCGGCGTTGGCCAGGGCCATTCCGGCGGCGTCCGACACGAGGCTCGCCTGCTCGATGGCGCCGGGGCCCAGGGGCGCTCCGTCGCCGAAGACCCAGGCCACCCCGCGCTCCGTCTCCTCACCGCTCATCGGTACGGCGAGGACCGGCCCCCCGTCGAGCCCCGCCTCACGCAGCGCCGCGTCGAAGGGCGCCGTCGGGTACTCGCGCACCTCGGCGATCGGATCGACGGATCCGTCGTCCTGCTCCTTCAACACCGCCCGCCGCAGGATGTTCGCCTCCTCCTCCCCGAAGCCCCGGAAGACGATGCCGTCGGCGACGGGCAGCGACGGGCGGCGAAAGACCGCCAGGCCGCGGCGTCGGCGAAGCAGGCGAAGCAGCAGCTCGAGAGAAGACGCGTGCACCTCGCCCGGATCCACGCACTGCATCAGCTCGCGACAGGCTTCGACGGTCTGGAGGGCTTCGCGGAGCCGGTGGTTCTCCTGGAGCAGCCGCTGGTGGGCGAGAACGCGCTCGACCAACGACACCAGCTCGTCCGGCTGGATGGGCTTGCACAGGTAGTCCGTCGCTCCCATGCGCAGTGCCCGAACTGCGCTGTCCACCGACGCATGGGCGGTGAGGAGGACGAAGGCGGTGTCGGGATGAGCGCGACGCACCCGCTCCAGCAGGTCGAGACCCGACAGCCCCTTCATCTCGAGGTCGCTGACCACGAGATCCGCGGGCTCGCGCTCGAGGCACTCCAGGGCGCGCTCGACGCTCTCGGCGCTCTCGAAGCGCACCTTCCCGGCAAGGGCGTCCTCCGCGACCTCTCGCATGAGGCGGGAGTCGTCCACGAACACCACCCGAGCGTCGATACCGGGATGCTCGCTCATGCGCTGGGCATCTCCTCCAACAACTCCACTGCATCGGTGTGTCGAATCCGGCTCTTGAGGCCCGGGGGTGGCCATTTCGCCCCACTCCCGATCAGGGCCGGTGGATCCGCGGTCGCAGGATCTCCGCCGCCCCCGGCTCGCGATCGGCTTGGTGCATCGGCGCGCTCGCTCCTAGCATGCACCGAAGCCGGAGGAACCGCATGACCGAGCTCGGAACGACCCTCGACAGCTACCGGGAAGCCGTACGCCGCTTCCGCTGGGACATCCCCGACGCCTTCAACTTCGGACGGGACGTCGTGGACCGCTTCGCCGAGGACCCGGAGCGCCCGGCCCTGCTCTGGCGCGACGCCGCGGGCCGCGAGCGGCGGCTTCGCTTCGAGGACGTCCGGCGGGAATCCAATCGGGTGGCGCATCTGCTCCGCGCCCTCGACGTCGCCCCGGGTGCGCCGGTCATCGTCATGCTGCCACGCGTCCCCGAGTGGCAGACCGTCTGTGTCGGCCTGCTCAAGGCCGGCGCGCTCGTGATCCCCAGCTCGACCCTGCTGCGGCCGAAGGACGTGGCGTATCGCGCTCAGCACAGCGGCGCCGTCGCGATCGTCGCCGCCACGGACGTCGTCCCCGCCGTGGAAGCCGTGCGCCACGAGCTGCCCGAGGTGCGTCACTTCCTCGAGCTCACCAGCGACGGCGCGACACCGAGGCCCGGATGGACGGACCTCCTCGCTGAGCTGGCGGACCTTCCGGACGACGCGGGCGCACAGCGCGAGACCCGGGCCTCCGATCCTGCGCTCGTCTACTACACGTCGGGCACCACCGGTCCGCCGAAAGCGGTCCTCCACGATCACGCCTACACCTACACGCAGCGCTACACCTCGGGCTTCTGGCACGGCGTACGTGACGGCGAGCGTCTATGGACCACCAGCGACACGGGCTGGGCAAAGGCCGCCTACGGCGTGATCTTCGGCCCCTGGAGCCACGGTGCAGAGGTCGTGCTCTACCACGGACGCTTCGAGCCCGATGCGGAGCTCGACTTCCTGATGGAGATCGAGCCCGCGGTCTTCTGCGCCCCGCCCACGGAGTTTCGCCTGCTCGTGAAGCAGGACCTCTCGCGCGTGCGATTCAGGAATCTGCGCGAGTGCGTCTCGGCGGGAGAGCCCCTCAACCCGGAGGTCATCCGGGCCTGGCAGAGCGCGACCGGGCTCACCATCCGCGACGGCTACGGTCAGACCGAGACGATCCTGCTCGTGGCCAACTTCCCCGGGCTGCCCATGAAGCCGGGCTCCATGGGCCTGCCGATGCCCGGGCATCGGGTCGAGGTGATCGACGAGGGCGGTCGGCCGATGCCGCCCGGAGAGGTGGGCGACATCGCGTTGCACGGCCAGCCGAGAAGCCTCTTCCGGGGCTATTGGAAGGACGATGCGGCCACCGCGCGCTCGCGCCGGGGGGAGTGGTACGTCACCGGCGATCGCGCCTACCGCGACGAGGACGGCTACTTCTGGTTCGTCGGTCGCGACGACGACGTCATCATCTCGGCCGGCTACCGCATCGGGCCCTTCGAGGTGGAGAGCGCCCTCGTGGAGCACCCGGACGTGCTCGAGGCCGCCGCCGTGGCGGCCCCGGACGCGGACCGGGGCCACGTCGTGAAGGCCTACGTCGTCGTCCGGGACGGGGTCGTCGCGAACGAGACGCTCGCGGCGCAACTCAAGGACCACGTCAAACGCGTGACGGCCCCCTACAAGTACCCGCGACGGATCGAGTTCGTCTCCGAGCTGCCGAAGACGGTGAGCGGGAAGATCCGGCGGGTCGAGCTGCGCGAGCGGGCGGCGGCCGCCGACTGACGCCCCGGACGCCGCTGCCCTCGACGCTACCCGGCGAGACCGCCGGAGCCTCGCCGCTCCTTCGGGGGCAGCACCTGGGTCCAGGTCTTCCCCGCATCGGAGGTCCGGAGGATCATCCCCTCCTGCCCCACGATGAAGCCGAAATCGTTCGCCTCCGGCGCGAACGAGAGATCCCGCATGAAGGTGAAGATCGGGGGGAACGCCTCGTCCCCGGGCGGCGACCAGGTCAGGCCGCGGTCTTCCGAATACTGCACCAGCCCCTTCTCGCCCACGGCGATCGCCCGTCCGTCGGTGCTGGCCACCGAGAAGAGCGCCTGGCGCCGGCTGGTCTCCACGTAGGTCCAGGTCCGGCCTCCGTCTTCGGTGCGCAGGACCACGCCACCGAGACCGGAGATGAGACCGTGCCCCGGATCGGCGAAGCGGATGGTGAAGAGGAAGGGGTTCTGGATCACGGAGATCTTCAGCATCGGGCGCTCGGCGCGACGTCCACCGATGTAGCGATCGAGGAAGGTGTCGTCGTGCTCCATGAAGTCCGCGTAGTCCCAGGGAGGCTTGTTGTACATGCGCAGCCGGTCGCTCATCAGCCCGGCCTCTTCCAGCGCGCCCTTCGTCTCGTCGAGCCGCGCCGAGATCACGTCGAAGAGATCGTCGGGAGAGCCGCCGGCGTAGTAGCGCTGGATCTCCGTGTCCGAGACGAAGGGATCGATCAAGACGTTGAGGTGCGTCTCGTCCTCGATCTGGCTCGCGAACTCGGTGATCCTCTCGACGTCGTCGTCGTCGAGCGCAAGCTGGTCGAAATCCAGGAGGATCGGATCCATCCGTACCTCACCCATGATCTCACCACGCTCCCAGCTCTGCCCGCCGTCGTCGGAGAGGAAGATGTAGCCGAACTCGCCGATGATCCAGCAGTGACCGGACGCGTTGAGGCAGCTGACGTCCTGGAGGCTCACGTCCTCGTAGACCTTCTCTCCGTTGCGAACCTTCGCCTGGTCCTCGACGCTGAGCCAGACGAACTGCGGGTGATCCACACCCACCGTGAGGGAGTTGTCGGACCAGGTCTTGCCGCCGTCCGTCGTGTAGATCCGCCCGCCCCACTCGCCGACCGCGATCGCGGAGTTCTCGTCGAGCGTGTGCACGCTGAACAGATGGGTTGCCTCGTCCACCTTCAGGTTCGGCTGAGCCGTCCAGGTCCGCCCCCCGTCTTCGGTGCGAAGGATCGTCCCCAGCTGGCCGACCACCCAGCCGTGGGTGCGATTCGCCATGGACACGCCGTAGAGAAGGGCATTCGTCGGCGTCCGCCCCTTCTCCCAGGTCTCGCCCCCGTCTTTCGTGAAGTAGACCGTACCGTGGTTTCCCACCGCGACCGCGAAGCTGCTGTCCACCACGGAGAGCGAGAACAGGCTGTCGTAGATGTCGATCTCACCGGACCCGTAGCGCGAGCTGAAGTCGAGGTTGTGGCAACCGGACAAGAGGATCGCGAGTACGGCCACGACGAGCATCGCAGGTCGGGTCGCGTGCATGGGGCTCTCCGCTACGAAAATGGGGCCTCCGCAGGGAGGCGTTCCGAAAGAACCGGCCGCGCTGAAGGCCGCGGCCGTGCCCTTCTGTAAACTACGGGCCAGCTCATTGTCAAGCAGCGCCAGACGCCGAGAGGGCGGCGACGGCGCGTCGGCGATCGAGCAGGGACCGAGGGTCGGAGATCGTCGATCGCGAGTCGTGAGACGGGGAGTCCACGAGAGGCGACGAGGGGGCGGATGGGCCAGCTGGCGAATCATCCGCCGCGGGTCCCGGAGCCCGCGGCCCCGGCCGCCAGCGTCCGCTCGGCCCACCGCAGCACGCGAACGCTTCGCGCCACCGGCCTCCCGCAGCTCGTACGGCTCGCCGCCTGTGCCGTCTTCGCCGCCTGGGACGGGACGATCTCGACGCTCCGGTCGCTCCTGCGCGGGCATTCCCGCCAGCGGCGTCGCGACCTGCGGACGACGAGGATGGTGGAGCGCCTCGCCGCGACGCTGGGCTCGCTGAAGGGACCCTACGCGAAGCTCGGGCAGTTCGCGGCGATCCGGATCGACGTGCTTCCGCCCGCCGCGACGAGTGCCCTCGCCTCCCTGCGCGATCGGGTGCCCCCCCTGCCCTTCGAGCGCATTCGGGGCGTCGTCGAGGCGGAGCTCGACGCCCCTCTCGCGGCGCGCTTCAGCAGCTTCGAGCCGTTGCCCCTCGGCGCCGCCTCCATTGCACAGGTCCATCGCGCCACCCTGCGAACCGGTGAGGCCGTCGCGGTCAAGGTGCAGTACCCGTGGCTGGCGGCGTCGCTCCCGGCGGATCTGGCGATCATCCGGATCGGCCTGCGGTTGCTGGCACGGATCGCGGGGCGACCCGCCGGCGCGGCGGATCGCGCCTTCCGCGAGTTCGCCGCAGGGCTGTACGAAGAGCTGGACTTCGAGAGGGAGGCGCGTTTCGCGCGAGAGATCGCGCACAACCTGTCGGGAGAGGAGCGGGTCGTCGTTCCCGAGATCTTCCACGAGCTCTCGACGCGACGGGTGCTCACGATGCGCTACCACGCCACGGTGGGTCTCGGCGACCGGGAGGGCCTGGCGAGGCTCGGCGTCGAGCCGCGCGAGATCCTGCGCGCGCTGGCCAGCGCCTATGCGTCGCAGATCTTCGTCGATGGGCTCTTCCACGCGGACCCCCACCCCGGAAACCTCTTCGTGATCGACGAGCCCGGCGCAGCGGACGCGCCCCGGCTCCTCTTCGTCGACTTCGGGCTCAGTCGACGCCTCGATCCGGATCTCCGGCGGGAGCTCCGTCTCGGGCTCTACGCCCTGCTCAAGCGCGACTCTGGCGAGTTCCTGGCCGGAATGGACCGCATGGGCATGATCGCCGCCGGTGCCCGGCCGGGCGTGGAGCGCGCCGTGGAGCGGATGTTCGAGCGCATCTCCGGGGGCGGCGGCGCGTTGACACTGGACGGGAGCCAGGTGCTCTCGCTCAAGGACGAGGCGAAGGAGCTGCTCCAGCAGACGCCGGGGCTCGAGCTGCCGACCGACCTGCTCCTCTACGCGAAGACCCTGGCCTACGTCTTCGCCCTGGGTGCAGACCTCGATCCGGAAGTCGACATGATGCAGCTCGCGCTTCCCTACGCGCTGCGCTTCCTTGCGCAGAAGGACTGAGCGTAGCCCCGCGCGTTCTTCTCAGTCGCCGGAGGGCTTCGCCAGTCGGAGCCCCTGGAGGCGGATGAATCCGCCGGCGTCCGCCTGGTCGTAGCCACCGTCCTCCTCGAAGGAGGAGAGGGACTCGGAGTAGAGCGAGACGGGCGAGCGGCGACCCGTGATCTGCACCGACCCCTTGAAGAGCTTTACCCGGGCCTCGCCGGTGACGTTCCGCTGGGAGGCGTCGATCGCGGCCCGCATGAACTCCATCTCCGGCGAGTACCAGAAGCCATTGTAGATCAGCTCCGCGAAGCGGGGGGAGAGCCGGTCGCGCTCGTGCATGACCTCGCGATCCAGGGTGATCGACTCGACGGCGCGGTGGGCCGCGTGGAGGACGCAGCCGCCCGGCGTCTCGTACACCCCCCGGGACTTGAGCCCGACGAAGCGATTCTCGACCATGTCCACCCGACCCACGCCATGAGATCCCGCGAGCTGGTTCAGGCGATGCAAGAGGTCTGCCGGTGAGAGGCGATCGCCGTCGATCGAGACCGGGGCTCCGCGCTCGAAGGCGATCACGACCTCACTGGGGTCATCCGGGGCCTCTTCCGGCGACCGAGTGAGGATGAACATGTCCTCCTCGGGCGCCCTCCAGGGATCTTCGAGGATGCCGCCCTCGAACGAGACGTGCATCAGATTCCGATCGATCGAGTACGGCTTCTTGAGCGTCGCCGTGATGGGAATCGCGTACTTCTGGGCGTAGGCGATACAGTCGCTCCGGGAGTGGAGGTCCCACTCCCGCCAGGGTGCGATGATCTCGAGTTCTGGCGCCAGGGCCCTGAAGGTGAGCTCGAAGCGGACCTGGTCGTTTCCCTTTCCCGTGGCGCCGTGGGCGACGGCGTCGCAGCCGGTCTCGCGGGCCACCTCGGCGTGATGCTTCGCGATGAGCGGCCTCGCCAGCGCGGTACCCAGGAGATAGGTCCCCTCGTAGATCGCGCAGCCCTGGATGGCGGGGAAGACGAAGTCACGCACGAACTCCTCGCGCAGGTCGCGGACGATGCAGTCCACGGCCCCCGTCTCCTTCGCCTTCTGGGGGAGCCCTGAGAGCTCCTCCTCCTGGCCGACGTCTGCCGTGTAGGCCACGACCTCGCAGTCGTATCTATCGATGAGCCAGTGCAGAATGACGGAAGTGTCGAGCCCACCGCTGTAGGCGAGACACACGCGCGAGACCTTGCGCGACATCGGGGACCTCCGGGGCGCCGATTGTAACGACCCCTCTCCGGAAGTGCCTGCGACCGATCAGCTCCGACCGCCGCCCCCGACGGTCTCTGCCCACTTGCGGATCCGGTCCAAGGCCCGGTGCCCCTCGGCCACGAGCATCCGCCGCTGCTCCGGCGCTCCCTCGGCCTCCGAGGCGATGGCCAGCAGGCAGCTCGCCAGCTCGTCCAGGGGCTCCCGAACGGCTCGCTGGAAGGCCTTCAGCCGCTCGTGCCCGAGCTCGGGAGTGAAGAGCACGATCACCCCGACGCGGCCCTCCTCTTCGGCTTCGACGGGCGAAGCCAGCGCGGCGAAGCCCATTCCTCCCTCCCGGAGGTGGAAGCGAACCCGAACCTCCCCTCGGCAGACCCGGGCCACCGCGTCCAGGATCGCCTCGCGGCCACCGCCCGCGAAGAGGGTCGCCACCGGCTCGGCGGTGACCTCGGCCCGCGAGCGACCGAAGTCGCGTTCGAAGGCGGGATTCACATAGACGACCCGCCCGTCCGGATCCCCCACCAGCAAGGGCGCATCGACGAAGTCCATCAGAGAACGCGGGCCCGTCGTCATCGACGTCTCCTCCCGACCCGGTCCGCCGCGCTCAAGAGCCGCCGGGGAAGGGGACGTTCGCGTTCTCGGCGATGATCTGCTCGATCTCCTCGTCGGAGAGCGTACCGGTCGTCTTCACGGTGATCGACTGCTCCCGGCCCGACGCGGCGTCCCTGGCCGAGACGTTCACGATTCCGTTCGCGTCGATGTCGAAGGCGACCTCGATTTCGGGCTCGCCCTTCGGCGCCTTGGGGATGTCCGAGAGCACGAACTCACCCAGGAGGTGGTTCTCGTCCGCGTTCTCGCTCTCGCCCTGGAGCACCCGGATCTTCACCGCGCTCTGATCGTCGCGGGTGGTCGTGAAGAGGTGGGACTTCTGCACCGGCACCGTCGTGTTCCGGGCGATGAGGCTCGCGAAGTGGCCGTCGAAGGTGGCGATCCCCAGCGAGAGCGGAGTCACGTCGAGCAGCAGGAGGTCGCGATTCCCGCTGGTGAGGAGATCGCCCTGGATCGCCGCACCCACCGCGACCACCTCGTCGGGATTCACACCCCGGTGGGGGGGCTTTCCGAAGAAGCGGGTCACCGCCTGCTGAACCAGCGGGGTCCGCGTCTGTCCGCCGACCAGGACGACATGGTCGATATCCTCCGGCTGCAGGCCGGCATCCTTGACGCACTGCTCCACGCTCTTCATCGTCTGATTGACGATGTCGGACACGAGGTCCTCCAGCGTTTCGCGGGTCAGCTCCAGGTTCAGATGACGCGCTCCGGTCGAGTCATTCGCGATGAAGGGAAGGTTGATCTCGGTGGAGTTGAGTGACGAGAGATCGCACTTCGCCTTCTCCGCGGCGTCCTTCAGGCGCTGGAGCGCCATGAGGTCGTCGCGCAGATCGATGCCTTCGGTCTTCTCGAACTGCTCGAGGATGTGCTCGACGATCCGGCGATCGAAGTCCTCGCCGCCCAGGAAGGTGTTGCCCGCCGTGGACATCACCTCGACCACTCCGTCCGCCAGGTCGAGGACCGAGATGTCGAAGGTGCCTCCACCGAGGTCGTAGACGGCGATCTTCTGCTCTTCGCGATGCCCGAGCCCGTAGGTGAGGGCCGCCGCGGTCGGCTCGTTGATGATGCGCAGCACCTCGAGCCCCGCGATCTTGCCGGCATCCTTCGTGCACTGGCGCTGCGTGTCGTTGAAGTAGGCGGGAACCGTGATGACGGCATCGGAGATGGGCTCGCCCAGGTACTCCTCCGCGACCCGCTTCATCTCCCGCAGGATGATACCCGCGATCTCGGAGCAGCTGAAGGCCTTCTCCGCCGCGACGATACGAACATCGCCGTCCGGTCCTTCCGTGATCTCGTAGGGGAAGAGGTCGACCGCCCGGGCGAGCTCGGGCGCATCGAAGCGGCGCCCGATGAGTCGCTTCGACGCAAACACCGTGTTTCGCGCGTTCGTGACTGCCTGCCGCTTCGCCAGGTGTCCCACGAGACGCTTCCCATCCTGTGAGATCGCGAACATCGACGGACTCGTCTTGTAGCCGCCGGTGTTCGGGATCACGACGGGCTTCCCCCCGTCGACCACCGCGACACACGAGTTCGTCGTGCCCAGGTCGATGCCGATCACTCGACTCATGACTTCCCTCCGATCACCGGGACCTCCTCCTGCGCTGCTGCTTCCGCTCGGCGATGGCCTCCGGGTGATTTCGATCCAATGCGAGCGCCCGATTCAGCGCCTCGGCCGCCTTCGCTGCCTGTCCCGCTCTCCGGTGCGCGCGGGCCAACAGCACGTGACCCTCGACCTGGTCCGGTGCGAGCTCGCAGGCGCTCTCGGCGTGCTCGCGAGCGCGACCCACCTCGTTCAGATCGAGGCAGAGCGCGGCGGCCCGGAGGGTTCCCGAGAGGTCGGAGGGCCGGTAGGCGAGGGCCTCCTCCAGCAGCTTCAGCGCCTCGGCCTGCGCCGTCGCGTCCGAGGCCCTCTCGATCAGCTCGTCGGCTCGCGCCCGGTGCACATCGGCCTGGATCTCCGCGAAGCCCGACTTGTACTCGGCGTTCCAGGGATCGAAGGCGATCGCCAGGCGCATGCCTCCCGCCGCCTCGAGCCAGCGGCCTCCCTTCGCGGCCACCAGAGCCGAGCGGTAGAGCTGGCGAGCCTTGAACTGCCGCTCCGCCACGAGCTTCTTCGGGAGCTTGAAGCGCCTGCGCAGGCGCTCCAGGTTCTCCAGCCGGGACGGCACCCGATGGCCCGCCGGGATCTGCGGCGCGACCCGCTCCCGGTCGCCCGCCCCCAGGCCACGATGAGTGCCCTCCCCCGAACCGGCACCGATGCTCCGCTCGATCTCGGCGCGGGTGGTGGGATCCGAAAGGAGCTCATAGGCCTCCGCGATCTTCTTGAATACGCGGTCGAGGCGCTGCTCGTAGTGCCCGAGATTGCGCCGGAAGTAGCGGTCCGGGTGGAAGAGCTTCGAGAGGCGGAAATAGGCGCGCTTGATCTCCCTCGCATCGGCGGCGAGATCGACGTCCAGGATCTGGTGGTAGGGCCGGTCCAGCCGGGCCTCGAACTCGAGGATCCGACTCTGGAGCTCGAGGGGGAGATCGAGCCCCGGGTCGAGCGGATCCTTCGAAGCCTGGCCCGCACCTCCACTGCGCGGCGCGACGGCCGCAGCCGTCTCGATCACGATCAGGCCGTCCTTCGCCCAGCGCTCGAGGGAGCGATCGACCTCCTCGGGCGGGAGCCCACCGATGTGTCGGAGCGCCTCCCAGCTGGTCTTTCCGTCGATCCTCGAGAGCAAGAACCCCTCCGCGGGCGTGAGCGAGCTGGAGTGGGGGTTCCAATCGGACGCGAGCCGGGGAATCCGTTCCGGCTCCACGTCTCCAACGCGACTGGAATGCATGCCTCACCCCATGTGCCCAGAGCTGCAGGGCACAGCGGCTCATCGGCAATCCGCAGCCGGAGGCTGAGGGACGGATCGCGTCGTCCGGTGGCGATCTCGGCGCCCCTCCGGGGCGACTCAGATCAGGAGGCGCTCGAGGATGGCCTTCTGGGCGTGGAGGCGGTTCTCGGCCTGGTCGAAGACGATGCTCCGAGGCCCGTCGAGCACTTCGTCGGTGATCTCCTCGCCCCGGTGGGCGGGGAGGCAGTGCATCACCCAGGCGTCCGGCGCCCCTGCCAGCAGCTTCCGATCGATCCGGTAGCTCTCGAAGATCCGCCGGCGGAGCGCCTGCTCGTCCTCCTGGCCCATGCTGGTCCACACGTCGGTGTAGACGAAGTCGGCGCCGCGAACCGCCTCGTGGGGATTCACGGTCCACGAGATCCGGGCTCCGCTCGCGGCGGCGAGCTCCTGGGCGCGCTTCCGCAGTCGCACGGCGGGCCGATGCGACT
>Ga0209536_100006889_pt1 | contig 17291 bp, 14 predicted proteins | sample DeeMarSeWOR28_12_FD_187461 | JGI IMG/M metagenome (GOLD analysis project Ga0209536, IMG submission 187461) | Marine sediment microbial communities from White Oak River estuary, North Carolina - WOR-2-8_12 (SPAdes) (version 2) | ecosystem: Environmental > Aquatic > Marine > Intertidal zone >... | reverse complement strand
AGGCGTCCTCGGGTGTCGCACCTTGCGACGTACCGTTCAGGTACGCCTCAGATCCAACACCCTGCGGTTGCCCGGTGGCACGCCCATCTTCGTGGTCTCGCGACAGCAATTCATGAAATATCCGGGCTAGACGTCTTCCAGGAAGTTGAATGCGATATTTGCTTACTTTTTATGGAAGCGAACTAATCCATCCCAACGCTCGCCAGGTGGATTCTCTCTGTATTTCTCACATAGTCTAAGATAAAAGAGTGAGGGTCCGTCTTGTTTAGAGATTTGCAGGGACGCTTCAAGTTTGTCGATAGCCTCTTCCCAGGACTGTCTTCGATAGGCACGAAGGGCCTCAGAAAAAAAATCACAGAGATTTCTGTGTCTTTCGCTCGATTCGTCTTTGGGACAAATCAATTCATGGAGCACAACCGGTTTTGATTTGCCACTCAAAAGAAATTCGCCAAGCTCTCTGGTAAGGAAATCATCCACTTGATGAAGTACGTCTGCTGAGACCAGTATGCTTGTGCCTAGCCGTTTGTTGAGGCTCTCTATCCTTGATACTGTGTTGACAATGTCTCCCACAGCTCGATACTCGAAATGATTAATCGCGCCAACACTGCCCAGGGCAAGGTGTCCCGAGTGCAATCCCATTCGAGTAGGAAGCTGAAAGGCATGTGAATTCTGGTTGAACTGATCCACGGCACGGGAAATCTCGAGTGCAGCGAGACAGGCTTGATTTCTCTCTTTTGCATCAGGGTGTGTCGTCGTCCATAGGGCCATCATGGAGTCTCCTATGACATCCGATACGATCCCGCCGTGAGTTCTCACAGGATCGAAAACGGCTTCGTAATACTTGTTGAGAAAGACCCTCAGTTCCTCTGGATCCATCGTTTCCGATAGGGTGGTATATTGTTCCGCGTCAGTGCACAGGCAGGTACCGTATACTATCTTGGCTCCTGATTGAATGTGTGCCACGTCTTTGGCCAACTGATCCACCACCTTTTCGGGCAAGTAGTAGCCAAAGGCCTCCTTGATGTTCTGCCTCTCCTTATGTGTTTCGAAATACTTCCAGAGTATCGCAGCCAGGAAAGCAACAGGTGCTTGAATGAAGAGAGGAGAAGCCAGGGGATACCAAATGGCGGCCTGGTTGAACTGATACCAGGCCAGGATGAGGTAAAGAGCACTCAGAGCAATGACGGCCAGGGCGGAGTAAATTGCTGAAAAGACAAGACAGACAAAGCCGAGGAGCATTCCCCAAAGAAAGATTATGGCAGCATGGGCAACAACATAGACTGGTCTAACAGGCATGTCTTCTAACAAATTGGCAAAAGCAGTCGCGGCGATTTCAACTCCGCTGATGTCCACCCCGCTTGGTTGTGAGAAAGTGGTGTAAAATCCGTCTTTCTGCTCTGGGCGCAACAGTTCCGAGAGGCCGACAAAAATAGCCTTACCTTTGAAATCGAGATCCATTTCACCATCGCCTGTTGGCTCCCTCGTTTGCACCAATTCAAAATAAGGTATTGTGCGAATAGTGCCCGGAGGGCCATAGAAATTAAGATAGTGACTGTTAGGACTCTGGTACATTCTTATGAGTGATGTGACAACTGACTTACTCTTCTCGTCAATGGAGGTTGCTGCTAACTCCTTGAGCATTTTGTCTGACAAAAGAGGATTTCGTTGAAAAATATCTCTCAGATTCCGGACAACAGCATCCACTTTTTTTCCTGCAATTAATGTCTCTTGATCTTTTGGCAAATCGGTAATTGCCGAGGTGCTAGACTTTTTCATCAGCCGGAGAAAATCATCGTATACCTGTGTTGCAAAAACTTGATAAGCAACAACCGGCAAAGTTGGAGTGTCTCCCGCACTTGTCTTGAAGGTCCAGTACTGACTTACTTTGATTGGCACTTTAGGAAGAGGGAAAGGTGCCACTGCAGCGGCGACTTGAGCTAAAGGTGCAAAGGGTGGCACGAGAGTTTCGATGCTTACATCTGCCCTGGGTTTTTTCGGATCTAGCTGGACAGAATCTGTTTTGATGTATTCACCTAGGACCACATTGGCTGCAGTGTCTATGGCCCGTGCAAAGAGAAGGTCATCATCAGGTGAATGAGGCTCGTCGAAAATGATATCAAAGGCGATGAGAGAAGCACCATTATCGATCAGTTTCTCAATGAGGTGGGCATGAAGGGAGCGCGGCCATTTCCGGGGCTCAGCAGGAAGGTTCAGGTTGTTACTGGAGACCTTGTCCATGGTAACAATCACGATCTCAGCTGGAGCCTCTCTCTGTCCTCTCAGCTTAAACAAGAGATCAAGTCCTAGGGCTTCCTCGAAATCGAGGCCCGGGGGGGCGAGGCTTGCCACCAGCCCTAAAATACCCGTGAAAAATCCAACTGCGACTGCCTTGCGGAGCCGAGACATCAGCCAATCCTAGTGCTTGGGAGATGGCCAATAGTAATCCAACAATGAAATTACGAGTCAAACGATTGAGGAGTGGAATATCTGCGCCTGAGCAGTAATCACTGGGATCAACCTTGACACAATTGATACTAAACTGTCAAGAACTCACTTGCTATAAGAAAAGATCTAGACTGAAAAGATTTTTATTGTAAATTGCTATGAGCGGCAACATATGGTGACTTGATCTTTGTCGGTTGTCTAAAGAGCGGACGTATCAGATGAGGAGTGTCCTCCTCCTGCAAAGCGGGACTTGAGCTATTCATAGAAATTCGGGCGCATAAATCCCTTAATAAAAAAGCGGGCTATCTCTGTAAACCCGCTTAAATACCTGGTGCCGGAGGGGAGAGTCGAACTCCCACGTCCCGAAGGACACTGGATTTTGAGTCCAGCGCGTCTACCAGTTTCACCACTCCGGCATTTCAACGAAATAATTATAGCGACGCATGGTTTGCGGTGTCAATGTTAATCGGCATAGAGCAGAGAGCATGGAGCAGAGCGAAATACAGCGGGCAGCTTGCAGGAGGCAGCTAGCAGAGAAGAAAAAAGAAAGATATCGGCTCTCTTGTCAGTTGTCCGTGGCCCGTGGTCCGTTGCGAATTAAGCATGGAGCATGAAGTATATAAGACAAATTGCCATACTCTATGCCCAATGCCCAATGCTCAATGCCTTCCCCAATCCGAAATCCGAAATCCGAAATGTGGTTTGCGTCTTACAGCTCTCCCCGAGCTATCATTTCACTCACAAACGTAATCCGATCGGGCCCGGCTTGGTGCGAATCCGTCTCGTCCCAGAGGAAATTGAGCTCGAGAACCCAATAGCGGCTGCCGTCGAAAACCATATCCACCGCCACGTCGGAGAGGTTGGCGTCTCTGGCAATGATTTTCGCCAATTCAACCCCTTTAGGGTGCCCTTCATCCGTTTTCCACGTCCCCTTGCGGCTCGAACTGTCCATAGAATCGCCCCGAATGACATTCCGCCGATAGCCGAACGCCGTGTGGCAGTTGAGAACAACCACCCGCAGCTCCTTTTCTGAAGATACATACTCCTGGATAAGAGCTGGATTGAAATGCTGATCGTACCAATCTAATTGTTCCCGGTTGTCGATGAGAAAGACCTGCTTCCCATCGGCTGCTTCTCGAGCCTTTTTTGCCACGAATGGAAAAGCGAATTCATTGAGAATTTCCATTTTCTGCTTGCGTCCATAATAGACACGCGTGCGGGGATGCGGGATATTAAGCAAGCGTAGTAAGGCGCTGTGCTTCAGTCTGTTCCCTCGCAATCTATAGCAATTGACACTGGGGAAGGTCTCCTTGCCCAGGGTTGCAAAGAAATCCACATATCGGCCTGTTGGGTAGAAAATCATGTCGGCAGTTCGCAACAACCTGCGCTCCTGTTCCGTGTAGTCGGCCATTTGTGGCCGTACCCCCAGAGTAATTATCTGGGGACATGTTTTGAGCTGTTCACCTATGGCAACTCGTATTCGACTCACGGGTTTTCCTGGTTGTCAGCCTTCAGCCCTCAGCCTCTCGTTCGTGAACTTTACAAGTCTAGCTATCAGGTGTCCAGTAGGTTGTTAAGAAAAACCGACAGTAGTTATTGGTGGGCAATGCCCACCCTACACCATAGAATGGCTGAAGTGCCTAAAATTTGTCATTTGTTTTAGAGTTTCCGTGTCGTCGTGTCCCCTTGTCACCGCGTCGTCCGAGTCAGCCTGCCTCTGAATTCTACCTGCTGCTTGCTGTCGGCTGCCAGCTTTGAGAGGCGATGTGTGTTCCACTGATCGAGCGAGACGAAATAAAGAGGAAAAAGGGGATTAGAGGAGGGCTTTACTTCGGGGGACTGGGCCTCGGTAACCGCAGTCCATAAGCATAGCTGCGCATGCGGAAGAAATTATCAAGGATGCTAATCTTGCTGTCTACGTAATCGTAAACTTTCATTGGCGGCTGGCCATCATCACGCCTCAACATATTTTGGAACCACCGAATTATCTTGCCGCGAAAATTGAGTGGAGTGGTGAGAAATATGGCTTCAAACCTGACCTCAGGGACTAGTTTTTGGGAAAATTGACGGTTGGCCAAAACAATCTGAGTTTTCTTGCTTTTCAGCTGTTTCGAAAAAGCCTTCCCTCCCTTTGCCACAACATCGGGGTCAAGCGAAATGCTTGAAATCCCCTTATTGTCCAGCATATCCTTCAGAGCGTTGTCTTGCTCTTCATCCTCGGTCAGCACCAACAGCGGGCCACCATTGACCTGACTCAGCTCCCGGGCGACGTCATCCACAATAAGTTGATTGCGCACCGGATCCCTGCCCAAGGCCGCCATCATTGAGGCATAATCCTCATTGCCCTCATAAGGATAATCAAAGTCCGTCTCCCGAACCACTACGTCGACCCGGAAAATAGCTCTTATTTCCGTTGCTTTACGAGAGTCAATTTGATGAAGTATATCACCCACATAGTAGTAGATCAGCCGGGAAAGCCGGTCTCGCCGTTGACTGGTGGACGATAGACCCAAAAGATACCGACAGTCAAAGTTGCTAACCACCTGTGTAAAGGTACGAGAGGGTGTCCGGTGACACTCATCTACCACGAGAAGGCCGATTTTGTCACGCACCTCTCGCACCCGGCGGTACATGGCGCTTACATGGGCCACCGTAACCTGGGGACCTATATTAAATTTTCCCTCACCAACAATCCCGACTTCTTCTGCTGGCACCTTGAGGAAGCGAACGAGCTTCTCCTTCCAATGGCCGAGCAACGCCACATTCGGTACAATAATCATGGTGGGCTGCCTACGCTGGGATATCAAATAGAGAGCGATGACTGTTTTTCCGCTCTTGGCGTCACCAACCAGAGTCCCATGGTCTCTGGCAATCACATCATCATAAGCCAGCTCCTGATAATCCTTTAGTACGCCATGGAATTGGAACTCAACAGGTTCGAGGTTCCGCTGGCGGTCAACCACCCGGTATTTAACGCCGAATTGCTGGCAGAGATCCAACAATTGAGAGAGAAACCCGCGTGGAATAAAGTAATGGTGTCTTTGTTCGTAGAGGCAGTGTATCTGCGGGGGAACGTTACCAAGCCACTCCCCGCGACTCTGACGAAACTCATATTCGGGATTAGTAAAGATGAGGCGGTCAGTTAACTTCTTTTTGAGCATCGGTGGCAGGGGCGCAGTGGGTACTTTGATGCGCTCTGAGACCACTATGTTCACTACTCTTTGCATACCCTTCGTGGTACCCATATTATGGTTCCATCCAGGACGCAAAATCCCCTCCCTCCTCCGAGTCAAGCCAGGGGATTGTTTGCGACACCCCGCCGGAGCAAAGCCGCACATTACCCCACGCATCGCCCTCGGCGCAGCAACTCCATCCAAGAGTAGCCGTCGACATTTCTGTTATCGGCAATGTGCCAGCGAACCACAAGAAGGATAGGAGAAAACCTGGTATCCGCCCGATAACTACGTCTAGGGGCAAACATCCCCGGGAAGAAATGATGATCTCATGTATACAGCTTTGTATATTATTGCACCACAAAATTATAAATTCAAGGGCAAAAAACTACTTGGCCGAAAGCCAGAGTCCATTTACAATCGGACCATCTCTACTGCCTAGTCGCCTTAATCAGGAAGGAGTCCATCGTTTATGAATGAGGTCCCCGCTCTTGTGGAGCATTTGAAAAATCTTGCCCAAGGCTATCGTGATACTCACCTGGCTTTGCAAGCGCAGTACCGAAAAATGGAATCGCCAGAAGAGTTTTTGGTCGAACTCAAGCATCGAGAGGCGGCCCTACTAAGTCGTTTCCGACTGGTGCAGAAGCACTTACTAGCCTCCCTAGAGGATGACGAACTGGAAAAGGCAATCGAACTTTCAAAGATATTCGACGAGATAAGGGTTATCAATGAATTCGTCATCCAGGCGTTAGTTGGGAAGGATAGCGAAACGAGCGAAGCAGAGGGTTGATTGGGAACTGCGAATTGAACTCGTTCTCGTTCCTAATTATGGAGACGAGAAAGTTGATGGAAATTACAAATCACAAAACCCGAATAGTAAACAAATAACAATGACCGAAATGCGAAATCCCAAACTTTCACATCATCTCAAAAGAAAAGAATTCCAAATATGTTTGGGGCATTGAAAATGCTCCAGCGAGCGCATTCCCCGTAGTCCGCCTGAGGCAAACGGGGTTAGCGAGCGAACTACAATAAAATGGAATCTCTTCCTTACATTTCGGAGATTCCCTGTCCGCCGCAGGCGGACTGCAGGGAGCTTCAATATTGGAATTTGAGATTTATTTGTAATTTGGTGCTTGGAATTTGTGATTTAGGAATGGGGGTTTCTTACTCTTTGGCGAGCAAGAAATAGAGGGCCCCCGGATGTTTAAGATGCCCAGCGGCAATGCGGCCGAAAGTACCACTACCCCAGAATAGATCCACCCGTCCTGGACCACGTATGGCGCCACCGGTATCCTGATTTAAGACATAACGGCCGAAGGGAGCCCAGCCCAAAATCACGCCGTCCTTGGCAAAGACTGGCTTCTGGCATTCAATGAAAGCAAGAGCCCCCTTAGGGAAAAGTGTTGAATCGGTGGCGATTGATCGACCTGGGGTGAGGGGAACTTCAATATTCCCGAAAGGACCTCCCTCAACTTTGCTAAAAAATACGTAGCTTGGATCGTAGGAAAAAATCTCTGCCATCTCTTCCGGATGTTGCCTCAGGTAGCGGGCGATAGCCTGCATCGACATGGCTTCCTTGGGTATCAGGCCTTTTTCAATCAGCAATCTCCCAATAGGTCCCCACGGCCTGCCGTTCTTGGCCGCATATCCAAGTCGAACATATTCACCATTTATCAGCCTTATCCGCCCGGAACCTTGAATGTTAAGAAAAAAACGTTCCACAGGATCCGCCACCCACGCCAACTCATAACCCTGTCCAGCCAACTTGCCATCAAATTCGATTTCCTCCCGGCTATAGTAAGGGACCACCCGGTTTCCCTCTGTGCGCCCCACCAGTCTGGTTCCCTGGTATTGGGTTCCAAAAAGTCCCAAATCGATCCTTAGCAGGTCATCCGGAACACCGTAGATGGGATAGCGGTAGTGGTCGTCTTGGGTAAGGCTGCCCTGGATAGTAGGCTCGTAGTATCCAGTGAACAAAACCTCTTGCTCAACGTTTCGGCCCGCGGACCGATAGACTATAAACTTTTCCCGAACGCTGTCTGCAAGCTCCGTCCAGGAATGACTTTCAGCCAGCAGCGCCAGAAAGGTCTCAAGGGTTCGCTTCATTCTGCTGACGGGAACTTCCTCGGGACCGAACTTGAAAAGTCTGTCCTCAGACAGCCGTTCGTAATAGAGCAGGCTGTTTTGAACCGCCTGCACCAGCAGCTCTCGGCTCAAGTCGTCTCTTTCCAGCTCCACCGATTGGGGATTTACCTCCTGGAGAGGTTGCTCCGGCCTGCTCACGGGAGTTGACACCTGCGACGGCCCGCAGGCTGAGGCGAGCAATATCGTCATAGACAAAAAAAACAGCAATACCGATTTAGTACGAGTTTTCAAGTCATTATTCCGGGCGAGTCGCAAGGCACCACCTCATTGTACATTTCGCAAGGAAAGAATCTAGTAGACAGGAGACAGGATTACGCGGTAGACGGTAAATCGTTAAACTCGCTAAAATTGTTCAAACCGCTGAAGTCGTAAAATCGCGGCTGAAATCGGCTCCCACGGAAAAATCCCTTTCTTCTTCCCTCTGGCTTCTGACTTCCAATCTCTGTCTCGCCGTTTCTCCGCGTCCCCGTGTCGTTTCTCTCCATGCGTTCTGCTTTTCAAATTCGCAATCCGAAATCCGCAATCCGCAATCCGAAATCCGAAATCCGAAATCTTCCCTCTGCCCTATGCTCCCTGCTTTAAGTGCCCATATCCCAGGACTTCAGGTACTTCTCCTGCTCTGGGAGCAGTTCGTCTATTTCGACCTCCATGGCGGCGAGTTTAAGTCTACCAATCTCCCGGTCAATTTCCTCGGGTACACCGTAAACTTTCTTTTCCAGGGTCGCGCCCTTTTCCGTCACATACGATGCCGCCAGGGCCTGGTTGGCGAAGCTCATGTCCATGACACTAGGAGGGTGACCCTCGGCAGCTGCCAGATTAACCAATCGGCCTTCCCCCAATACGTTAACACGCTTGCCGTTCGACAGGCGATATTCTTCGACGCTCTCTCGAATCTGCCGCTTTTCCTCACTCATCTCTTCTAATGCTTCCAGGTCGATCTCCACATTGAAGTGGCCTGAGTTGCAAACCACTGCCCCATCTTTCATCTCAGCAAAGTGTTCCCGCCTGAGGACCTTGATGTCCCCAGTCACGGTACAGAAAAAATCTCCAAGCTTGGCCGCATTCAGCATGGTCATTACCTGATAGCCATCCATTACCGCTTCCAGGGCGCGCAGCGGGTCCACTTCTGTGACGATTACATTGGCCCCCATTCCATTGGCGCGCATTGCTACCCCACGACCACACCAGCCGTATCCCGCCACCACGAAAGTGGAGCCAGCCAGCAATCGGTTGGTGGCCCGGATGATCCCATCCACCGTGCTCTGACCGGTTCCGTACCGATTGTCAAAAAGATGTTTGGTGTTGGCGTCGTTAACAGCGATAATCGGATAGGCCAGCACGCCTTCGGCGGCCATGCTTTTGAGGCGTATTACTCCGGTGGTGGTTTCCTCGGTTCCCGCGATGATGTCCTTTAGAAGCTCTCGCTTCTCAGCATGGATTGTGCTCACCAGATCAGCCCCGTCGTCCATGGTAATCTGGGGTTTCACCTCCAGCGCCTGGTATATGTGACGATAATAGGTATCCCTGTCTTCACCTTTGATTGAAAAGACGGGAATGTTTTCGTTTGATACCAGGAAGGCCGCCACATCATCCTGGGTGCTCAGTGGGTTGGAAGCGCATAAGTGCACCATTGCCCCCCCTGCTTTGAGTGTCTGCATCAGCACAGCGGTCTCTGTGGTTACGTGCAGGCAGGCTGCAACCCGCACACCTTTCAGTGGTTTCTCGCGAGAGAACCGATCTTTGATAGCATTGAGTACCGGCATAGCCTGGGCTGCCCATTCCACCCGATTCCCACCCGTTTCCGCTAATGAGAGGTCCTTTACATCATATTCCATACGAACGAAGTCCTCCTTCCACAACCAAACACCAGGAACATTGCGGATTTTAGATTACAGATTGCAGATTTAATTTCGAATTTCGAATTTGGAAATTTCAATCCCATGCTCTGTGCTCTTTGCCTACTGGATTCTGGCTACTGGCTACTGACTCCTTGCTTTATGCTTCATAGTCCTGCTTTCTCTCTCAGTTCGTCCGCTTTGTCAGTATGCTCCCAGGTGAAATCAGGATCATTACGGCCAAAGTGCCCGTAGCAGGCGGTCTTCTTGAAGATGGGTCGCAGCAGCTTGAGGTGGCTGATCATCTCTGCCGGCTTGAAACTGAAGGTATCACGCACAATTTCCACCAGCCGCTCTGGCGTGAGCTTGCCGGTGCCGAAAGTATCTATCATCAAGCTCACCGGCTCTGCTACCCCGATACAATAGGCAATCTGAACCTCGCACTTGTCTGCCAGCCCTGCGGCAACAATGTTCTTGGCCGTGTAGCGGGCCATGTAGGAGCCGCTCCGGTCCACCTTGGAAGGGTCCTTGCCTGAAAAACAACCGCCGCCGTGGCTGCCCTGGCCGCCATAGGTATCCACGATGATCTTGCGTCCAGTGAGACCGCAATCCCCCATGGGACCGCCAATTACAAAGCGACCCGTGGCATTGATGTAGTACATGGTCTGATCGTCCAGCATATCCTTAGGGATCGCCTTGCGAATCACCTCTTCGATGATCCCCTCGCGAAGGGTATCGTACTTTACCTGGGGTATATGCTGGGCTGCCACCACCACGGTGTGAATCCTTCGTGGAGTACCGTTTTCGTATTCCACCGTAACTTGGGACTTGCCGTCGGGGCGGAGAAAGTCGAGCGCCCCACTCTTCCGGGCTTGCGCCAGATGCTTCGTGATCCGGTGAGCGTAGTATATGGGCATGGGCATGAAAACCGGGGTTTCGTTGCAGGCATAGCCAAACATCAGCCCCTGGTCTCCAGCGCCCTGCTCTTCGAAAAGACCTTCCCCTGCGGTTACTCCCTGAGAGATATCCGGTGACTGCTTGTCTATGGAAGTCATCACCGCGCAGGTCTCCCAGTCGAACCCCATCCCCGAGTTGTTGTAGCCAATCTCCTTTATGGTGTCTCTCACGATTTGCGGCATATCCACCCAGGTGGTTGTCGTGATCTCACCGGCAATAATGGCCATACCAGTGGTAACCATAGTTTCGCAGGCAACTCGACATTGCTTGTCATCGGCCATGATGGCGTCCAAAATCGAATCGGAAATCCTATCGGCTATCTTGTCCGGGTGCCCTTCTGTGACTGATTCAGAAGTGAATAGATAATTGGTTTTAGACATTGAATACCCCTCCTTATTTAAACTCCCAGCCATCAGCTTGTCATCTTCAGCAGTATCTCCGCTCAAACCAAAACTGTATATATTAAAACCAGTTTAACCCAAAATTGTAAAGAATCCGGGCCCAAAGGACCCGGCTTTAAGCTTCCCCCTGAAGGGGCTTCAATGCTCTTTCCCCTCTTGCGGCAGTCTGTTGGAGTCATCACATTTCGGATTGGAGATCTCGGATTTGTCCTTCGGACTCCCACCCTTCCGGCGGGTTCCCGGTTTCGGATTGAAAATATAAAGACGAAGTTCGAAAACTACTTGCGAATTCCGCAATCCGCATTCCCAAATCCGCAATCGAGTTACTCCAGTACTCCAAAAAAGCTCTCAATCTTTACCGGCAAAGCCATTGAACTCTGACCTGGCCCGAAGGACCAGATTTTCGATGTTGATTAAATTGATTAGCCTGGCTAGCCTTCATCAGTGCTTTTCCCAGGCTCACTCTCCCGCCTTGAGTGACTCGACTTGAGGTCGTCGACCGGTCCTGTCGAGTGGGTCGAAGTGGTGGCATCGACTCCCTGCTGTGCGACTTGCACGGTCCTTGCTGCATCTCTCGCATTGCGCTGCCTTTTGCCAAAGGGAAACTGGGGCACGTTTCCTCCCGGTTCAACAACACCGCCGGAAATCAAAAGCTTGAAAGCCTCTTCCACGTTCATGCTCAAGGGGATAGTATCTTCCTCCGGTAACACCAGGAAAAATCCTGAGGTGGGATTAGGTGTCGTTGGAAGAAAAATGCTCAGCATCTTGTTGCCCACTTGCTCCTGGATCTCCCCCGATGTCTGTGCGGTCACGAACGCCAAGGAGTAGACCCCCTTTCTGGGATATTCCACGAGAACAACCCGCTTGAATGCATCATGGGTGTCGCCGAAGATCGCCAGAATAAGCTGCTTTACCGCCACATAAAGTGGGCGCACCAAAGGGATCTTGGAGACCATGTACTCGCCGAAGTCAACTACGCGTCGTCCAATGTAATTCTTCACCAGAACCCCGGTTACCACCACCACTGTAATGAAGAGAACCAGCCCGAGACCCGGAATCTTGAAGGGAAGATAGGTTTCAGGATGAAATTTTTGGGGAATAACGCCCAGAGCTCGGTCCATCAGCCTTAGAATGGCTGAGATCACAAAAATAACCGCGCCCAATGGAACGATGACGAGGAGGCCGGCAAGAAAATAGCCGCGAATTATGGATTTGATCCAATTAAAGAATCGCATGTTCTGGTCACCTACTGGTCATCGCTACCACCGGCCGAGATCGATTGTTCTCGTCTAGCAGTATGACCTTCGGCCTGTGGTCTGCCAACTCCTCTTCATCAAGCAAAGCGTAGGTGGTTATTATAATCAAATCACCTGGTTGGCCTTTGCGAGCAGCGGCGCCGTTGAGGCAGATTTCTCCGGATCCTTCGGGCCCGGCTATAGCATAGGTGTCAAACCGCTCCCCGTTGGAGAGATTGTACACACCAACCTGCTCATGCTCAGCGATATCTGCCTGAACCATGAGGTTTCGATCGATGCTCAAACTGCCTTCATAGTCCAGACACGCAGCCGTAACACGCGCCCGATGAATTTTGGCTTTCAGAAAAATGCGCTGCATAACCTGATTTCCTCCCGTGTCTATGAAATTTTGCCTTCCATTTCAGTGAATCTGGACACGGTAACCAGGCATGGAAAAAGCCTCCAAGACGGCTGTCCAGAAGGCTTAACTCCTTTCCGGATCCGGCTACGATGTCGACCCGCGCTTGCGTCGGCCTGATCGACTAGCTCGCTACCGTCTCAGTCCACAAAATGGATCCAAGCGGATTATGCTATAATTGTAACCTATTATATCTACCATGGCTCTTCTTCCAGGTCAATCGCTTTTGCACCTGAGCATAGTGTCCCATTTTGCTTATCTTTTTTCGCTTTTCTTACCCAGGGCACGTGCCAGCCGTAAAAAGTCCTCAAGACCAAGACTCTCTGGCCTCTTACGGGATTCAATGGCCGCTTCCTCCAGAGCCATCCTAACAGACTCAGGAGTTAGATCAGGGAGATTACTGGCCAGCAGACTATTTTTTAGGGTCTTACGCCGATGAGAGAAGGCCGCCTTCACCACCTGGAGAAGCCAGGGGGATGCCACCTTGGGTGTCAGTGGGCATTTCCGAAACGTAAGACCTATGACCTGAGAGTCCACCTTGGGCGGAGGGTGGAACTGCGATGGTTTAATTCGCATAAACCGTTTGCGCTCACTATGATAGGCGGCCATTATGGAGAGGATGGAGTTATCCTTGCTGCCTGGCCCAGCCAGAACCCTTTCCGCCACTTCATTCTGCAACATCAGTACCGCTTTCTGGATGCAGTCCGCTCCTTCCATGAGTTTGAACAAAACGGGGCTGCTGATGTTGTAGGGCAGATTGCCAATGATCTTCAATTTTCTATTGAACCGGTCATGCAGACCAACGAAATCAACTTTCAATATGTCCTTGCACTCTACACGTACGGTTTCCTTACCGGTTTTCGCCCTAAACTGCCTGTGTAAGAATGCCGCCAGCTCTGTATCAATCTCAACCGCAATCACACGGGCGCCGCTTTTGCTTAACGGCAAAGTCAGAGCTCCCAGTCCCGAGCCGATTTCTACCACCACATCTCCCGGCTCGGGATGAATTGCTGCCACGATTTTTCCTGCGGTTGCCTGATGAATGAGAAAGTGCTGACCAAGGCTCTTGGTCGGTCTTTTGCCGAGCATCTTCAGCGCCTGCTGAGGCGAGATCATGCTCTCCACTCCCAAGCCCGCCACGGGACTTTGCGGTCCATCTATTCACCTGTGTCATCAGTATCATCCGCAGTTGAACTGGGTTCTCCCTAAAAGCGAGGCGAACTAATGAACCTGTAGGTCAAAAAATAGGCTAGCACAGCGGGCAGAATCCCCAAGAGCACACCGCCATGCAACATTGCCACTGTCAGGTGCCCACCCAGCTTCATTAGAGAGAACACCGAGTACTTCGTGGGCAAAGTCAGCTCAGACATTCCCAGTACGAAACTCCCTAGACGATAGCTGCCGTAGTAAAAAATAGGAATGGTCAATGGATTGGCCACCCAAACCCCCAGCGCTGCCGCTAGCTTGCTACCCCGCAGGGCCATGGCCAGAGCTATGGCCAGCACGGTGTGTAAGGGAATGGTTGGTGTGATGCCAACGAAAACCCCAATTGCCACCCCTAGGGATAGCTCACGGGGTCTGCCGCGCAACTCCTGGAGCTGTCGCACGAACTCCCGCCACCAGTAAAGTGGACTCAGCATTTCCTTGGTCGTCTTTGGTAGTGACATAAGAGAATTAGGAGGTGTGATGCACTCCTTCAATCTTAACAGTTAACCCTAAGGTTGCATATCTACACCGGCAAAAACCGCTACGCTCGCGCGATAGCGCGCCATCTGCGGCTGTGCTCGCCTCAGACAGGACTTCACGTTCAGGGTAGTACGCCTCGACCTGTCCGAGTCTGTGCGCAGCCACATCTGGCGCACTCTTGCGCGCTTTTTCTTGACGCAGGCATGTAACGTTAGGGTTAACAATGCTCATTTCGCATTTCTCATCTAGCCCGAATATTTCATGAATCACTTGCTGCGACCCCGGATATGGCCCTCCTTCCGGGCGTCCTCGGGTATTGGACCCTGCGACGTACTGTTCAAGTACGCCTCGGATCCAAGACCCTGCGGTTGCCCGGTGGCACGCCCATCTTCGTAGTCTCGCGACAGGAATTCATGAAATATCCGGGCTAGCATTACACATTGGGAGATGAGAGCAATGGGGTCATTTCATCATACTGAGAAATGCGAAATACACAATGAGAAACCCCACTTGGCGCTCTATGCCATGGGTCCAAACACCGTGTGTTCAAGAGTTGCGGTAACATCCTCAAGCTCGAAGACTACGGCGTAAAGCTCCTCAGTGGACTGTCCTGGATTAATGCAGGTGGTCTTTCCGATCCGATCCCAGTAAGTCCCGCTGATCTCTGACGATTCGTGGATATGACCGTGTAGGGTTAGATAGGGCTGATATTTCTCAACGAATGCCCTTATGGCACGGCTGCCAATCCAACGGCCATCAAAAAGTCGATCCAGATTGGTGTGAAAGGGCGGAGAATGCATAACGTATACTGTCTTACGATAATCTCGAACCGTTGGCAGCTGCTCCAGTTCTTCCTCAATGGAATCCATACTGGTAAAGTATCGACACGGGTCAACTACGATGATCTTCGGCCCTTGGCTCACACATGCAGTGCAACGTTGTCCATCAACAGCATCATTCGCAAGATCTCGACGTTCGCCGTCTTTGATGGTGAAAGGCGTCGGTGGAACATGAGCATAGCCGACTAATTCATAACCAGGCCCCAGCTCATGCTTTTCACCATGAAGCAGCCGCAGTGTACCCCTTGCTACCAAAGTCTTGAGGTGGACCTTGCTCGCCTGCCAATCATCGTTGCCAAGCATAGCATAGATGGTGGGTTTTGGAGCTCTGGAACCAAAATCCCGAATAGTGGGCTCTAAATAAGAAAATATGAAATCTTGTTGCTCTTGCAGGGAGTATTTAAAGGGGCCGTGAATGGGCAGCATGTCGCCCCCAATGATGATAGCTTGAGCTTTTCTTTGTTCAGCCAGCTCAATGAGCTCTTGATATAACTCCTTGTTTCCATGGAGATCGGAGGTGTAGACGATAACCATCTCTCCTTCCAATGGCGAATTCCGCTGATTTAAGGTCTCTTCAGTTTGCCCTCTGACCGCTGCCAGCTGAAGTCTACAGCTCCAGCATCCTTTCTACTGCTGCCAAGGCCCGTTGTCTCACCTCTTCCTGAATTTCAATATGGGGCTCCATCTCCTCCATGGACCAGAGCACCTTCTCCAGGGTGATGCACTTCATATTGGGGCACACCCCTCGTTTCGTCACAGGCACGTACTCCACCTCAGGATTTTCTTTCCGCAGCCGATGCAGAATACCGGTCTCCGTTCCCACAATCAGAGTACCGCCCTGATAGGATTTCGCATAACGAATTATGCCACCGGTGCTGAGCGCCTCATCCGCCGCGTCGATTACATCGGGCCGGCACTCGGGGTGAACCAACACCTTGGCCTCTGGGTATCGTGCTCTCTGTCTGTTCACATCATCAACCCCGATCTTCATGTGAGTCGGGCAATATCCAGGCCAGAGATGCATTCCTCTACCGGTCTTACGCATGGCATAATGCCCCAGATACTGGTCCGGGACGAAAAGAATGGGCCGGTCCCTGTCCATGGCCTCTACCACTTGCACCGCATTGGCAGAAGTGCAGCAGATGTAGGAGCCTGCCTTTACCGCAGCACTTGAGTTTACATAGCAGACCACTTGGACCCCGGGATATTTGGCTTTCTCTCGCTCCAATTGGTCGGCACTAATCATATCAGCCATAGGACAACCGGCCTCCTCATCAGGCAGCAGCACTGTCTTCTGCGGCGACAGGATCTTGGCGGTCTCCGCCATAAAATGGACGCCGCAAAAGACGATCACCTCTGCGTCGGTTCCGGCTGCCTTGCGACTCAACTCAAGGGAATCTCCTGTATAATCAGCAATATCCTGAACTTCGGAACGTTGATAATTATGGGCAAGGATAATTGCGTTGAGTTTCTCTTTTAGCTTTGCGATCCGTTCCAGCAGACTTTCACTCATTCCTACTCCCTGCAATTACAAAGTCAAATTCGATGCGATTCTAATAGCAAAAGAGTCAAATAGTCAAATCGTTCATTGAGCATTGCACATTTGGGATTGACCATTTCGCATTCCGATGATTGTCATCATTGCCGTTATTCTTTGCTGTGCAAACAGAAAGGAGGAGGAGCAAAAAAAGGCCCCATCGGCCCAACCACACCAAAGCCGATGGGGTCAAGAGAAAAGGGAGGGAACATTATGGGAGCGATATGCTCACTCTTGTGTTTATGCAAACACAGTGCCAATGTATAGGAACCTATTTAGTCTTGCACCCAATCAAGGTCTCAAAATCATGCCAAGAGTGTAGAGAATAGTCGAACTCGTTGTGGGGTCTTCGTGTTCGCTGGTATTGTATCGCGAGAGCAAGACCTCGCTATGGTCTATCCCAGAGTTGCATTATGTTTGGAATGAATCAAAAGATGTGGCATAAAAGTCAAGAGCGCCCATCGAAGATCCCACTGTGCGGGGAAGGACACCACTTCAGACTGCCCCCCTGAGGGGCTTAACCCGGATATTTCATGAATTGGTGTCGCGAGACCGCGAAGATGGGCGTGCCACCTGGCAACCGCAGGGTGTTGGCGCCGAGGCGTACCTGAACGGTA
>Ga0209536_100006888_pt1 | contig 17292 bp, 11 predicted proteins | sample DeeMarSeWOR28_12_FD_187461 | JGI IMG/M metagenome (GOLD analysis project Ga0209536, IMG submission 187461) | Marine sediment microbial communities from White Oak River estuary, North Carolina - WOR-2-8_12 (SPAdes) (version 2) | ecosystem: Environmental > Aquatic > Marine > Intertidal zone >... | reverse complement strand
GGTCACAAGTGGGCGTTGGGGCACCCGGAAATGCTGGTCGACTGGGCGCATCGGTCAACCCACGAAACAACAGTTGTAGCCCGTCACCTTATTGAAGCATTTTACGGCAAGCCGCCGAGCTATTCTTACTTTGACGGCTGCCACAACGGGGGGAGACAGGGACTGGCCGAGGCGCAGCGCTATCCCGAGGACTTCGACGGCATCCTGTCCGCCGACCCGGCCTTCCATCTCACCCATCTGCAACCCGGCTCGGAATACCTCAGCTGGGTGGCATTGAAGAATGGAGTCGAGAGTCCCAGCTTTATTCCGCCCAGCAAATATTCCATGTTAAACCGCGCGGTGCTGGATGCCTGCGACGAATTGGACGGGGTAAAGGACGACGCCATAGAAGATCCCACGCGCTGTCATTTCGATCCGATATCCATTCAGTGCCCTGGTCCCGATAGGGATTCGTGCCTGACACAGGCTCAGGTCGAGACGGCCCGGCGGCTTTACGCCGGCGCGAAATTTGCCGACGGCACTCAGATTTACTCCGGATTTGAGCCGGGAAGCGAACTGCTTTGGGGCGCCATGATCGAGGGCCCGGATCCGCTGTTTATCAATAACGATTTTTTCAAGTACATCGCATTCGAGGATCCGGAGTGGGATTGGCGAACGTTCGACCTAGAGGTGGATACCCGCCGGACCGATGAAAAACTAGCGCACATTATCAACAGCACCGAGACTGATCTGAGTGATTTTAAGGCTGCCGGCGGCAAGCTCATCATTTACCAATCTTGGAATGAGACCTGGGTTCCTCCGCGCACTATCACCGTTTATCACGACGACGTGCAGGAAACCATGGGAGGCCCGAGCGAGACCCGCGACTTCTTCCGCCTGTTCGTCGTTCCGGATGCGCCCATGTGCCCAGGATCTAATCCGGCAGTCTTTGACATCATGGGTGCACTGCAGCGCTGGGTCGAAGAAGGCACTGCGCCGGATCAGGTAACCATGTCCTACTCCGACCGCGGCCGGGTTTATAAAACCCACCCGGTGTGTGTCTATCCGGAGGTAGCCATCTACAAGGGCGAAGGCGATATTAACGACGCCTCCAGTTTCACCTGCGGCACCCCCACCTGGTAAACCAGGTAAACCAAAAGTGGACACCCACTTTTGATCTTTACGGATCAAGAGTGGGTATCCCGATATCCTGGTGATTACCTTTAACGCCTCCGCCCGCCGCTTTTTTTAGCTTCTCAAAATAACAGTGGGTGTCCAGATGTCCGTTATGAAGATAATTTTAGATTAAAGGAGAATTATGAAGTTCATAGCGTATGTCGCTATTCACACTATTTATTCAATACGTTTGATCAGCTGGTTTTCACCCGGGACCAAATCTTTCCAGTGCTTGTCCAGTTCGCGCTCGAGATCGACGAGGATTTCCGGATGTTGATCTGCAATATTGTATTTCTCCGAAGGATCGTGGTTGAGGTTATAGAGCAGGGGAGGATCGTGTTTCTGTTCCTTCTGCCCGATATACTCTGTTTTTGTAAAGTAATGGGCTTTATACGGACCTTTGCGGATGGCGAACACCCTGCGGCCGTTGTAGTAAACCATGACATTCCGCGGGCTCGTTTCCGATTCGAGCAGTGCCGGGCTCAGGTCCATTCCGTCAACAATCCGGTCGTCCGGCACCGACGCTCCCGCCAGCCGGCAGACAGTGGTATAGATGTCCATTGTAGAGCCAAGATCCTCTACTGTGCGGGACCGGATGCGACCGGGCCACCAGAATATCGTGGGTTCGCGCATGCCGCCGTCCCAGGTAGATCCCTTGCCGTCCCGCAGCAACCCGGCCGATCCCGACTGCTCCATATATGTCCACCAGGGCCCGTTGTCCGATGTGAAAATTAACAGGGTGTTTTTCTCAATCCCCGCCTCCTTCAGTGTCTCTACGATGCGGCCCACCCCGTCGTCGATTTCTTCAACGACATCGCCGTACAGACCGCGCGGGCTTTTATCCTTGAACTCTTCGGAGGCGAACAGGGGGATATGCGGCATTGTATGAGCCAGGTACAGGAAGAAAGGCTTCATTTGATTGTTTTTAATGAAGGCGATCGATTCTTCCGTGTAGCGTTTTGTGATGGTGTTCTGGTCGGCGGGCCGTTCGATAATCTCCTCGTTCCGCATCAGGGGGACGTTGAATTCTTCCGTTTTCGGATCCATCTGTTCCGCCATGGAAAGGTTGCGCACCTTGTCCATGTCATTGCTGTAAGGTATTCCGAAATAGTAGTCAAACCCGTTGCTTGTCGGCAGGTACCGCGGGAGATGACCCAGGTGCCATTTGCCGATGCAGGCGGTTGCATACCCTTCCATCTTCAGAGCCTCCGCCAGGGTGACTTCACTTTCCGGGATTCCCCCGGCGGACCAGGGAAACAGAACGCGAATGTTGTCGTCGCACATTCCGCTCCGGATCGGGTACCTGCCGGTCAGAAGCCCTGCCCGGCTGGGGGTGCAGACGCTTGCCGCGGCGTAAAAATTGGTCCAGCGCTGGCCTTCGACGGCCATCCGGTCCAGGTTCGGCGTTCGGATTGTCGGATGGCCGTAGGAGCCGAGATCCCCGTATCCCAGGTCATCGCAGAATATAAGAATTATGTTCGGTTTCCGTTCGGCTTCACTTCGGTCGCAGGCGAGAAAGTTCACAGCCGCCAGCAGAAGGGCGGCTCCTCCGGCGGCATTCAGGAATATCCGACATGAGAGACTGGGCCGTTTCATTGGCAACTCCGTATGTAAATGGCCGATAGGCGGAATACGCTGCGGTTTTTCGGATCGGCTTACCTATAAAGTTCCGCCTTGGCTTCCGATCAGATGTGTTATGTAAGCTATTCTGAATTTCGATAGGTGATTTTACTACATTGAGGGATCGAGGCGGGTTAAAAAATTGAAAATATGCATAGATCCATTAATCAGTCTGGGAAATCGGTGGATCAGAATAGCTTAATTTGTAACCTATGTGTCGGAAAGCTCAAAGCCTCCGTCTACGCCTGGCGAGCTAACTCCAAGGCAGCGTCCATCAAACACTTACGCAGATTTCACAGTCTCCCGAACATCCCTCGAATACCCTCAAAAACTCCCTGCTGCTTATCCGGCGTCTTGTCCGGCGTCTTGTCAGGCGTAGCCCGGAGGGCGAAGCCTGAAGCCCGGCCGAATCTTCGATTCGGCTAGGGGCGAAGCCGGATTACTCCACCGGCACCTTTTCCTTGAGTTCTTCAAACCAGTTTGTGACCACGATGATCCTTTGGGATTCTTCTTCTGCTGATTCTTCTTCTGCTGATTCTTCTGCAGCAGCTTCTTCTTTTATTCTTTCCCGTCGCTTTATCGTAAGGAATCGCTTGCCATCTGGGCTGATATCAAAATCTACTGCTCTAGACACTAAGCCAATATCCCTTATGTTAAAAAGGGTTTTAGACTTGCCAAGGTTGAATTTCGGTTCTGTTTGCACCTCAACCGCAATTAATGAACCATCTAAGCTGAAGTAGAATAATTCCCGACCATCTGGGGACCATAAGGGATTTATGCCGCCGCTGTAAGAGCTTTATAAATAATCCGGATTTATTGGGCCAAAGTACTTCTTCAGCCAATCGAGTATTTTTCGTGTGAGGCTGCTGTCCAAAGACGGAGCATGACCGCTTTCCAGAACAATACGCGTCTTGTCTTTTTCCGGTGTTCCTAAAAGAGCATAGAGTATTTCCGAGCTTGGGTAATAGGGATCATATTGACCATTAATCATAAGGACCGGGGCTGTTATTCTCGGGGTAAATACTGCCGTGTCATATTGCGGCAATGGGTCTTCGAACGGCCCATCAAACCTGAAACCTCCTGCATATAGAATAAATCCCTTTATACGTTTTTCCAGCGCCCCAATGACAGCACCTACGTGCCCTCCCCAACTGTAGCCGAAGAATGTAAGTTTATTCAGATCGAATTCCGTACGGGTTTCCAAATAATCAATCGTTCTCGCAAGGTCCTGATAGAGTTTTATGTATTCATCTCTTGTGCTTATTTTTGTTTCAATCCGCTGGTTCTGCCGTCGCTGAAAAGTGCCCCAATAAACAGGAAAAATTGCAGCGCGGCCTGATTTCGTAATCATGTTTATATGTGGCATATTCCATTCGGTAATTGATGTATAAAACAGTGCACCTGAACCGGGGAAGTAAATAACCGGATGATACGGCTCTCGACCTGATTTTGGAATGAAGATATAAACAGTAATCCTTCCATTATTGTAGGCAGCGTTAAAATTGACAGTCTTGCGTATATAGTGCAAATTCGTATCATCGGTTGCTTCGATTTCCGATTCGAGCGGGATCTTTTCATAGGCATAATTTACACAATAGCTATCAAAGATTTCGTCAGAAACCGGCTTAAGATCTTGTAAGTCCGGTAAATCTATCGCTTCGGGTAAAGGTCTCATTACATCTCTGGAAATATCTCCATCGTCGAATGTTTTAATACAACGTAATCCATTTTTCTCGCTTCGGTTCATGGCGGGTAATGTTTGCTTATGCATATACATGTATCCAGGTTCTCCCCACGCCCCGCCCAGTATAAATCGCTTTTTCCCGGATTCATTCCAGCACCACTCGCGAACGTTTCCAGCCATATCATAGGTTCCAAATGGCCCGACTCCATGATATTTGCCAGCGGGAGATTCCTTGGAGTCGTTGAAATTGCTGTTGAGGATCACCGGGTGCGTATTATACATCCCCACATCGGCAGCCTTGTTCCAGTGATAAACTGACGGGAGGCGTTTCCCTGCGAATTTGGCGTATGCTGCCGCTTCATACCAGCTTACTCCGCTGACCGGATATTCTTCCCTTCCGTCCGGGTACCGGCCGAACTCCCAGGTGGCAGGAGCCGGCTGTCCGGTTTTATCTACAAATTCCGTCATTGCCTCCTTCCAACTCAGAACCCGGCCATCCTTTACGAATTCATTTTCCCAATATTTTTCCTCTTGATATCCACCGGCATTTACAAACTCCATATATTCCCTGTTGGTAACTTCAAATTTATCAATTTGATAATCATTAAGATGAACAGGGTCTAAATGTGTCTGATACCAAGAACCCGGTGTGTAGTATCCACCCTCAATAAAAACCATACCCGGAGAAACAACTTTTTCGGAAACAAGATTCACAGCTATGTTTTGAGGTATTGTAACTATGGTATCTGTCCCAAAGAATCCGCAACGCTCTGTAAAACCGTCTTTGACGATCTTATACGATTTGAATCCCCGTGAAATCCTGATGGTCTCAACGGGCGAGTTTCCAAGAAGCTCCCAGTCTGCTTCTTTTTTTCCGTAATCTTTAATATAGATGCGCGCGTCTGCAGGACTTGTGTGTATCGACCATAAGCTGGAGACCTGCTGCATCAAATCTTGAAGCTGCAGATCGCGGGGAATATATTTTTCAGCCTCGGTCGCCAGATGATACGCCTCATCAAAACTGTCTTCCTGTATGAATTTCTGGATTTGTGGCAGAGCTACGTTCCTCGCCCAGGCAAGTCTATTTTCACGGACAAGTGTTCTGATAAACAGGAATCCTAAAAGAATGATTGCGACAAGAGCAGGAACCACAAACTTGACGTTTCCGAATTTTCGCCATAAACCATCCGCTGTTAATTTCCTCTCAATGGCGGTTAACTGCCCAGTAAGGTCTTCTCTAACCTCTCCAATATTCTGGTAGCGTTGGTTGGGTCGCTTCTCGATCATTTTTTGAATTACGGCTGTAAGCGCTGCAGGAACTTTATCAAGGTATCTCGACAGTAAAGGCGACTCGTCGTTCAGAATTGCAGCAGCTATGTCAAAGTTGGATTCTCTTTTGAAAGGGTGCTTTCCTGTCAACATTTCGAAAATGATGAGGCCGAGAGAAAAGATATCGGATCGCGCATCAACCGGTTTCCCGCGAATCTGCTCAGGCGACATATACGGCAGGGTGCCCAGTATCATGCCTTCACGGGTCAAACTGGTTAATGTATCCGCTTCTGAGTCCGGTTGATCCAATGAAATATGTTTTGCCAAACCGAAATCCAGGACTTTTATCTTGCCGTCATGTTGTACCTTGATATTTCCAGGTTTCAGATCCCGGTGAATAACGCCTTTATCATGTGCCGCTTCCAGGGCATCCGCGATCTGAATCGCCAGCTTAAGGGCTTCCTTGACAGGGATAGGACCGGTCTTTATCCGATCGGCCAGGGTGTCGCCTTCAACAAGCTCCATAACAAGTAAGTTGGTTCCATCAGATTCTTCCAGGCCATGAATTGAGGCAATGTTTGGATGATTCAGGGATGCAAGCAGTTTCGCTTCACGCTGGAAACGGGCAATACGGTCGGCATCTTTGGCGAACTCTTCAGGAAGGACCTTGATTGCCACATCCCGCCCGAGTTTCTGGTCCCTGGCCTGGTACACCTCTCCCATCCCGCCTTTGCCGATCTGGGAGGTGATTTCGTAATGTGATAGTTTGGTTCCGGTTGAAAGTGTCATTGTTCTAATAAGGATGTCCAGTTTAGGATGACATTGAATTGAAAAACCGCGCTTTGTTCGGATGGCTTCAAAGATAAAAACCGCTTGCCGTCCGGATGAGGAGCATACTGTTCTACCTGTGGACTAACGGAAATCCCTGTTTCAAAAAGCTGATGAGGCATGCCCGGTTCGAATTTCGCGCCGGGATTGATTTCGACCGCCATGAGCGTGCCGTCAGGCGCCAGGAAGTACAGTTCGTGTCCATCGTTACTCCAAGTCGGTTGGACTCCTCCGTCGGTCGAGATTGGCCACTTGTCGTCCGCGGGAGGAAAAGGTACGACCTTCACCTCATGGCGGCTGGTTTCGTTTGTGTTGTAGGCAATCCAGCGTCCGTCTGGGGAAAACTGCGCCTGGTCGACAAAACCTGACAGCTCCTGCGCCACACGCACATGTTCCTGATCTTCCGAAAGAGAAACCGCCCACAACTCGGGCTGATTTGCGTCGTGGTACAACAGGTGGCTGCCGGCGGGCGACCAGTCGTCAAGAGAAAATTTTCGACCCTTGAATTTAAAAACCTGTCCCGGTTTTGAATCAGGCAGCGACACCCGGAAAGGGCTTCGAGAGGGATCGCTGGTAAAAGCCTCAGGGCGGAACTTCAGGGCGACTTTGCGGTCCAGGGCCGTGTCTTCTGCAAGGTAGACTTCGCCCATACCGCCCTGACCGATCTTCTCCACGATCCTGTAGTGCGAAATCGTTTTACCGATCATTGTTCTTTCTTTATTCTCCCTGGCATCGAGATAAGTACGATTATTCGATCTCGACTTATCCGGCGTAGCCTTTAGCCGAATCGAAGATTCGGCTAAAGGCGGAGAACGGATCTCGGGCATGCGACCCTCCGGCTAGAAGTCGATTACGTGCTGCTTCTTGCTTCTGTAAATCTTGGTGAAACGTGGGATTATTATATGCGGTTGACTGGCAGGGAGGAAGTAAAAAGGCCGCCCTGAAGCGGCCCGTGGGATTAGGTGAAATATTGTCCCTACTGCTTTTCATATATCAAGATTGACGTAATCTCTTGTCCATCTTCATCCTTTGATTTTATAGTGGCAGTCGAGGTTTCCCCATCGTCAGAGATGATCACCTGAACATTAGAAACTTCCTCCCCATCTTTTAAGGACACATGCTCGAAGCTGTTAGCGTCAAGTCGCTTCATTTTTATCGAATCCTCAGACTCACTTCCTGTCACAGGATAAATATTTTCATCAAACTTGGGAGCTGCTTCCCTATGAATTTCATTCCCTTCGGCCTCCGCGCTATCGAAGGCAAAAATTAAACTATTTTCTTGAGCTTCAATCACAATAACTTCGCTCTTCAATGCAGAATCAGGTGGATTGAACTCTGACTTGGCTACATTCAGCACCCAAGTTCCTACAAATGGATTAGGCTCTTCTTCAGTTGTTACCTCTGGTTATTAAAGAAATAAAACACTGAGAAACTCTAAGTAAAACCATTTCTTCGATTCGGCTAGGGCGAAGCCTGAAGCCGGACTTGTCCGCCGTAGCCCGGCCGAAGCAAAGCTTCGGCTAGGGGCGAAGGCGGATGCCCGCGAGAAACTCACTCTATCCAACTCCAGCCAACTGGAGCTAAAATATGAAGAAATGAGGGAGAGGAGATTTGCCGGGACTCTGGACTGGCGATTGCAATTCCACTAACAACAATCGATAATCTATGACATCCAGGGACATTCATCTTTAATTTTGCAGGACCTGCACCCTACAAACCTGGATACGGCAGGGATCATTACGAAACCTACAAGGCAAAACGCCAGAAAAAGAGAAAACAGCATCAGACTAGGTCTAGTCCAAAGCAGATAAATTCCCGTCCCCAACGGAATGAACCAGCAAGGGAAGACAACACAAATATTCTGCCTAAAAACTCTTCTAAACTCCTTACCTCTTCTCCTTTTGTAAAGTCGAGATGCGATTTTTCCATAACCACACGGGCATCCTGCTGTTCCGAAATGATTACACCAGGGGCATATAAGTCGCCAAAAAAGGATTATGGATAGACTGCAATAGATAAGGAAAAGAATGGAAAAGAGCGGACTGATATTCCAGATCAAGGCCGAACCAAGAAGAAACATTACGGCTGTGGGTGCGTTGTCAAGAACGATCAACCAGGTTGGGACTATTCTTTCACATGCATTGGGAATTCCGCAATCAGCTCCAGTTTCATATTTGTTAAGGGATTCAGCCATTCACCTTGACTCCATCAGTGCATGTGTTTTTCAATGAAAGCAAGATATATAAGTTCCTGAATTTGAGATACTTTGTACCATAGGTAACCTTGCCATTATAGCATCAATTATTTTTCATCCGGCAGGCATAGCATTATTTGCCAAACATGGATCCCAATTTCCTAATCTTACGGCCATTTCACCTGATCCCCAATAATCCCCAACACTCTCAAAATCTCCCGACGTCTTGTCAGGCGAAGCTGAAAGCGAAGCCTGAAGGCGGATGCCCGCGAGAAACTCACTCTATCCAAATCTATCCAACTCCAGCCGACTTGAGCCAAAATGGAAGGGAATGCAGGAAGAAAAGGCTATTACGGCTCCATTTTCCGCAGGAGGGCTTTGTAGCGGAGAGTAGGCGTGATCGTTTTCAGCACATGAAATTCTGTTCGTCCCGGAAGAAGATGACCGTCAATGCTTTGGATTGGAGGATTTCAAGATCTTGAAGTAGTGGGGTTCCATTCACCAGCCGAACCTGTTCTCCAAAGCCGGACACAGCAAATTCTGCAAATACTCTCATTATTACGATGAGCCGTCCACGAGACTCGAAGGGCCTCGATTATAGGAATGCAGGATCAGGGATCGTTTGCCGCTGCAATAGCACTCGATCCCGTACTCTCCGGTTATTTTTTCTTTCTCTTCGTTAGTGAACGCCGTTCCAGCAATTCCTCCAATGCATCGTAAGTGCGAAACCAAACAATTACCCCTAGGATAAAAAGAAAACTGGCCAGGAAAGCCCAAAATAAAATAAAGGTTCCCCAATTGAATATTATCGAGAAAATCCCCCTTTGGTACGCCTCACGCGAAATTTCCGGTATGCTTGGGAAACTGCCATCAAGAACCACCCAGGCACAAATTGCCACTGCAAATAAAGCCGGAGGACCAAAGACAACTATATTTGCTAAGATACGTTTAATCATGCTCCTCCATCACATACAACGCTTCCTTGATTCCATTGGCGTTCACATCCAATTTGCCGATCTCATAAAGGGGCTGGTCCCGGCGTTCTCCTTCTGGCATTGACTTCATAAGCCTCACCGTTCTCCCAATCGTTTCCTCCAGATAGCCCTGGTTATTCCGGAGGGATTCCGAGCTGGCCATGGCGCAAGAGGATACGTTCAGGGACGGTCATTTCTGTGACTTCTCGGAATGGAGTTTTTCAGCGCGCTCCAGGGACGGCTGCATCTTCATTTCGCGGAATTCTTTGATGGCGAACTTCAGATGCTCCAGGGCATCTGCCTTTTCCTCGGGATAGTTTTCGAGCTGAAGCTCGGCCATCTGGAGGCGCGTGAGAGCCAGTTCCGGCCGGAACGGCATTTCGGTTGTGACCTTTATCGCTTCGTTGTAATACCTGCGCGCTTCGTCCGGCCTTCCCAGGAGTGCCGCCGCGGCGCCCATATGGCGGCGAATGCAGGTCGGATAGAAAATACCGGTTGTGTGCATAGAACCACCGGCAAATCTTTTCAAAAGCAACTCAGCCGACGGGCTATGCCTGATACGCACAGCTCCCTGCAAGCAATTGATATCTATAAAAGCCGGAGTTTCGTCATCGACGGATCCAATACCGGGACGTTTCATCACAAATCGATCCAGAATGCCTGATACTTCATTGTTCGAACCGACAATTAGCCTTGTGAAAAAGTCCGCGGGACCAAGGATACTTTTTGAGAGTGAAGAAATTTCATCGTATCGGCCAAGGTGAAACAGGGCCGTTAAGCTTGCAGCTAAACTAAGGACACCGGCAAACTGTGCCGGCCCCAATTGTTCACCACGGGAGCGTAGCGCCTCCGCAATAGCCACGGCTTGCTCAAGGTTGCCGTCCAACGTGGCCATGGCGGTATCTATTGCCATGGAACTAATCACTAAAATGGCCTGTCCGCTCCGCTCGGCCAATTCTTTCACCTGGTTGTAAAATTCCTCGGCGCGCCGGCGCTGGCCGGATTCGAGCAGGATCTGGGCAATTGTTTGAGAGGCGAAACTTTGCATTCTTGTGGAAACCCCGACACGAGACTTAAGGGCCAGTTCTTCCGCCAGTTTCAAGCGTGCAGCGGCATGTTGCGGCGCCGATCCTTGAAGGCTCCTCGAGGCTGCGGCAAACAGGAACGAATCCGGATCGCCAACTTTTCGAGCAAGATCGAGGTTCCGGATTATCAGCCGCCGCCCCTCGTTGGATAAATCGAATTTTCCGGCCACAAGGTTGGGCACGCCCTTCAGTTCTCCGACTCCTATATTGGCCCAGACGCGTGCGGGCGTATCCGGTTCAGAATACCGGTCGGCCCGCTCCACCCATTTGGCTGCCTCGGGAGTAACCCAACTCGCTACCGCTGCGCCGTTTAAAGCGATGTTGGGCATTGCCAGGGAGCAGGCGCGCGCGGCGCGGACTTCATCCCCAACGGCTTCTGCGATAAGAAAGGCTTCCTCCAGTTCCACGCTGAACGCCCGTTTCATATCCCCGGCAATGCCCACGCAATCGCCTAACGCCAGCAGCAGGTCGCAGACCTTCGCCTTATCATCCGGGTCAAGAACTCTTTGCACCTTGAGCGCCTGTTCCAGCAGCCGCACAGCTTCCCCATAGGCATAAACGGACACGGCCCGTTGGGCTGCCATTTCGCCGTACGAAACCGCCTTTGTGAGGTCGGCGGCGTCGGTGGATTGCGAGAAGTGCTCGGCCAATTCTGCAGCATGCTCTTCAAGACGCTTTGCGTACTGTGTCTCAAGAGAACGTGCCACCTGCTGGTGCAGCTTCAGTCGCTGCGGGGCAATCAGCTCTTCGTACATGGTCTGCCGGAAGAACGCATGCGTGAAACGGTAGCGGATGGAGCCGACTTGCGATCGCTCCTCCAGCACCGACATTTGAACTGCCTCTTTCAGCGCGCTGACAAATATCTCCTCGTTTATATTTGTCACTCCCCGCAGAATATTGAGAGAAAATTCCCGCCCGATTACAGATGCGACTGAGAGCAAGCGGTTGCAGTCGGCGCTGAGCAGCGACAGGCGCTTGCCGATGACGTCGCGCAATCCTTCGGGTATGGTCATCTCCAGCGGCGTCTCGCGGCTGGATTGCCAGCGTCCGTCTTCCCGCTTGATCAGTCCTTCTTCAGCAAGGTATCGCACCACTTCCTGTACGAAAAGAGGATTGCCTTCCGTCTGGCGATGCACCGCCTCCGCGAGTCCCCAGGGGACCTCCTGCCTTGAAATACTCTCCAGCATGCGCCGGACTTCGTCGGCGTTGAGGCCCCGCAGAAGGACGCGCCCGTAGCTCGACACGCGCCGCAGCTCAGCCAGAGCTGCCGAAAGTGGATGGCTGCGATCGACTTCGACATCCCGATATGTTCCCGCAATCAGAATCCTCGTTCCGGAAAGGTGGCGCGATATGTGCATCAGCATATCCAGCGTGCCCTTGTCGGAATCGTGCAAATCCTCTAGGACAAGCAGCAGCGGCTGAACATTTGCGGCATTGGTCAGAAATCCGGTAACTGCCTGCATCAGACGATAGCGCTCCTCTTCAGGATCCTTGGGGGGCCGCAGTTTCACTTTCAGCCGCTCTCTGATTTCAGAGACGATGCGGGCTATGTCGGCAGCGCCGGTCCCCAGTTCCTTCTGCAGCTGCTTCGCGTCACGGGACAGGACATAGCCGCGCAAAGCCTCCACGAACGCCAGGTATGGTAGGGATAGAGAGCCTTCTTCGTAGCAGTGACCCACAAGCGCCTTGCCTCCGCGCAAGGTAACGTATGTCGAGAGCTGTTCGCACAGCGCCGTTTTGCCTATTCCGGGTTCTCCCACCACCATCGTTAGAGAGCCTTGTCCGGACATGGCGCCGTCGAAGGCCGACTGCAGCTGGCGCAGCTCCGCCTCTCTGCCGACGAACACACGTCGATAGATCGGATTTTCCGTCTGGGCGCGCGCCTCTTTCCCTTCCATAATTTTGCCGGACTCGACGGATTCGAGAAGATGCATTACGGCCGAGGCGGATTCGGGACGCTTTTGCGGGTCTTTCTCCAGCAGCTGCAGGATGAGGGTTTCCAGTGCCGACGGCAAATCGGCCCTGTGCCAGGCTGGGGAAACCGGCGGCGTGTTGATATGCTGGCCGACGACAGCAATCGCGGTTTCTCCGACAAAAGGCGGCCGTCCCGTCACCATCTCGTAGACCATTGCGCCCAGCGAATACAGATCGGTCTTTGGAGTTACGGTACCGGCCATCGCCTGCTCCGGCGACATGTAGGCGACTGTGCCGACAACCATTCCGGACTCCGTGAGGCGGGAGAGGTCCACGTTGACCGCCAGTCCGAAATCGCCGATCTTGGCGGTGCCGTCCGCGCTCAGCCACACGTTGCCCGGTTTCAGGTCGCGGTGAATGATGCCTTTCGAGTGAGCGAACACGAGCCCGTTTGCGATTGCTTTTGCAATACCGATCGCCTGATCCAGCGGCAGGCGATGATCGGGGGCCTTCTTGATCAGGTCTTCCACATCTCCCCCCTGCAGCAGCGGCAGGACCATGAAAGGCTTCCCCTCATCGTCGCCGAAGTCGTAAACGGTGACGATGTTCGGGTGGTCGCCGAGGCGCCCCATGGCCTGGGCTTCGCGCCGGATGCGCGTGCGGGCGTCTTCATCCAGCTTTTCGACTTTGATCCGGGCAAAGGCAACGTCGCGGTCGAGTACGGAATCGTGAACGTGATAGACCCTCTTCTTGCCCCCCTCGCCGAGCAGCTTCCTGACCTGGTAGCGGCCTGCAGCGAAGGCAACCGGCTCAGGGGCAGGCTTGGTTGACTGGGCATATTGAGGCCCTGTTTGTGTAGGCAGCGTCTCGGCGGAAACCAGAGGCTGGCCACACTGCATACAGAATTTTCCTGAGAGAGTGTTTTTAGAACTGCAGTGAGGACAAATGACTTCCTGCTGCATGGAGCGGCCGCACTCCCGGCAGTACCTTGCATCTTCCGGATTTTCAGTCTGGCAATATCGGCACTTCATAAAAATCACCTCCGATAAATACTACGGCTCCAGGTTCATCCTGCGCAGCAGGGCATGGTAGCGGGGGTGGGAGCGGATGGGATCCCAATCGGGAGACTGATGAATATAGGAAATCATACCGTGGCCCTCATCCACTGCCTTGTCAAGCCAATCTATAGCTTTATCTGTTTCTCCAAGGCCCAGGTAAATCTCTGCAAAATTTAAAGCCGGTACATAGGCCGTCCGGGAAATGTTGTGTAATTTTTCCAGTATTTGATGTGCTTCGGCGGTTCGACCTGCTACTGCATAAGCATATCCTAGATTTCCATGAAAAAGAGTGATCTGATCCAGCAAAGATTTGTTTGTTTCATAGATTCGAATTCCTTCGTCCAACTCCCCTTTCATAATATGAGCGTTACCTAAGCTTCTAAGTGCCACAGGCCAATGAGGATTCAGTTCCAGTGCATTTCGGTACTGCTCAATAGCCCGGTCATACTGTCGCATCATTATGTATATAGAGCCCAGAAAAGCATGAGAAGCCGGTGAAAGCGGATCGAGTTCCAGTGTTTTTAGCATTGCCGCCAGGGCTTCCTCCAATCGCCCCATGGGTAAAAGATAATAAAGACTGTAAACACTCCAGACGTGACTGCTATTGGGACCGAGTTCCAGCGCCCGGAGCATTCTACTTTCAGCCTCTTTCCAGTCAAATTCGTTAGCCAGAAGTCCGCCAAGGTGGGAATGGGCTTCCGGAAGCGTATTATCCAGTTCCAGGGCTTTCAATATGGCGCGGCGACTTTGTTCATTTGCAGCACGTGGCGGTGAGTCCCCCAGCATGCCTGATACATTGTACATCGCGGCCAGCCCATGCCAGGGCGAAGCATAATCCGGATCTGTTGCAATGGCTTGTTCAAAATATTCTTTGCTTTTAGCCAGGTTGTCCGGTGTGAGTTTGGATAGATAATAGCGTCCCTTCAGGTTCAGGTTATAGGCCTCAATATTCTCTGTCGGCTTTTTAACCGGCGTTTTGTCGCCTGATAGTTGAACAGCCAGCTTCTCTGAAATTACCTGTGAAATTTCATCCTGAATAGCGAATACATCGGTTAAATCCCGGTCATAGCGTTCCGACCACAGATGAGATTCGTCTGCCGTATTAATGAGCTGTGCCGTTACACGAATGCGGTTACCTGATTTACGAACGCTTCCTTCGAGGATATTCTGAACTTTGAGCTTGTCCCTAATCTGGCCGATATCCACATCTTTGGCCCTAAAGGAGAAGGATGACGTTCTTGCAATGACCTTCAGACCCGGTATTTTCGTAAGCGCATTGATAATCTCTTCCGAGAGCCCATCACTGAACCACTCGTTGTCTTTGCCCGGACTCATGTCTGCAAACGGAAGCACTGCAATGGAGGGCTGAGGCTCTTCGGCGCTTACTGTCGCCTTCTTCGCTGATGCCTTCACCAGTTCAACTTTGAGTTCCGACATTCTTTGATATCGCTCAGAAGGATTCTTCTCCAGACACTGTTTCACGATCTTTTCAAGCTGGGAGGAGGCTTGCAGGGAAGGGGGATCATCTTTTACTATGGCGTTCATTATGGCAAGGCTACTATCACCGATGAACGCCCTCCGCCCACTCAGCATCTCGTACAGTACCAATCCGAAGGAGAATATATCCGACCTTGCGTCTACAGGTTGCCCCTGTGCCTGTTCAGGCGACATGTAGGCAACAGTCCCCAGAATTGCTCCCGCCTGGGTTGCCGGGAAGTCCGCTGTCGGCAGGTTGGATGTGGATTGATCCTGCTCGTAAAGCTTTGCCAGGCCGAAGTCGAGCAGCTTCACGGTTCCCTCGTCGGAAACCATGATGTTTGATGGCTTGAGATCCCTATGGATGATGCCCTTCTTGTGTGCAGCTTCAAGTGCAGTAACGATCTGAATGGCCAGCCTTACGGCTTCCTGCTCCGGCAGAGGGCTTGAAAGAGGTTTGCCCTCAACGAATTCCAGAACCAGGTAGTCGTCGCCTATATCGAAGATCTGGCAGATGTTCGGATGGTTCAGAGCCGCAATGGATCGGGCTTCCTGCTTGAAGCGTTCTGAGTGCTGCTCCTTGACCTTCTTAATGGCCACCATGCGGCCCAGGCGAGTGTCGCGCGCTTTCCACACTTCTCCCATACCACCGGAGCCGATGGAGGAGAGGATTTCGTATGGGCCGAGTTTGCTTCCCGGGGATAGGTTCATGTTGGTGTTACAAATTCCTTATTATTCGGGTTGGTCAGGGTAAATAAGCCTTTCTTCGTTCCATATCGAATAAATGATCTTCCAGGCGTTGTCCGAATCCTTTTTAAAAACAAATATCCAATCGCCGTTGCCATTAACAGTTCCGCCGCCAGTCTTTGGCGTGACCGATGCAGACCAAGTGACATGAGCAACCGCCAAGTCACCACTTACCTTAACATCCTTTGCTTCAAGGATTTCCCGGAGATTCATTTCGTTGAACATCTGTTGTTTACTACTTCGAATAGCTTCTTTTCCAATTAATGCAGGTTCGTTTGGTCTAATCTCTACGGCATCATTTGCATAATGAGTCATCATCCTATCAATATCCGCAGTGTTCAACGCAGCATTATAATCAGCGATCAATACTGCAACTGCCTCACGTCTCAGTGCAGACTCATTGGCTATTTCTTCACCCTGCTCACAGCCAGGGCAGCACAGGAAGACCAAAGTGATGAGTATGAGTAGTATTTTCATCAGCTGAAAGCGAAGGCGGATTTCGAGCATGCGAACCTCCGGAGAAAGGTTGGTTACATTTGAAATATCAACCTTTGTAAGGACAGCGAATAGAATGACAGCAATAGAGATATAGTTGAAAACTTTTTCTCGCCAAAATACTGCTTCATAATTCAGCATTTTGATCCTCATATAAATCCATAGTCTTAGTGCTGTCAACGAAGCCCGGAGCCGTGTTTTTCAAAGAGTGACACTTTTTGTAAATCCAGGCAGGTGCCTCTCCGGCAAAAGGCTGCCTGCGTGCAATTTTTGCTCTGTAAATCTTGGCGGAACTTGGGGTTATTATATGCGGATGGGGCGGATGGGGGAAGGGAATTTCTAATGAGCCTCGAAATAATCGATAGCATCTTGTATTGTATTTGTGCAGTTTATCATTTTGAGAATAAACTCTTTCTAATGGAAATTTCATGATCAGGGATCGAAGAAGTAAAAAAATTATCGTTGTTCTTCATTGCCTGCTCAATCATAACTCCCGCGATATTGGGGCCGCCAAATTTCGTGGGATGAACGCCGGTGTCATCGATGTGTTAATGAAACACGATGTGGGATTAATACAGATGCCGTGCCCGGAGATGACGTGTATCGATCTACAGCGAACCAGAACCGCAGGATTTTCAATCCGCGACGCTTTGGATACGCCGGAAGGCAGAACATGCTGCAGGGAATTAGCCTTGCCGATTGCGGATGCGATTGATGAATACCGGAGAAACGGTTACGAGGTCATTGCCATACTCGGCGGCGATGTGGAAAGACCCGGCTGCGCTGTTACTCC
>Ga0209536_100006887_pt1 | contig 17293 bp, 42 predicted proteins | sample DeeMarSeWOR28_12_FD_187461 | JGI IMG/M metagenome (GOLD analysis project Ga0209536, IMG submission 187461) | Marine sediment microbial communities from White Oak River estuary, North Carolina - WOR-2-8_12 (SPAdes) (version 2) | ecosystem: Environmental > Aquatic > Marine > Intertidal zone >... | reverse complement strand
CCTGACATCACAGTCTATGCTTCATAAGCAATTTTTGGCTTATGGATGGATTTGTGCGCGTCCGGTCTCCGCTATTCGCGTCCCAGCAGGTAAAGATAATAGCGAAACTGGACCCCCAGGCGGCTAAGCATACGTTTTACTTTAAGTACTTACCGCCTGGGTCTACGATTCAGGCGGTTTTTTTATGGAGAAAAAATGACTAGGTCGAAATGGGAAAGGGAAGATCCAGACTATCCATGCCCAGAGTGTGGGAATACATGGTGGTTAGCAATTCCAGATAGTTTGGCTTCAGCGTGTACGAATTGTACTTATGTGAGGGTCGGTGGGGGTAATGGGAATTATAAAAAGGGCGTGTCATTAAAAGATTGGGCGAAAGATTTGTATGAATCCAGCCAAAAAAAGGAGAAAGAAGATGGCGGAACTGGAGAGCAAGATTCTTGATAGAGCACCAGCCTCTATAAATAAAGAGGAAGAAGTGCCAAAACTTAAGACACCTGTTAAAACATATGTAGAATGGGCTTTGTTTTTCGCAGGTATGATTGGTTTGACTGTTGCTGGATTATACGCTTGGTTAAATATTTTATAGAACAACCCAGAAAGACTTAGCCCTTCGGGGCTATCCCTCTGTGACGCAACGATAGCGTAGCGGATTCTTAATCCGAATGTTGCAGGTTTGAATCCTGCCAGGGGGACAGGAGGTAAAGATGTGGCAAGATCAAAAGGAAGAAATTGTAGAGTTTTGTGATAGATTGAGAAAAGATTTTCCGAAACTGTTTGGAGCAACCCCTACTTCTATTTGTTTAGGGTGGCACAGTTTGATTTATAGTTTATCGAATGATCTTTATAAAATTATAGAAAAATTACCCGATGGGGAGAGATATAGAGTTGCACAGATTAAGGAAAAATTCGGTGGTTTAAGATACTACATGGACTGTGAAACTCCTGAAATGACGAGGTTAATTCAAAAAGCGGAAGGCAGATCTTATAAAATTTGCGAATGGTGTGGAGATCCTGGATACCAGGAAACCCACAATTGGTGGATCAAGACTTTATGTAAAGCATGTCACGAAAAAAGAAAAAGCCAGAGGTGAAACATGAAAAATAAAGTTGAAAAAGAAGAGGTTGAAATTAATAATAAAACCAATCCCAAACAAATTCAAGAAACTTTTGAAAGAAATGGTTGGGAGTTGGATTCAATTAGACTAAACAAGGATAAGATGATTGCTGTTTTTATTAGAAAGGACGGATAGATGGAACTTTCTCTTGCTGTTACAATATTAATTGTTGGTTTGCTAGTAGTAATGTGCGGTCTTTTGATCGCTGGTGTGGAAAAGTTATTTGAGTGGAATTTTGGTGCTGGGAGTTTTGTAATGCTCTTTGGTAGTCTTGGTGCATTGGGTGGTTTTATATCTGGCGCGATGATTGTAATTTATAAACTTGTTAGTATGTCATTTTAATATTGTGCCTCTGTGGTGAAATGGTATCACACTCGGCTTTTAACCGATGAGTTGGGAGTTCAAGTCTTCTCGGGGGCACTACATTTGAAAAGGGAAGATAATGGTATATACATGGAAAGTCTATCTCACAGGTGGGATTGTAAGGGAGATTAACGCCAGCCATTGGGGCGTTACACAAAACGGCGACTTGTTATTTTATGCTGAAAAGAAAGACGCAAACCCATATCATGCGTGTGCTGCGGGTCAGTGGTTGGAAGTAATTTGTTTATTTGTTTCTGCTAACAAAATGATGAAAAGGCGAATAAGAAAAGAAATTAAAGAGTTAGGTGGGTAATGAAAGATGATTTGTGGTATGGAATGGTGAACATCATAAGTGAAGAATTGAAATCGTTTCCAATATTAAGCAAAGATGATAGAGAGAAAATTGCTCTCAAAGTGATCTGCAATTCTGCGCCTAAACTATTAGATCATATGCAGAGATATGTTGAAGCCTTATATAAGGTTGCATCTGTATGCTATAAGGTATCAGATGAATAAAATTACAGCATTTGCATGGTTCTTAACGGCAATTTTATGGGTTATCCTTGCAGGTTTTTGTTTGATGTCACAGAACTATTTGTTGGTCGCTTTGTGTATTATATGTATAGTTGTCAGTAGTCATACGGCTTACGATATTTGGTGTAAAAGAAATGAATGAAACAGATTTTTATGAAAAACTTTTAGGAGAGAAGTGGTTTAAGAGAGAAGTAATTACCAGTTTATTGAAAGATATCGGTAGGAAACTTGTGGGCGAAGAGTGGGGCGATAATGTAGATATCACTTTTGATGAGGATGGAATAGCGCTGGATGTTGAAGTATATGTGCCATGTATGCGGGGTTGTTGTGGAGAATGGGAGCATCAAACAGAACATATTTACTGGGATGTCTTAGTGGATCGGTTTTTTAATGAAATAGAAAGGGATAATCCAGAGTCGTCTAATCGGTAGGACAGCAGTCTTTGACACTGCTTATTTAGGTTCGAGTCCTAACTCTGGAACATTAAAATGAGAAAGAAAAAACATGGTGCTGAAGCACCGAAAAAAGAAACGGATTTGTTGTCCGAAAAAGAAAAGGCTCTCTTCAGGCTTATTAAATGGATGCATTATATGTCTAAATCTTGTGAGCGGGCTCGCAAGGATGTAAAGAATCGTAATATTAGAAGACCAAAATATGCTTCTGAAGAGGTTGTTGGTTTATATGAAGGTAAAATGACGGCCTATAAAACAGCAGTTGAAAGGTTGATTAAAGATCTGGAGTTACCAGAATTGGAAAAGATTTTAGGAATGACATTGTGAGAAAAAAATATAAATTTTACATAACCTTCGAGGCGGGAAGCGATGTTTATGATGATTTAAAACCAGAACAAATCCAGGAAACGATTCGCGAAATTTTAAATCAATACGATGGCCTTCTATGGTTTGATAATGTTGCTGTAATTCCATGGGAAGAGGTGCGTAAAATTTTTGATATTTTTCGTATGGAGACGATAGATGTTAAGGCTGGTATTATAGAGGAAGGTGAAGAAGAATAATGCAGGCTGAAATGACAGAGATAGTAATGCCAAACCATACTAATCATCTAGGGACATGTTTTGGTGGAACGATCATGAGTTGGATTGATGTTGCTGCTGCCGTGGCAGCACAAAGGCTTGCTGGTACTGTGGTAACTGCATCGGTTGATAGTATTCAATTCAAACATCCTATTAAGTTAGGTGATGTTGTTACGCTAAAAGCACATGTAAATAGAGTTTGGAAATCTTCCATGGAAGTAGGAGTTAAAGTGGAAGTCCAGAGACCCGTAAGAAAGTACAATCCCTTAATTTATACGGGACTTAGCAACCCAAAACGTGTATGTTGTGCGTATCTAACTTTTGTTGCTATCGATAATGCAGGGAATAAGCGAGACGCATCCGACATAGCAGAGAAACAGTACGAATTTGTTGATACAATAAAAGATACGGAGCCCTGTTGGCTTAGGCGCTATAATGAAGCTGAATGGCGAAGACAGGTTAGATTAGAAAGGAAGAATTATGGGACTTGATGTTTATCTATATCATTACAAAAAACCTTTTGAGGAAGTTAGGGCTTTAGAAAAGGCTGCCGAGCAAAAGTATGAAGAATTAGGCGAGGAAGTGAAAAGGGAAATTGGGATGAAGGATTATGATTCCGCATCCGAGGAGTTACGAGATAAGTATTGGGATTTATTAAGACCTCTGGCTGTAAAAAATGGTCTCACTAAGTGGGGAGAATATCCTACGGATGATATTAAGATAAAGGTAGAGTTTGATTCAAAGCAATATCCTGACCACTATTTCAAAGTGGGTTACTTTAGATCCAGTTATAACGAATCCGGTATTAATAAAATTCTTCAAGTAAGACTTGGCAAGCGCATAGAGAGTATCTTTGATGTTGATCCGAATGAATATTATGTGAATCCAGATTGGTCAAAGGCTATTAGCAATGCGCGTGCGCTCCGTCAAGAGTTTGCTGAGTATCTTGAAGAGAATGGAAGTTACGAGGTTATTGAGGCAAAGTATAATGAATTCTGTGGTCCACCAAACCAATGCCCTATAGTGGATTCAAATGCCGCTCTTAAAGCGTTTTTAGAAGAGAAGAAAACGCATGCCGAGCGTGTGGAAAAGTGGGAAAAGGACCAAAAGGATTATAATTATACAAATAGAGTTGGTCAGTTTTTTATGGCAGAACCATATAAAATGGTGGGAGTGATCGGGGGTGTTAAGAAAAGATTTTTTGTTGGTGAGTTTTTACCATGTGCTTATATAATTGTTGAAAATAAACACGGGTTTGAGTGGTACTTGCACGCGCTAGATATTATAGTTGAAACGTGTGAATATGTATTAGGTCAGGATGACCCGGAGAATTACATTTTGCATTGGAGTGGTTAAGATCATTTGGGCTGTTAGTTCAGGGGGAGAATATTACCGTGACATGGTAAAGGTCGCTGGTTCAAACCCAGCACAGCCCATAAAGATCTTTGATAATTGAATAGTAGATTATAAGAAACTGATGGGCTGCCCACATATTAGGTGATACTGCCTGACGTGCGTAATAAAGGGAGTGTGATGTGGTCTGATCAGCCGCGTCGCAATTATCTCCTGACAGAATGGCCGTTCTTGAGTGAACCTTGTCGCGCCCGCACACGTCGGTCCGTTCCCCAGCCCATCATTTTACTCCAGTAGCATAGCCTGGTTAAATGCGCGCGTCTTATAAATGCGAGATCGTGGGTTCAAATCCCACCTGGAGTATTGAAAGGAGTGCTAGAATGTTAACACAAGAAGTAAAAAACGAACTTCTAGCTATGAACCTAAGGCAAAGGAACATTGTTTTAGAAGGGCTACACAAAAAGTTGGGATTCTATAACAGGACAGGTATTTTATCATACAAATATGAAGTGTGTCCAGTTTGTAAAGATGTGGGATCCACGCTAGAGAATCCCAGGTGCGAAAAGTGTTATTTGAAAATTGGATGTAAGGAACCGTTTAATAAGGGGTTTCGGGATGATCCGGAAAAGGGTTATGAATATTTTGACGAAATGCGCAAATATTTGTTAAAAATTGAAGTGGAAGAGTAAAAGTTTCCACCGGTCATATAATGGTTAGTATGCAGGTCTGATAAACCTGTCATGGCAGTTCAAATCTGCCCCGGTGGACTTAGGAGGAATAATGAGAGCGAAGACTAGATACTATATAGTTTGGCTCAATAACCAGACGGACCGTCGTGATGACAAGCCTATTAAAGTTAGAGCTAAGTCCATGGATCATGCGGCAGCAGTAGCGTCCAAGCATCTTAGAAATAGGTTTAGTATTGGTAGGGTTTATACTTTATCAGCATTTAAAACATTTGAGCCATGGTGGCATAGACATTTTTGGGGCAGAAAAGCAATTAATGAGGGGTAGAATGAAAGACTCATTTGTGAAGAAGGTTTACTGCATTTTTTGGAAAGAGGGTTTGAACGATCCGAATAAAAAGATGTGGTCTGTTCATCGCACGAAAGAGGATGCTAGGAAGTTTGCGAGAAATATGCAGGGGGCTGTGCATGAGTCATATGGAGATTATCTTCCCATAGAAAAGGAAGAGTGGGTTATGGTCTCAGAAGTTATATATAAAGATATAAGAAGAGCTGGGGATGGGTGTTTTGTTGATGAGTGTGAAGTCGCTTCAATTCAACTAAGTTTGTTTAAAGAGGTTTAGAAAGTTACAATCACCCGTAGCTCAATTGGTTGAGCGGCGCGCTGTTAACGCGATGGTTGGGGGTTCGAGTCCCTCCGGGTGAGAGTCCCTTAAAAGGAGGGCGAATATGGAAACAAGAAAAGAATTTGAAGCAAGAATGCTTAAAAATTATCCATTGCTTTATGCAGATATGTATGGTGATCCACGTTACACCATTATGACTTTTGGCATTGAAGTTGGCAGGGGTTGGTGGAAAACCATAGATGATCTCTCCGCAAAATTGGAGGAAAAAATCAGGCCGGTTTATGAAAAAGCGATAGCAGATCCAGAAGCACGTTGTGTTTGTTGCGGTAGAAAAAGGCAATGGCATTGGTTATTTTATTTAATCTATACTGTTAAATACTTTTTTATAAATAAGTGGCGAGCGTTAAAGCAGTTTCCACACGATCGTAAAAGAGACAAGAGTTGGAGCAAAAGGGATAAGAGACTTAAAAGATCTGTGTGGAGGACCCTTTACTATACATTTAGGGGTAGGCGATACAGAGCATGCAGGAAGTGGCAGCCATCATATCCAAAAGCTGCACAGGTGAAAGAAAAGTTTGGTGGACTTAGGTTTTATATGACTTACTATGTGAAAGAGCTGGAAAAGTTGATTAGTGAGGCAGAAGAAGAGACATATAAAATATGTGAATGCTGTGGCGAACCCGGCAGAGAAAGGGATGGCGGCTGGATACTTACTTTGTGCAATAAGTGTGCAGATGAAAGAGAAATAAAATGAAAACTGTTTTGTATTTAAATGTATACTCGGACTATTATCATTATGATGAGGGTACGGAGACTTGCCTTGCAGCACGTATGAAATATAAAGAGGAAAAAGACTTCCCCTTACTTCAGCCCGGAGTTAAAGTGATTTTGGGAAATTTATCGTATACTATAGAAGAAGTAAGCCTGAGTGAAGATGGTAGGCAGGTCGCGTTCTTTAAAACCAATATTGGATATAATAGGTATCGCAAGGAAAAGCTGCCAGAGTTGAGCAAATATGGGTGGATGTTAGAAGTAGAACATCATCCGTATTGAGTTTTTCCACGGTAGTGTCGAGTTTGGAGGATGCCGGCTCATCCCAGACAGGCAGCACGCCTGGTGTATTAAACCAGGTAGCGTACGTTCGAATCGTGCCCGTGGAGCAAAGGAGAGGTTGTGAAAGAATTAAGTGAAACTAACAAACGTCTTTTGAAAGAAGATTTAAGAGAACTTAGGCGAAATATACTACGCGATAGAAGATGGACAATTAAAATGGGCGATGAAACAATAGGACTAATAGATAAGATGTTAGCCAGCCCATCAAAACAGTTGGCTAATATGATAGCAAAACGCATGGAATGGTTAGGTTTTTGCCAGGATATAGGCGAAAGCCTTCAATCTTTAATGGAATATAATTTTGATGATTTAGAATAAGCTCCCGTCGTCTAATGGATTAGGACACCTGGCTACGAACTAGGAGACTGCAGGTTCGAGTCCTGCCGGGAGTACAGAAAGGAAAGTTACATGAATTACATGAGAATCAAAGAAGGTTTCAATACCATCAGAATTATTTCAAATCCCAGAATGGAAATGCTGCATTTTGTTGGTAATAGATTTATTCCCTGTTCTGATGATTATAGTTGTTCATTATGTGCACATGGTGAAAAGAAAATTGCCAGAACTTATTTTAAGGTTATAGATAAGGCTGATGGAGAAGAAAAAACAATAGCTGTGGGCGCTCAGTTGTTTTCCAAAATAAAAAATGCTTTCTTGGATGCTGGTACAACCGACTGTACCTTATCAATTTGGAAAACCGTATGTCGCGACCAGTTCCCCCCAGTAAAGTATAGTGTAATGCCAATTTTGGATGGTGAAATCTCTGGGGCGCATCCCTATAAAAGAGAAGAAAAATTACCTGTATCTCACAACCCACATACGTGTAATCTGTGTGGTAGTCCAGGGGTAGATATGGCTGTAACTTTCTATTGTACGAACTCTGAATGTAGAAATTATAAACCATGAAAGTAAAAGTAATAGGACCGAAGGATGCGCCAGTGGTAGGTGTCCTGGTAATTAATACTACATCACGGTCTAAAAACTGGAGTAGGGGGCTAAGTCCATTTTTTATAGGACCTTGCCATTTATATCAAGGTTATATTTCTATAAATATGGAGAATGCATGGCAGTACTCCAAAGTTTATCCTGAATTTGTTGATGAAAATGATGACCCTAATCCTGAATATTTTAAGTGGGCGCAGCAGGGGTGGAGTAAAAAATGGGCTGACAGATATCCTATGGGTAAGGGCGCGATCTCATTATATAGTTACTGGGATGGTGAGAGGTTAGGGTATATTGAAGCAAGAAAGAGAATTTATGTTCCTCTTTATTCCAGGGCAGTAAGAAACACTGAGGCTTATAGGAAGTTAAAAGAATTGTACCAACAAAATCCGATTGTTTATTTGTGGGATTTTGACGGTTATGATTACGAAGCACTTAATATGAGTCTCAAAGATGTGATTAATTGTCCATCCAGGAAGATGGGACATGCTTTTGTTCTTGCGAAGATGTTGGAGAGTGATATATGATTGATGCAGGCTGGAGCACCTGTCCTATATGTGGGAAACATTGGTTGGTTACTGTTGCCGAAGATTGTTTGTTGCCAGCCTGTGGGTGTTATGGAGAAGATACAAGCGAAAATAACCCAGATCGCCCCTGCGAAAGTTGCGGGCTCCAACACGCCCTAAATTGTAAAAAACTTAGAAAAAAGAAGAAGGTTGTTAACTAATGACTAATTGGGAACTACAATTTAGATTGATTTATTCAATCATAGTTGCTGGGAAAAGTGCAAAATTTACAGAAAATGTGATGAAGAAGTTATTCTTAAAAGGTCTCACCGAGCCTTTTGAAATTATACAATCTTGGATTGATGCTGGTGAGTTAGAGAAAAAATTAAAAACTGCTAGAACAGGAAACTATAAAAAACTAGTCAAAGCCTTTTCGGAGTTAATAAAATCAGATGTAGATCTTAGACTTTGTCATCCAGAAGAGTTGGAAGAAATCCATGGTATAGGTCCCAAGACCTCTCGGTTTTTTATTATGTGGACAAGGCCTGGGGCAAATTATGCAGCGTTAGATACGCATATTTTGAAATGGTTAGCCCTCAGGGGTCATAAGGTTCCTAAGTCTACACCAAGTGGGAAAAAGTATAAGGAAATAGAAAAGATTTTTCTACGCGAGGCTGCTGAGTTGGGGATGAGTCCACAAGAATTAGATACTATAATTTGGAAATCTTTTTCTGGATATAATAACTGGAGTCCAGAAAAGAAATATTCCGATATTTTCTTAGCGTGAGGTTGATATGGACGAGAGTACTTTTGATATGTTGATGGATAGGCTACAGACGGCGACCTGGGAATTAGGTTTTTCTACGGATGATACTAAGATGTTTATGACTGTTATAAACAATCAGGGCGTGGAGTTGTATAATGTTTTGGATCCGCTTTATGTTAATGGTTTAAAGCCTGACCTTACGGAAGAGCAAACAAATACTGTTCTAAGTTTTGTGACAAACACACTGCTTGTTGATTTTGCTTCGGATATAGAGGCGATAGACAGTGACAGGGAAAGTGATCTTAACACCGCAATTCAAACTATTTTAATACAGACCGACCCAGGTGGGGGTCCTGGTGGCGGTGGACCTCCATTAGACGGTTAGGAGATGACAAATGAAAGATTTATCAAATTTTACACTTGACCAACTGAAGGAAGAAATTGTACGAAGAGAAAATGTATCTTCTACTAGGCCTAAAATAAAAAAGTATATAGACTGGAATAGTATTGTTGAATATACCGAAGAACTTCTTAATGTTGTTGAGAAAGAAGGTTATGCTCCAAAAGATACAGAATACTATTTGTTTGAAACAATTATGGTAGAAATTTATGGAGAAGATTTTTGGAAATGGTGGAATAAAAATGTTTATGGGTAAACATACAAGAAAGATTCTGATATGAAATTGAACCAGAAAGGCTGATTGAAAAGATTGAGTAACATTCGCGTGGGCTCAGCCCAAAAAACATAGAGTTGGTGAAATGCCAAACAGGCTCATCTAAGTAGATGCCGAATATGGGGATAAAGTAGATGTCTCGAGTATTGTATGTCGAAAGACTGTTTTCGTAGTTTAAAGGTAGAATATCCGAGAGCACACGCGAATTGAACACGGAAGATGCGGGTTCGAGTCCCGTCGAAGCAGTTGACCACCGGTAGTTCAACAGCAGAATGCAGGTCTGATAAACCTGAGACGAAGGTGCAACTCCTTCTCGGTGGATAAGAAAGGGGAAGAAATGTCAATAATGTATCAAGCACACAGAGTTTTAAATGCTTTAGATGAGGGTATGGTCCAAGGTATGATCTATTTTATGAAGTATCATAGTCCAGATATCGATAATAGAACGATGAGAGAGCGTATTGCAGAAGTTTTATTAGATTGTGGCCGGAATCAAGATATGGTGGATTATTGGGTTGATTGGTTTGGTCTCGATAAGGATGAAGAGGATGAGTTGGAACTATAGAATTGTTGCTAGAAAATATGGAGATGATGAATACTATTATGATATACATGAAGTATATTATGATAATGATGGTAGTATTAAAATGTGGACTAGAGATGGGGTTGGTATAGGGGGATATTCAGTAGAAGAGTTAAGAAGTGCTTATAAGATGTATGGCGTGGCTTTTAATAAGCCGCTTTTATACTGGCATGAGGATGAGGAAGAATTAAATGAGAAAGCACCTTGATTATTTGAAATACGTTTTAAGGCATAAGTGGTTTGTTGCTATACAATGTTTCAGGCATGGTTTGTTTCTCAGAGCAATTACTCACGATCTCAGCAAATTCCGCCCAAGCGAATGGTTTCCATATGTGGATTATTTCTATGGTTCTGGTAAATATCCTGAAAAATTTGATATGGCATGGTTGAAGCATCAGCATAGAAATAGACATCATTGGCAGTGGTGGATACTTAGACAAGATGATGGTGGTCTTTTCTTTTTCCCAATGAGTAAAAAAGATCGCTTGGAAATGGTATGTGATTGGTGGGGAGCAGGCAGGGCACAAGGTCGTGGTGGCTGGGAACATACCTGGCAATGGTATGAAGATAATAAAGAAAAGATACAACTACACCCAGAAACCAGAGAGTGGGTAGAATGGTTTTTGAAAGGCAAAATGCTGTGAGCGATGAATATATTACTATAAATGGCGTTCTTTATCGCAGGGTGGAATCCCTCACAGAAATTTTCGATGGAAAAACTTGCCCTTTGTGTGGAAGTAATAACTTGATTGAACATCCAGAGTGTGAAAGGTTTTATGCCCGCAGAGGTTGTTTAGATTGCGATACATGGCTTGAATCAGTTCGCCTCAAGGAAAAGCGATGAAAATATTTATAATGGCGCTGCTTTGTTCGGCAATTATTCTTTCCGCCCTTATTGTAAAAGTAGATGGACCACTTCAAGTGGATATCTATAATCCATATAGATGGGATGTAAAATTAGAAGTGAAATGTGATTATAATTGGAGAACAAAAAAATTCATATATCACAAGCACTTGAATGTTCCGGGAGATGGAAAACTTACTATACACATATCGAAAACTTTTAGAAAATGCCAGATCTGGCCTTAGAACATTCCTCCGTCATCTAATTGGTTAGGATAATAGGCCTTGACCCTATTTGTGTTGGTTCGAGTCCAACCGGAGGATCATTTACTCCATGCTTCAACTCTGACAGTGGCATAGCCTCCGACAGCACGAAACCATATTTTTGATTCTATGCGATGGTCAAAGATTATACCTTTACTTTCATCAGCAGGGTCTAAGTCCCCATGGATTGTGGTGCCGTTAAAAGAATATTGTATGGTGTATATGCTACTTTTGTTTAAAAACGCGATGCCCTGTGAATTAAATCCAAGATTTACTTGTGGTGTGTCTGGAAAAGCATAGCCATCTACGAGTAGGTTGGTAAAATAATTAAATCGACTCATTTTATCTCCTATGTTGGAAACTCCACAAGGCTACCTACTGAAGTTTTCCTGTAATGAATATCAGCACTCAAGAGCCCTATATTAGCCTGTGCGAGCCCATGGTCTTTTCCAGTTGTATAGGTATCATTACCATCAGTACCTAATCTTCTTATAAATAAGAGTAAAATTGTAGAACCTCGTGCCCAAGAGGGTGGCGTAACAGAACCCAATGATACAATTTTTTGTGCGTATACTTCACCAGTGGTTATGGAAACTGGAATTTTAATCCATGTCCAATCAGCAATTGCAGGAACGGGCTCAGCACTATATTCTGGTCTGCTCCAAGTGTAATACGCATCAAAATAGGCAACTTGAGTTTCTGCAGGATCGGCTAATGGTAATATGTGTAAATGAGGGACCACGGCAGTATTATACTTCCAAGTATGCGAAAACTGAAATCTAAAGTGTAATTCATCGTTTTGATCATGTCTCATGCAAAATATTTTCCAAGGAGTATCTCTAAACTCCTCATATGTGAGAGCGAGTCCACCATCTCCTTCCGAGATATCTCCTTGCTGATCATCCCAACGACCTTCAGTTCGCGAAACCCAATATCCGCCACGGAGGGCTGAAATAACAGTAACACCATCTGGAGTTAGTGAATCAATCAGTTCCAAAGTATATATATCATCAACATCGTTTACGTAAATTATTGCACCATCTTGTAGGTTCGCGGTTTCTACGTAGGGTAGGGCAGCCAATGTTGATACGGCGGATGAGAAATACCCAGCACCGGTTCCACTTTTAGTTATGAAACTACTCATAATTCCTCCAGTTTTTTAATATATATAAAATAGGCAAGAATTAATAGATTTCTATTTAACTATGTGATTTTGTTTTAGATTTAGGAGGTAGAATGAAATACACAGTAGAAGGTAATATTTTTATGTCCAAGGAAATAGAGGCGGAAAGTCCAGAAGAAGCCGTACATGAAATGTGTAGAAGATATCCTGGTGTACAGGTTCATAGTGTAGACTGGGACGGTGATGGGTTTGATTTGGCTGGTTTTTGTGAAACATGCAACAAGCCGCTATTTTATGATCGAGATTCGTATTTCGTAGACGATGAGGGTTGTTACGCCTGCGGAGATTGTTTGAAAAAGGGAACGATGTAAAAAAGAAAGGAAATGCTATGTGGTTAGTTTTGTTTTTCATTTACGTTGCGGTGGCTGGTGCTCTTTATTATATTATTGAGAAGAAAGGTATTTTTACCATTGATAAGTTTGAAGACAAGGTTGGCCTCTCTATGATTGTGTTACTTTGGCCGCTTGCCGCCCTTTCCTTTGCGCCTTGGGCATTAGCCAGAGGTATTGATATTATTGAAGAGGTTGTGGAAAAAAGAAATAAAAAGGAAAAGGAAGAATAATGAAGATAGATAAAATGTTTCATATACGTTTGAGAGAGCATGAGGTCAAGTCTGCGATTTTACAGTATATTAAAACACATAAAATTCATAGTTCTTATATAAAATACTTAGAAGAAAGAATGTGGGATTGGGATTTTGAAGGCCCCGAGATTGTTGTAATGGTAGATGGTTCTGTCGAATGCGATGCAGAGGATCCACTATAATGGACATCATTCTTGCAACCCATAATGTTGGTAAGTTTGAAGAACTAAATATGCTTCTTGGGGTTGAAGGTATATCATTTCTCCCTTTGAGTGATTTTGATACTAAAGAAATTGAAGAAACTGGAGAGACATTTATAGAGAACGCAATTTTAAAAGCACATACAGTTGCGATGGCAACAGGATTACCAGCCATTGCAGATGATAGCGGGCTGGAAATCTATGCTCTTAACGGATTTCCAGGTTTGCATTCGGCAAGGTGTGCGGGCGATGGGGTTAGTGATGAGGCTAAAGTTTATTATGTGTTGGGGAAAATGGATGGAATAAAAGATCGGAGAGCGAGGTTTGTGTCTGCGGTTGCTTTGGTGAAGGCGGAACATCCAAATCTGCCAACCTTCTTTACAGGATATTGTGAAGGAGATCTTTTAACAGCACCAAGGGGAAAAGCCAGCCCTGGTCTTCAATATGATTCTATATTTTTACATCCAGAATTTAACAAGACTCTTGCTGAAGTTTCCAAAGAGGAAAAAAATAAAGTTAGTCATCGCTTTCATGCTACACGCAGTATGAAAGCCTATTTGAAAACAATGGTGGAATATGGCCCATATAATGTTACATAAAAAATTAAATACAAATACATCAGGTACAAATATTCTTGTATTTTTAAACGGGTTACTTTTGACCCCGCCAGGAGACTTTGGGGTTAAACACTCATCTACGATAACTTCGCCTACTCTTACTTTTAAGGTAAAAGTCGGCGCTAATTCTTTGGTAAATATTCTAAGTCATAATGGGTTCAGGGCTATTTATAAATTTGATGGGAAAAAATTTGATTTGACGCAGACTTATCCGCAAACAAAGGCAAAGACTACTACAAAAGCAGGTGCCTTCCAAACACTTCAAATACCTCTTATAAATTTACCCCCTCTTCCTTGGGTTGTGGACAAGGAGAGTGAGACGGCTGAACCTCAAAACAACGATGGGCGTAAGACGTGTTTTTGGTGTAATAAGAAAACTAAGAATGTGCAAGGGTTTTCTTCCAGTTATGATATTTGCGAGAGTTGTGGAAAATGATAAGGTTAGCCAGAACTATCAGACATCTGGTTAGAGCGCTAAATCAGATTGAAGATGAAATTAAATGGAAAGACCTAGCAAAAGTTATAAGCATTGATGCAGATAAACTAGCTGAATTAGTTATATTAGATGATAATAAGCGTCAACACGGCGGTAAAAACCATTAGGAAAATACAATGAAATGGGAATATAAAAGAGTAATAATTGAAAATATTGAAGAAACTTACTATGATGGTAGAACTTACAGAGATATTTCTGACTATTGGGATGATAAATATATGAATGAGTTAGGAATGCAAGGGTGGGAGCTTGTCAGTGTATATAAAAGTCTAGACCCTGATTATGGGCTTTATGCCATATTTAAGAGAGAAGTCTTATGAGGAAAGTACCGAAAACTTTGATTGTATATGATAAAGATTTTCAAGATAGTAGTGATTTGAGAGGTCTGGTTGATCTCAAATCCGAAGCATATGGGAAAGCTCACAAAGCTGATATAGTGATATATAAAGGGAAAGAAACGATTATTTTAAAAAATAAGTGGGGTCATAGGGGTGTTGTGAGGTCAAAGGGTGTAGTAATTCCATAGTTGGAGGGAATCTGGCTGGATGAAGGCCCGGTCTTGAAAACCGGTGGGTGTAAAAGCTTTGGGGGTTCGAGTCCCTCTCCCTCCGCAAAAAAGGAAGTAATAATGACTTTAGATGAATGGAAAGAGGAAGTGCGTAGAATTCTTATAAGGGAGTATTCCTATGATCGCTTGGCTGTTGAAAGATTAACTCTCGAAAGCTTTGAACGTTATTTTGAAGAGGGGTTAGATCCAGAAGAAGCCATTTTTGAAGATATACATGGAGAATAAAAATGGCTTGTTTATATTGCATGGAGGCGCCTGAAGAGGGTAAATGTGTTAGGGATGGGTGTTTTGATTGTTGCAACTGTGGTAGAGTACTTATCCCATGGCCAGAATCTTTAAGAATAATGCTTGTGCGTTTAGGATGGTCCAAAAGATTCAAGGATCCGTATGGCGTTTACTTTAAAAAAGGTTTAAAGGATATAAGTTTAATCGATGAAATTGAACGTGCAGAAAAAAGATTCACCAAACTTAGTGGAGATGTGGCTGAATATTTTGCAAGAAAACTTACGAGGGGTAAATGACCAAAAAAGATAAGGCCGTACACGGAACACATGAGTGGGCAGCTTCCACAGTAAATTGTGTAACTGGCTGTAGTCATGCATGCCGATATTGTGTGGGTTTAGAAACTCCTATAATGATACGTGATGGTTCAATGAAACCTATTAAGGATGTGAAGGTTGGGGATAAAATTGTTGGTGTAAGAAAAGGAAATAGTGGCTTCAATAAATTTGTGGAAACAGAGGTTTTAAATCATTGGTTTGTGGAAAAAAGAGCTTATAAGGTTAAACTTCACAATGGTGTGAGTGTTATTTGTTCTGCGGACCATAGATGGTTGACTAAGGAGAGGGGCTGGAAATATGTGTTAAATACGCCTTCTGGTGAAATTGACCGTGCGCACCTTACCCTTAATTCTATAATTTTTGGTATTCCGGTCGAGATGACCCCCACAACTACAGATCTTTATAAAAAAGGATACCTTACGGGTGTGATTTTAGGTGATGCATTGCATAAAAAATTTACACGCAATAGAGGAAGGGGAATAGAATATAATTACCAGTTTAGACTAGCTGCCAAAGATGAAGAGATGGTGATCAGAAGTAAAGATTATCTTGGGTGTTTTGGGGTTGATGTTGCCGAGTTTATGTTTCCAATGGTCTCAAATAGAAAAGGTTTTCTCACAATAAGTGAGCATCTGTCCATAAGAACCTTTAAAAAGTTTAACTTTTATAAGATTAAGAAATTAACTTCACTCAATAGATCTTCACCTGAGTTTTGTCGGGGATTTTTGGCAGGGATGTATGATGCGGAGGGCAGTAATACAAGCGCTATCCGCATTTTCAACTCAAATGAAAGAATAATTTCGAAGATAATTGAGTCTCTAAAACTATTTGATTTTGATTTTCGAGTTGAAAATCAGACAAACTGTAAGGCGATCCGATTAGTTGGTGGGCTTATGGAAGAGACTAGGTTTATTCAACTTACCAATCCGGCTATTTTAAGAAAAAGACAGGTATGTTTTTTGAATAAATTTGTAAGCGGCCAGGATGATGAGTTCCGTGTTCAAAGTATTAAAGATGTGGGAATAAAACAGTTGTGTGATATTACAACCGGTACTGAAAATTTTATAGCGAATGGTTTGGTTTCTCATAATTGTTGGGCTAAAGCGTACTCGATTAGAGATGGTAAAAAAAGCGTTGATACTTGGGAAAAAGAAACAGTTGATATGAAAGCGGTAGTTAAAAAGTATGGCAAAAGAAATGGAACGGTAATGTTTCCTGCCAATCACGATATAACTCCCAATACTCTACCACATTGTGTTGAGGTTCTTGGCACACTCCTGAAGGCTGGGAACAGAGTCCTGGTTGTCTCGAAACCACATGTTGAGTGTATCTCTAAAATATGTGATAAATTCCAAGAATATAAGTCACAAATTCTTTTTAGATTTACTATTGGATCGGCATCAGATAAGGTCCTAAGTTATTGGGAACCTAATGCGCCGCCATATCTTGAAAGGATTGCTTCCTTAGTATTTGCTTATAAATCAGGATTTGAAACGAGTATTTCATGTGAGCCCATGCTCGATGATAAAATTCATAGAGTTGTAATTCATACGGAACCGTATGTTACTGATGCTATCTGGCTAGGCAAAGCTAACGATCTGATTAATAGACTTACGGTTAATGGTGCGGATTCTCTCACATTAGCAATGGGCCGCGAGCTTATTAAAATGCAGAGTGATGAGAAA
>Ga0209536_100006886_pt1 | contig 17293 bp, 13 predicted proteins | sample DeeMarSeWOR28_12_FD_187461 | JGI IMG/M metagenome (GOLD analysis project Ga0209536, IMG submission 187461) | Marine sediment microbial communities from White Oak River estuary, North Carolina - WOR-2-8_12 (SPAdes) (version 2) | ecosystem: Environmental > Aquatic > Marine > Intertidal zone >... | reverse complement strand
TTAGATTTGGAGCAAAAATGGCCTTCTAAGCCGATGGTCGGGGGTTCGAATCCCTCCGGGCGCGCCAGAAAAGGGGCACCGAAGACTCGCTACATGCCTTCAGAAGCAGGTCGCGTCGACGTCGTCGTCGTTGGCTTTGCACGAGTAGCTGTCGGCCGGATCTTCGTTCCACCAGCTCAGGAGCTCCTCGCACGACGACAGTTCGTTCAGGCACTCGAACGTACCTTCGACTGCGCTCAGGCACTGTGCGCTCACGTCCTCACCGGCGCTCAGCCTATCGGCACACCAGTTGGCGCAATCGGGTTGCTGTTGATCCGGGAAGCACCCTGCATCGCGTTCGCAGAAGGTGCTGCAGAGGCCTGAGCCTCCGTTGCCTCCGTTGCCCCCGTTGTCGTCGCCACAGCCCCCGGCCACTGCGAGACACAGAGCGCTCAGTACGAGGAACGAAATACGCATGCCGCCAGGATATTCGCCACGGCGATTTTCGTCAACGAGCAGCGGATTCCACTGATATTCGGGTCCAACGTCGGCGCGCGCGGGCGAGCTCGACGCGTATTGCTCAGACAGTCAGCCAGTACGTCACGAGCGCCAGCCCACCGGTCAACAGCCATTCGATTGCATACCTCACGCTACCCCCCCGTGCGTCGCCCTGCCGATGGTTCTATTCGCAGTGCGAAAAAATGACAAGACCCTTGCGCTTCGCCGAGAATTTGCCTCCTGACAGAGCCCAGCGGCGCCTCGACCGCTCGGCGTCGCCGCTGTTTCCGAAAGGGAGCAGGTCGCTAGGTGCGGCGGCTGATCATCAGGGTGGCTGCCTCGGTCTGTCGTGCGACTTGGAGAGCGAGTTTGCTGAAGAGGCGCTTGTGTCGCTCGTGGCGAAGGCCGAGGATGATGAGGTCGCTCGGGCCGGCGGCGTCGGCGAGCGCTCGGGCCATGTCGATCGCCTCGAGCAGCTCGACCTGCGGGAGGCCGAACGTCTCTTCTTCTGCGAAGATGCGGAGCTCGCGTTCACGCTGCCTTCTGACGTGGGGCCCGATCGTTTTGGTGGCGACTTGAACGAAGCGCACGTTGGTGCAGCCCGCACGGCCGAGGCTGCCGAGGAGGCGTGCGCGGAGCTCGTCGTGCCCGCCGCGTCCGCCGACGGGTACGATGATGCGCGTGGTCGAAGTGAGGGCCCAGTCCTTGGGCGCGCGCAGCACGACGACGTCGCACTCGATGTCGTTCAAGAGCTGCTCGATGTGCCCGACGTTGTCTTGTCCTTCGAGCGAGGAGAAACCGATGAGAAGGCTCTCGCACTTGCGGGCCCGGGCGACCCGAGCGATCTCCTTCCAAGGATCGTACGCGATCGTCATCAAGGCCTCGGGTGTGTGCCCCGCTACGAGCGAGGCGGTCATCGCCTGCCCGACGACGTCGTTGGCGTCCCGGAGCGCCTTTGTCGTCTCCGCTTCTGCCTTGGCGAAGTCGCTCGGTCGCCGAACCACGGTGAGCAGCAACACGCGACCGACCACGGGCATTGCGAGGGCGTTGGCGAGCGTCACCATGCCGACGGCGCTCGCAGGATTGGCGACTGGAACCAAGACGAGAGGGCTTCGCCCCCGGAGGGCCCCGAGGCGCGGGTCGCGCGCCTCGGTGAACGCGTCGAGCGCTTGCGCGCGGCCGGCGAACAGGCCGTAGTACAGAATCACGCCGAGACCGAGCCACACCGCGGCGATTCCACCAGCGCCGGGGACCATGACCGCTTGGTAGGCGGCGAGGAGCGCGCAGGCCAGACCCCCGATCAGCGGCACGGCGGGGAACCAGGGAGTCCGGAAGGGAGCCTTCGACTGCGAGCGCCGGCGTGCGAGCAGACTGGTCCAGTGGACCAGCGCGAACGAGATCAGGAAGATCAGGCTCGCGGCCGCTCCCGCCGACGAAACATCGGGGACCATCAGCAGGATGAACCCCATCGCCAACGCGGTCGCATAGATCGACATCACCGGTGTGCCGCGCGCAGAGTGACGCTGTGCAAGGACTCGCGGCAGCGTTCTGTCGCTGGCCATCTGAAAGGCAATACGGCTTGCTGCGAGGACGTTCGCCGAGAGCGCTGACAGCGTCGAGAGAATCGCGGCAACGATGACGAGCCAATAGCCGAAGGTTCCCCCGAAATTGTAGGCTGCGTCGGCCATCACCGTCGCCGGGTTTGCTGCGCTCATCTGCGATACGGTTCGACCTGGCGCCGTGCCCACCGTCGAAACCAAGAACAATAGTGGGATGTACACGGTGAGCGCGATGCCAAGCGAGGTGAACATCGCACGCGGGATGTTTCTCTCGGGGTTCTTGACTTCGCCGCCGACGGTCGCGATGAGATCGAAACCCTGGAGTGCGATGAACGTGAACCCCATGGCCGTCAGCAGGCCGGTCGCCCCATGCTCGAAGAATGGCGTCAGCCCGTCGCGAACCGTCCTCTCCTCCGAGCTCGCCAGGCCCCAGGCGCCCAGCACTAGCAGTACCGCGAACACGACGAGCTTTCCGATCGTCTCGAGTTGCCCGCCCCCGGCCGTCTTTCGGATCAGCAAGAGGCTGTAGCCAATCATCGCACTCACCGCGACGGCGCTGAGAACCGCGCGTCGTCGGAGCCAAGACGGCGCAGCTCCGGACGTGGCTTCGAGGAGCTCGCTCAGCGCGAGGACGGCATACTCGGCGAAACCGAGCGCGTAGAGCACCCCGGCGACGATGTAGGCGAACCAGAGCACCCATCCGACGCCGAACGCGGCACGGACGGTCAGCACCTTCTTCGCGAAGGTGTAAGCGCCACCCGACTCGGGGAACATCGACGACATCTCCGCGAAGCTCAGCGCGGTCATGAGCGCGACGATGCCGTTCAACGCAAACGCGAGGATGGCGCTCGGGCCGGTCTCCCGGAATGCCGCACCCGCCAAGACGAGAATGCCGCCCCCCACGATGGCGCCGACCCCGACCCCCGTCGCGGCCGTCAGTCCCAAGTGCCGGGCTTGCTCTCCATTCCCCATGAGCGGTCCCCTATGGAGCCGGAGGCGCCTTCGACTGGGCGGCATCGGCTGCGAGCACGAACTCGTTGAGGCGGCGCGCGAAATCCTGCTTTGCGTCCTCGTCGTCGAGGTTGCGGAAGTGACTGATCTCGCGGTTCACGAAAAGAAGCGCGATGACGTAGTCGTAGGCGGCGTTCGCGGCGGCGAGGTCTGCGATCAGGCTCTGGGTCTGCGCATCGACGAGCCGAATGATGTCGACCTTGCCCCGTCGGTAGAGGTCGACCACGAGCTCCAGGTTGTCGCGCGCGGCCTCTGCGGCCCTTCGCGTCAGTGTGACCGCCGCGAGGGCGGCGCCCGCGCTGTAGAGCTCCGTGCGAACGCCCGCGCCGATGAGCTGCTCGACCCGCTCGTACTCGGCGCTCAGTCGTTCCGCGAGCCGTGCCGCTTCGCGCATCTCGGCCACACCCGACCCGCCTCGCGAGAGCGGGATTGCAGCGTAGGCGCCGGCGCTCCAAGTGCCTTTGTTGAGCTCGGGAAACAGATTTTGAACCTCGGGCGGGAATCCGCTAGGGGACTCGGAGCCAGCACCATCCATCCAATAGTCGTGTTGTGCATTGCCTTCGATGAAGAACTCGGGCAGCCAAAGTTGGCGCTTCTTGCCTTCCTCGATTCGGACGAAGCCTGCTTTTCGCGCTTCGACCTCGCGCGCGGCCGGCGAGTTGCGAAGCCCTTCGCGCACCATGAACGCGCGCAGCAGCGCGAACGACCAGGGGTCGACCATGTACTTGGCGATGGGATCGTCGGGCGGCAAGACGAAGTCATCCTCGTCGCGCTCTAGATCAATCGGCGCGATCGGCTGCTCGAGCGGTCGGTTGAGCACCCGGTTGAGCTCGATCTTCGACTGTTGCACGAGGGCGCGTGCATCGATGACCGCTTGCTGGTTGTTCGCGAGCTGCGCCTGCCACCGGTAGAGCTCGCTTGCGTTGGCTACGCCGACTTCGAGGCGCAGTCGCGCAAGCTCGAGATACTCGCGGGTGAGCCTGATGTTGTTGCGCTGGATTCGTTCTTCGGCCTTCGCCCGAAGCACGGCGACATAGGCCGTGCCCGTCGACAACATCACATCCAGCACGTCGACGAAATAGCCGTACTCGCGCCCCTCTTGCAGCAGCTTGCGCGACTTGAAGCGTGTCCAGGCCTGCTCCGAGTAAATGCTCTGCGTGGCCCTCGCAAAGGTTTGCCCTTGGTACTGGGTGACGAACCCCAAGCCACCGGGTGGCACGCGTTTGGGGTCCCGGATCGTCACCCCCGACTGTACGTCAGCCTGAATGATGAGCGGCCCCCGCTCGACCTTGACGCGCTCTTCGCCGGCCTCGACGAACTTTTGCGAGACCTCGAGGTCGAGGTTCCGGTCCACCGCCTCCATCATCGCGCTGCCCATCCGCACGCGATTCTCGGCTGGGTCTTTGTCTTGGTGCAGGAGCTCGGCCTCGATCAAGATGTCGAAAGTCGGTCGCACGCCAATCGCACGCATCGCTTCCATGTTGATCTGAAGCTCGAGCCGCTCTTCGAAGTCGACGTGAATCTCCGATGACGGGCGGCCCTCGAGGATCAGATCGAGATTGAGGGCGGCACGCTGCGCACGACGTTCGTAGTTGTGCGGAGAGCGAATGGACATCATCGCCCCGTCCGCGACCCAGCCCGGATCGACCGCGATGTTGGGGAGCTGCTGTCGCGTGATGAGCGTCATCAGGCGCCTTCGGTCTTCGATGCTGAGCTCGCGCATGGCGGAGAGGATGATGCCGTCGGTGGACGCCGGAATCGCTGCGATGAGTGCTTCCACGCTTGGTTCCGCAAACACGACTTCGAGCTGCTCGTCCTGATTGACGGTCGGAACGATGGATTCTTGAGAGCGTTCGGCGAGAAGTACGATGCGCTTGCTCCCTGCGACCTTGCGGAGGAAGTCCGCCTCATCGCCGATGTCGAAGGTCTCGGTGATGTAGCTCAGGTTCTTCCGGCCGCTCACGTCACCACGGCGCGGCAGTCCTTGCCGATCCCCTTCGACGACATAGGGGAGGATGGTGGGCTTGGGCAGATTCGTGCGCTTCGCAACGGCGATCACCGTGAGGTGGCCAAAGCCGAACACGACGGAGATTTCGGGGTCGGCGTAGGCCGCCCGGAGCTGCCGCTCGACGCCTTCTGCAGTCCAGTCGCCGCGGACAGGGAGCTCGACGAGCTCGACGCGGTAACGATCGGAAAGCTGACTCCTGATCTCACGGTTCAAATGATCGATTGCCTGAACGAAGACCGGCGACGGACCATCGAAGACGGCAGTCACACGCACGACGGGCTTGGTGGCCTGGGCATCGATGGAGCCAGGGACTATCAAGAGTGCGAGTAGGCAGAGGCAGAGAAGCCGCATAGGGTGCGAAGCATAGTCGACGGGGCAGTGTTTCCCTAGGCCGTCGTCTCCGAAATTCCATGGATCTGCGCTTGGCAATGGTCGCCGACCTTCCTATGCTGCCGCATCCTCTCGTCACGCGACGAAAGACTCGAAGATGGAGCTCTTGATGCGCCTTGGAACGCTTAGCGGTGGCCTGATGTTGGTCCCAATGATGGTCGGAACGGCTCTGCTTGGCTCCTGTAAGAAGGAGCAGGTCGTTGCCGTCGACCCGCCTCCGCGCCCGATCAAGATCTTCCGGCTCGAAGGAGATCTGGGCGACGCCCGACCCGACTATCCGGGTCGCATCAAAGCGGTGAAGGTCGTGGAGCTCGCATTCGAGGTCGAAGGGCGCATCATCGATTGGAACGTCGACGAAGGTCAGCGTGTCAAGACGGGCCAGATTCTGTCCCGGCTCGACCCGCGTGACTATCAGGCAGAGGTCGAGGCCGCGCGCGCACGCCTTCGCCTGGCCGAGGCGGAGTACCGGCGCGAGAGCAAGCTCTTCGCATCGGGATCGGGCACGCAGCGGGACCTGGACGTGGCGACGCGCTCGAGAGACGTCAGCAGAGCCGAGCTTCGCATCAAGCAAAAGGCTCTCGAGGAGACCAAGCTCCGCGCATTATTCGATGGCGTGATCGCGCGAAGGCTCGTGACGGATTTTCGCAACGTCGCAGCACGAGAGCCGGTGCTCCTCTTGCAGGACGAGTCGGTCATGGAGGTCGTCGTCGACGTACCGGAGCGCGATTTGGCGGGAAGCAGGCGAGAAACGACGCTCGGTGAGTTCAATGAGCGGGCCAAGCCCGTGGTCGAGCTTTCCGCGCTTCCGGGTCGTCAGTTCCCCGTCGCGCTCACGGAGCTCGCGACCGCTGCCGATCCCAATACGCGGACGTTCCGCGCGACCTTCTCGATGGAGAAGCCCGAGGGTATCGGCATTCTGTCGGGCATGACGGCCAAGCTCGTGCTCACCGGTCTTCAGACGACAGCGCCCGAGGATTTCCTTCTACCGGTCGGTGCGGTCGTGGCGGATAGCGATGCCGAGCCGTTCGTGTGGCTGGTCGACGAAGAGTCGATGACCGTGTCCAAGCATCCCGTCGAAGTGGGTTCGATTACGGGAAAACGAATCGTGGTCACCAGTGGGCTCGAAGCTGGGCAAGCCGTTGCGATGTCGGGTGTCCACCTTCTCACGGAGGGCAGGGAGGTCACGGAACTGGCTGAATCGGACGAGACCCGGAAATGAACCTCACGGACTTCTCGCTCCGAAACCGCACACTGATCGTCGTTTTGACGTTCGGGGCGCTCTATGCCGGGTTTCAGGCATTCAACAGCCTCCCGCGGCTCGAAGATCCCGAGTTCACGATCAAGGAAGCGCTCGTGGTCACGCCGTACCCCGGCGCGAGTCCCTACGAAGTCGAAGAAGAGGTGAGCGACGAGCTCGAGCTCGCGATCCAGAAGCTCGGCAAGATCAAAAAGATCGAATCGCGAAACATCCCCGGGCAGTCGACGATCACGGTCGAGATGCGCTCCACCGTGCCTGGTACGGCGCTGCCGCAGATTTGGGACGAGCTTCGTCGCAAGGTAGCCGACGCACAATCGCAGCTGCCGCCAGGGGCAGGGCCTTCCTTGGTCATCGACGACTACTCTGACGTGTACGGCGTGTTCTTCGCCCTGCATGGCGACGAGTACAGTTATCGCGAGCTCTACGACGTTGCGAAGCTCCTTCGAAAGGAGCTCGTTCTCGTCAAAGACGTCGCGAAAGTCGAGCTCTTCGGTGCCGTGCCCGAAGTGGTTTACGTCGAGTTTGACCGTGAGCGCCTCGCCCAGATCGGGATCTCGCCGGACGCCATCATGGACAAGCTGGTCGCGGAGGGCATCGTCGTCGATGCCGGAAGGGTCCAGGCGGGCGACGAGTACTTGAGGATTCAGCCCGACTCGCTGATTCACTCGTCCCAAGACCTCGGCGACATTTTGATCACCGCGGGTGACCAGTCACAGGTGCGCCTCCGCGACATCGCCGGGATCAAACGCGGCTACAAAGAGCCCGCCAAGAACAAGCTCCACATCGACGGCCACAAGGCGATCGGTATCGGGGTCTCCGCCGAGGCAGGAGGGAACGTCGTCACGATGGGCGAGGGAGTCAAGAAGCGGCTTGCCGAGCTCGACGAGCGCATTCCTCTCGGGATGGAGCTCGAGGTGATTTACATGCAGTCGGACATGGTCACCACTGCGATCAACGGCTTTCTCGTCAACCTCGCGGAGGCCGTCGGGATCGTGATCGTCGTGCTGCTGCTCTTCATGGGTCTGCGAAGCGGTCTGATCATCGGCTTCGTGCTCGTCCTCACGATTGCTGCGACGCTCATCTTCCTGGGGCCCGCGGGCGTCGCGCTCGAGCGCATCTCGCTCGGCGCGCTCATCATTGCGCTCGGCATGCTGGTCGACAACGCGATCGTGATCATCGATGGCATGTTGGTGCGCATCAAAGAAGGAATGCAGGCGGAGGAGGCGGCTCGAGAGGTCGCGGGCCAAACGTCGATGCCGCTCCTCGGCGCTACGGCCGTCGCCATCATTGCGTTCGCGGCCATCGGCTTGTCACCCGACAGCACGGGGGAATTCTGTAGCTCGCTTTTCACGGTCATCGGCATTTCTCTTTCGCTGAGCTGGGTCACGGCGATGACCATTACGCCTCTATTGGGGATTTGGTTTTTGAAAGCGCCCACTGCTAGCGAGATGGCGGAGAGCCAGGCCGGGCGCGAGAACGCGCTTTTTCGAGGCTATCGAAAATTCCTCGATCTATGCCTCCGTCACCGATGGATGACGACCGGAATCGTACTCTTGCTCTTCGGCATCTCGGTGTATGGGTTCGGTTTCACCGACAAATCGTTCTTTCCCGCTTCGACCACCCCCAAGTTCCGAGTCGACGTGTTCTGGTCGATCGATCAGCACATCGACGAGACCGAGAAGAAAGTCGATGCGATCGAGGCAGGCCTGGCGGAGCTCGAGGGTGTCACCCACGTGGCGTCCTCCATTGGGCAAGGTCCACTCCGCTTCATGCTGACCTTCTCGCCCGAGAAAGAGCACTCGGGTTACGCGCAGTTCCTCGTGGACATCGAGGATTACAAGACGCTCCGCCGCGACATTCAGAGAGCGGAGGACTACATCCAAAGCGTGGCCCCCGACGCCGTGGTCTTCGGACGGACCTTCGATCTCGGGCCGAGCAAGCCCGGAAAGATCGAAGCACGACTCGTCGGGACTGACCCCAACGTGCTCCGCGAGCTGGAGGAGCAAGTGCTCGAGATCTTCAGGGCCGACCCCGACACCAAGGGCTCGCGAGGCCGTTGGTACGAACGCGTCAAGGTCGTGCATCCGAGGCTTTCGGAGGAACAGGCAGACGCGCAGGGCATCACGACGCAAGGGGTCGCCCAGGCCATTCAGTCGACCTTCGAGGGTCATCCGGTCGGCGTGTATCGGGAGGGGGACGAAGTGATTCCCGTGCTGTTTCGACAGCCCACTCCGTTGCGCAAGGATGTCGCCAATCTCTCCCAGATCCCCATCTGGAGCCCGGTGGCCCAGCGCTACATTCCGCTCGCCAACGTCGTCACCGGGATGGAAACCGAGTGGAGCGATCAGGTCGTCGAACGCCGGAACCGAAAGCGTACCTTGACGGTCGTGACCGATCCAACGAACGACTCGGCGCCGACACTCTGGGGCCGGCTCGCGCCTCGCGTCGAAGCGCTTTCCTTTCCCTCGGGCTACCACGTCGAATGGGGTGGTGAGTACGAGAGTCAAACCGATGCGCAGGCGGCGCTCTTCGCGCCGATTCCCATGTTCGTCGCGATCATGGTGGTGATCGTCATCGGGCTGTTCAATGCAATCCGTCAACCGCTCGTCATCTGGCTCACGGTACCCCTCGCGCTCATCGGCGTGACCGCGGGGCTGTTGCTCACGGGTCAGCCATTCGGTTTCATGGCATTGCTCGGCTTCCTGAGCCTCTCCGGAATGCTCATCAAGAACGCGATCGTGCTCGTCGACGAGATCGATCTGCAGATCCGACAAGGTAAGGCGATCTACCCGGCGATCATCGACAGTGGGATCAGCCGCCTTCGGCCCGTCGCGATGGCGGCCGCAACGACGATCCTCGGAATGCTGCCACTATTCACCGATGCCTTCTTCGTCGCCATGGCGGTCACCATCGTTTTCGGCCTCTTGGTGGCGACCGTGCTGACCATGATCGTCGTACCGACCTTCTACGCGATCTTCTTCAAGGCAAAGCCGATCACGTCGTAGTGGTGTCGCGGCTGATGTGGAGGCCGACCAGCCGCGCGATCATCACCGCCAGGTAGAGCTGGCCAAAGACGCCTTCGATGACCGAAAGAGGCCGCGCCAACGGGCCGACGGGTACGATGTCCCCGAAACCCATGGTCGTGATGCATACGAAGCTGTAGTAGAGCATCGTGTTCGCCAGCTCCGATTGGTCGGCCATCGTCGTGTTGGCGATCCCCGAAAAAGAGTCCGGCTGCAGGAGCTCGAGAATCTCAAACACGAGCGCGAATGCCACCGCCGCCAGCAAATAGGTCACGATCGCACCGAGGATCGTGTCGACCTCGACTTCTTTGTGCAGGAATAGGTGCTTGATGATGATCGCGACGGCGAAGAACAACCAAAGCGCCGTGAGTCCGAGTGCCGTGATGTCCATTCCCTGCACGTCAGCGAGCCTCTCGCCCCAACGAACCCCGAGCGTGATCACCGTCAGTGCAGCGAACACCCAGCGGCGCCTCAGGCCGCCCACCGAGTGGAGGCCGGCGAGGAGGATCAAGCCAAACATGAGCTCGACGATGAACCAGGAGTGCTCGTCGGGAAGCACGGGCGAGAGCACGATCAGCATGAGCAGCGCGACGAGGAGCGCGGCGTTGCGAGGAACTTTCGGAATCAGGCGCGACACCATGGGCGCGGCCATGCTACAGCCTGACGCGCCCGAGGGCTAGCGTCGCAGTCGGTGAAAGCTCCAATGCTGGCCGTGGTCCCGATGCGTCGCCGAGGTCTCGCTTCGGAAGACCTCTCGAACCTTCGAGAGCGTCACGAGCGGCTCCCCCTTTGCGCGCTCGTCCAGCGACGGCTCGAGGTACACGGACAGCAGCAGCTCTTTGACGAGCATGGGCCGCTCATAGAGATCACGCGCCGTCGAAGGGCCGGCTTCGATCGACACACACTCACACTCTCGCGCGAGTCGAAGGTGCTCGATGGCACTTCGAATGTCAGGCGCTTCATCGGAGACCACCGGACAAGGCGAGGCGGCGAGCTTACGCGTAGCCGTCCGGTCGCTCGTGAAGATGATGGGCCGACCCCAGCCGTCGAACACTGGATGCTCGAAATCGATGTCGCCACGGCCCGTGAGGATCAAGATCCACGGCGGGTCGCACAGACCCCAGCGGCGCCTCCGCCAGCTCTCGAGTGCCTCACCCCAGCGTGGGTCTGCGCGTAGGCTGAACGTCAGGTTGGGCTCGTCGCGTAGGATCTTCCCGGTGATGATGATCGCGTCGGCACGCGCCCGCGCGATGTGAAGCGCGAGCCAGTCGAGCTCGCTCTTGGGGCCGTGCTCGTTGATCTTGATGGTCGTGAGCGGCGCGTGAGTAGAAGCGCGCCAGGCCGCAAAGCTGTGTGAAACCTGGGGCCGGGTGTCGAGCGGCCCGCCGAACAAGGCGCGCGCGGCGCGGTCGACGCTGGCCGCGTCGGAGAGCTCGACGAGTGAGGCCGCCATGCTTTGATGGAAAGTCGGTTTAGCGGCCAAGTCAACCTGCTTTCGGCCCAAAACTAGCCTCGGCGGATCCCCGCCTGTTAAGGTCACCCCATGCCTCGTTGGCTTTTGATCGTGATGGCTCTCGGCCTAGGTTGCGCAGGCCGCCAGACACCCGATGGATCGCAAGAGATCGTGGTCAGCCCCATCCCGGTTCCGCAGCCGGTGTATCCGCGAGAGGAGCTGAGCGACGATCTGCAGGAGCTCTGGACCCGCGTCGAAGAGGCAGTCGCGGTGCGGCCGCCGGAGCCGCCCGAAGGCGCGAGTGAAGAAGCGATCGAGAGCTGGGCCGAAGGTTCCTTCAAGCAGTGGCTACTTCGACGACAAGCGGCAACCGATCGTGCACTCGCCGCAACACAGGCTCTTCGGACCCATCCGCTCTTCGAGCGGGGCATCGGTACGGCGCTGTTCGGCTACATGTACGAGGACATGGCCGGCAGCATTCGTGGAGCGCCCGTTCCCGAGAGCATCGCGAAAGATGAAGAGCTGCTCGGCATCTATACGGACGCGCTAACGGAGCACATCACTCCATTCGCTGAGCTTTCCGCTCGCGCGTACTACGCGTGCCTCGCGCTCTTCGTGAAGCTCGAGGATCCCCAATGGGGAGAATGGGCCTACTATTGCGACGAACGTGGCGCCGAGGTCGTCGACACGTTCGAGCTCGAGCCGCCCGAGCCGACCGACCCCTCCGCGACCGTCACCCAGCTCGTAGCCCCTCGCTGAAGGGCTCGGACGCCGCGGTTGACGATTCGATGCGCCGCCCCGTCTCCTTGTTGGGGATGAGGCTCATGGCGCGTTCCGCGAGGGTCGTGATCGTGAGCGACGGGTTGACGCCTGGATTGGCCGAGATCGCCGAACCGTCGATCACGTAGAGCCCTGGGTAGTTGTAAACTTGGTGGCTGGCGTCGATGACACCCGTCTCCGCGGAATCACCCATGCAGGCGCCGCCGAGAATGTGGGCCGTCGAAGGCACGCCGAGGAGTGTCTCGGTCATCAGGGTGGTCGTCACGCCTTCGGTCTTGTCTGCGAAGCGCTCGGCCAGATCCGTGGCTTCCTCCATGAAGGCCGACGGGGCCTGTGCCGGGTCGTCGAGCTCCGTGACGAGCCGACGGCGATAACCGGTACGCCACTCGCGCCCGAGCCGCATGCGAAGGGTGCCTTCGAGCGTCCGCATGTAGAGCAGCACCTGCGAGTGCCTGGCCAAATCGCTCACGAACAGCGCGCGCAACCAGCGCACCGGCTGGCGAAGGAAGGCCACGATGCCGCCCCAGAGTCGCGCCAAGACCGTGGGCCCGGGTGAATGCGGGGCGAGAAGCGTCCGGAAGAAGCCCGAGCCCGACCCGTAGCGGACCGGCTCGATGTGGCTGTGTTCGTCGGTGTGCAGAATCGACGTGATCGCGACGCCCTTCGCGAAGTTCGTGCCCTTCTTCGGCGACACGACCGCGATCAGCGCCTCGCTGTTGGAGCGTACGAAATCACCGACGCGATCGGAGAGCTTCGGCAGGCCGGACGGATCTTCCTTCATCTGGAGAAGGAGCGGCATCGTACCCATCACGCCGCCAGCCAGGATCACACGGTTCGCCTCGAACACAGTCGTCGGCCCGCTGTCGAATGTCGGCTTCGTCTCCACGCGGTAGCCGTCGTCAGTGGCTCGAACCGCCGTCACTTCGGTTTCCGCGAGAACCTCGGCGCCGTTCTTCTCGGCGAAGTAGAGGTAGTTCTTGACGAGCGTGTTCTTCGCCCCGATACGGCATCCAGTCATGCACGCGCCGCAGAAGTTACAACCGACGCGGTCGGGTCCCTCGCCGTCGAAGTAGGGGTCGGGCACCTTCTTGTTCGGTTCTCCGAAATAGACGGCGACGTCGGTTGGATGGAAGTGCTCCTCGCGCCCCATATCCTGCGCGATCTCTTTCATGACCCGATCGCCCTGGGTGACTACTGGGTTCGGAGCCGCTCCAAGCATGCGCTTGGCGGTCGCGTAGTGAGGGGCAAGCTCGGTCTCCCAATCAGCCAGGTTGCTCCACGATCCGGATTGGAAGAACGTGGATTTCGGCGTTGGCAAAGTGTTCGCGTACACGAGCGAGCCTCCACCCACGCCGACCCCGTGCAGCACCGTCATGTGCTTCATGAACGACATCTGGAAGATGCCCTTGAGGCCCATCATGGGGTTCCACATCCAGCGCCGGAGGTCCCAGTTGGTCTTGGGGAAGTCTTCGTCGGAGAAACGCCGCCCTTTTTCGATGACGAGAACTCTGTAGCCCTTCTGCGTCAGCCGGTGTGCCGATACGCTGCCGCCGAACCCGGAGCCGATGATGATCCAGTCGTACTGTCGGTCGCCCATATCCTGACTCTACGCCGCCACGGCGCGGAGATCGAGCCGACCTCAGGCCCCTGCGCCGCCGATGGAGCGCGGCATTCCGATGAGCGTCAGAAGCTCCATGCGGGCCGCTTCGTCCTTCAGAAAGCAGCCCGTCAGGCGGCTCGTGGTCGTCCACGAACCGGGCTTGCGGACCCCGCGGTAGCACATGCAGAAATGCTGGCACTGCATGATGACGGCGGTCCCTTGCGGGGTGAGGGTCTCGTCGATGGCATTGGCGATCTGCGCCGTCAGTTTCTCCTGGACCTGCAATCGTTTGCCGAACGTGTCCACGACGCGTGCGATCTTGGAGAGGCCGACCACTTTGCCGTTCGGAATGTACGCAACGTGCGCCTTGCCGACGAACGGCACCACGTGGTGCTCACAGTGACTGTAGACCTCGATGTCGCTGACGAGCACGAGCTCGTCGTAGCCTTCGACCTCGGTGAAGGTTCGCGAAAGGTGCTCGACAGGATCCTCTTGGTAGCCCCTGAAGTGCTCGCCGATCGCCCCGAGGACGCGCGTCGGCGTGTCTAGCAGGCCCTCTCGTTCGGGATCATCGCCGATGTAGGCGAGCAGCTTTCGAACGCACTCGGCGGCTTCTTGGTCGGTCGGCTTATCACTCATCACAATCACGCTTTCTTGGGCCGGTTTCTTGGGTCGTCAAGTCACGCGCCGGGGGCATCGCCGCGGAGCCACTTCGTGGTCAACACCCGCTCCGAGATCCGCCACCCGGCCGACGTTTGCACCAGGCGATCCTTGTACACACCACCCAAATCGAAGAACTTCATGCTGCCCGTGTCGCCCAGATACCCGTGTACGGCATGGACGTATGCGAGCGAGCGGACCTCGTCTCCATCTTGAGCGACTCGTACGTTCGAAAGGAAGTGCTGCAGCACCTTGAACTTCGCCAAATTGTCTCCCAACCAGTCCGCTACTTCAGCGCCACTCAGTACCGGACCGCCAGCGCCTCGATAGTCGACGCGCGCGTTTGGAAGAAACACATCCCCGAGGAGCTCCCAGGCCCCTGTGTCGATCGCGGTGCAGTATCGAATGAGCGTGTCGACGATCGCGCGGCGTTCGGATTCGAGGATCATGGCGGCTCAGGGGGCGCGCTTGCTCAACCGCCCGCGCTGCGATGATACACGCGTCGATCCTCCAGGACGACGAATCGTTCGATTGAGAGCCTGTCTGGGGTAGGGGCCCTCGCGCTTCGCGCGCCGCGTCGGGCCCCCGTGCGCTTCAGGGCTCGGGTCGGCGACCAATGGTTGTCGAATCACGGGGATGCCTTCGAGGGCTCCCGCCGCCTCGACCGGCGGGGTCTGCGTGGGGGCCGGCGTGTTCGCCGTGGCGTACACTTCCCCGCGGGCCGCTGCGCCACCCGCGCGGCGGCCAGAATACACGCAGTCGGCGATCGACAGGCCGCTCACGTACTGCCGCGAGCAGACACCGACGGCGTTTCTTCCTGCGGCGTAAAGTCCAGGAATCACTCTTTCATCTTCACCCTTCACCTGGCCGGTGCGCTCGTCGACGACGAGACCTCCGAGCGTCAGGGTCGGACACGGGAAACGTTTGCTCCGGATGCCAGCGTTGATCGCATAGTACGGCCCCGAACGCATCGCGTGCATCTTTTCCGGGTCCTTGCCGAACGGATCGGCCGCCTTGCCATCCGCAGCGTCGTTGTAAGCATCGAGTGTCGAGCGCAGCTTCGCGGCAGGGACCTTGATGACACTCGCAAGCTCCTCGATCGACTTCGCCTCTTTGCTGTTGAACCATAGGTTCAGGAGCGCCGGCGCGCGCTGGAACCATTGTGCCTGACCCGGCTTACACTGCTCGCGCGCGCGCTTCTTGAGCTCTGCGTTGATCACGAGGATCGCCTCGCCGTCGTTTTCCTCGACCATCGCCTCGCCAACGGCCGCGCCATACATGAACTCGTTGATGTAGCGCTCACCATTCTTGTTGACGATCATGCCCTTGGCGAACGCTTCGGGCGGGTTGATGAAGCGCCACGCCGAGACGCGGCTCATCAAGTCTGTCTTGGCTCCGACGCTCGTTCCAAGAAGGATGCCGCTTCCGTTATCGGATGCAGTACCGAGCGGCATTCCCGTTCGGTAGCGGGGTGCAACCTCTTTGATCATGTCTCGGTTGTAGATGAAGCCACCGGCCGCGAGGATGACGCCCTTGGTGGCACGCGCTCGCTTGACGATGGAGTGCTCCGCCTCGATCCGGAAGCAGCGCTCTCGCAGCTTCGCCGCGAGCTTTGGGTTGTACTTCACGACTGCGATTCCAGCTTGGTGGAGCTTTCGGTGAAGCTGGCTCCAGAAGCCCTTCTCTACCTTTCGGTACTCGACCCCGAGCACTTGATTTCGGCTGTCGATCACCAAGCGCGTCACGCGTGCTTCGTATTCGACGTCGATGCCCGCGCGTACCGCAGCCGCGCGAAGCGGCTCGTAGAAGCTCTCTCCCGGAAGCCCCGTGCCCTTGGCTCGGTGACCGCGCGGTGCAGGCTTGGCTGCATCCTTGTACGGCGAGAAGCCCTCGTTGCCCGAATAGTAGAGGTAATACTCGTCCGTGGGGTAGCTGGTCTTGTAGGGGCAGAGCGAGCCCTCGAACGGCACCCCGTGTTCTTCGAGCCATCCGAGGTTCTCGACGCTGCGATCGCAGAAGTCCCGGAGCGTCTCCTCGGAGACGACGCCTTTCACTTCCAGCGACAGGTAGCGGAACATCTCGTCCGGATCGTCATCGACGCCCGCCTCTTTCTGGATGTGTGTGCCACCGCCCGCGTAGAACACGCCGCCGCTGATCGCCGTCGCACCGCCACCGTAGAATCTGTCGAGAACGAGGACTCGGGCGCCCTGCGCCTTGGCCTCGAGTGCGGCACAAGCGCCGGCGCCCCCAAACCCCACGATGACGACGTCGGCCTCTTGGTCCCAGCTGTCACCGTTCGCCTTGGTGAGCACGAGTGGTGCGTCGGCGGGCTTCGGAGCGCGTGTCTTCTTCCCTCGAGACATAGGGAAGAAATAGAACATGTTTCAGTTGGGCTGTCGAGGCGATTTCGCGACCGGAGGGGCCTCCAATTTCATCTGGCTATGGGCGAGCCCGTGCCCGCATCGAAGGTCCCATGCATCGAGGTGTGAGCCCCCCATGCTGCATCCGCGGACGCAGCGCGCCCAGAAGGCGCTCGCTTGCTGCCAGATGAGGCTCTGTTGGTCTCGCCAGTCCGCGACGTAGCCTTCCCGGTCTGCCGCCTCCGAAGCCTCGGTCAAGGCAGTCGCGATCCGCTCGTACACCAGCGCGATGCGGCCATTGGCGACTGCGTAGATGTCGCTTGGGCCGACGCGGAGCGATTTCAGCAAGCCCAACGAGCGCTCGACGGCAACCGTTTGCTTTTCGAGCCAAGGTCCGAACTCCCCGAGCTCCCCGCTCCAAGCATTGCCGAGCGCGTCGTCCGTCACCTCTTTCAAACGCTCGTACGCGGCGCTCGAGGCGCCAAATGGGTCGCCAGGCACGGCGTCGAGATCTGTGTGCGTCGCCGTTGGTACGATCGTGACCGCTTGCTCTTGGCCTCGGTTGCAGCTCAGCAGCAGCACCATCGTGACGGCATGAGTCAGTCGCGGCACGGGACGGCTCCATCGAGGAACTTCAAATAGCGTGCGGCGATCCCCCCGGCGAAAAGGATGTCACCGTGATCGATGCGCGGGACTTCGATGTACTCGTCAGCG
>Ga0209536_100006884_pt1 | contig 17298 bp, 15 predicted proteins | sample DeeMarSeWOR28_12_FD_187461 | JGI IMG/M metagenome (GOLD analysis project Ga0209536, IMG submission 187461) | Marine sediment microbial communities from White Oak River estuary, North Carolina - WOR-2-8_12 (SPAdes) (version 2) | ecosystem: Environmental > Aquatic > Marine > Intertidal zone >... | reverse complement strand
TTGGTATAGACCCTTTGGAATCTATTGCCGCCGCCGCCGTACTTCAATTTACACTGCCCCCAGCACCTTGCGATGTGATGGTTAATTGGAGCGCAGCCGGTGTAGTTGAAGCGCCAAGACCGTGGCTAGCTGATGCAGACTATGGCAGAATGGTAACCGAATGGGTGCTGAGGCAGGACCCCAGCGGCGGAACATTTCCAGTATCAATTATTGATGACTACCAATGGTTCATCGAGGGCCTCTATAGCAGGGGGTTCTGGATCCCTCAATGGTACAGAGAGATGTTTGAGCGAATGGGTTTAGAGGATCTGCTAGAAGGAATGGATAACACGATTAGCAGCAATACGAAGGTATTCACAGGTAGTTTTCCTGTTCGACAAGGGATTGCAAGCACAATATATATCGGAATATCTCTCGAGTTGCAGGCAATCGATGGAACTGTCCAAACCTTCCGATCTTTGGACCAAGGAGAATTTGAGGATTATTTCGAAATTTTAGACGGGATCTTCTGGACCATGGAACCGCTCACGCAATAATAAGGAAACTCTATAATACAGATATTGGTCAGGGGCACGTTGTTGATTTATTGCGTTTACTGGAATAAATGGCGGAAGTTCCCTTTTTTATTTCAATGGATTGATCTTTGCCGACCGATCCTTCAGATAATCGGTGCAGATTTTAATCTAAAACGCTGCCGTACCGGACCCCGGGGCGGGAAAAGCCCGGGCCGGCAGCAGCAGATGCTTGAAAGGAGCTTGAATGAACGTTTTGATCATGTACTATTCCAAGGGCGGCAACACCCGCAAACTGGCCGAGGCGATCGCCGAGGGGGTAGAGCAGGTCGACGGCGTCGAGGCCGTGCTGCGTCACACCCGGGATGTGAGCAAGGCGGATTTCGTGGCTGCCGACGGATTGATCGTCGGCTCGCCGGTTTACTTCGGGACGATGGCCGCGCAGTTAAAACAGGTGCTTGACGATTTTGTCGGTGTGCGCAGAAAAATGGAAGATAAAGTTGGCGCCGCTTTCAGCACATCGGGTGATGCCAGTGGCGGCAAGGAGACCACCATAATGTCGATCATTCAAGCCCTGCTCATTTACGGGATGATCGTCGTGGGCGATCCCATGTCGGCTACCGGTCACTATGGTACCGCTTGCGTGGGCGCACCGGATGCCGCTGTGCAGGAAAATGGACGCAAGCTGGGCAGGCGTGTGGCGGAGCTCGTCAAGCGAATTGCCCGCTGAGGGAATTGAAACAGGAAACTTCCTTTCAAGGGTTTTTGAGTCCATAAAAATGTTGTGATATGCCAATATCGCAAAGTTCGGTGATATTTGGTCTTCCGGAAAGGTATCTGCAATCAAACCCAGCCCCTATTTCAATCGATTTACCCTATCTATAAATACCACAAGGTAACATTCAAGGAATTGAAATATTTAAAGAATATATGAAAACAAGGTAATTTCTTTTCTGTAATCGGTTTCACAATTTCGTAATTTTATTTTGGGCATTAGAAGAAGTTTTTCATCGATCTAATGGGTTTAACCAATCATTATTCTTTAAAATATTGCAATAATACCTGTAAACATTTTGATTAGCATGAAATTTGCACCCCTTAGCGATGGTCTCGTTTGTTCTGCAGGCAATGCGATTGATTTGTCCTATCTTGAAGAATAAATTTATTAGGCTTACCCAGCATCGGAGGTGTCGCATGAAATATCTTTCAAGAAGGTTCTTTAAGCTTATCCTCGTTTACGTGGGAATTATCTTTGCAATCTCACTTGTCCACCGGGAGGTAGCCGGGCCATTTTTTAAATCAGGTTTAGCGGAAGCTGCGAATCCTGGTAGCAGCATTCCTACAGACAATCCGGGCATCAAAAAGGCAATGGAAGTACAAGACCGGCATATAGAAAAATTGATGCGCATTCCCGGCGTTATGGGGGTCGGCACCGGGATGGGGGCAAAGGGTCGGCCGGTTATAAGGGTTTTTACCATCAGGGCTGGTGTACCCAACATCCCTCAGAAGCTTGAAGAGATTCCGGTGGAGGCGAAAGTCACGGGTATGTTTGTTGCGCAAAGTGATCCCAGAGACAGATTCCCCAGACCCGTACCAATAGGTGTTTCAACCGGTCATCCCGATATTACCGCCGGAACCCTCGGCGCGCGCGTAATAGATGGGAGCGGCAACGTATATGCATTAAGCAATAACCACGTTTATGCAAATAGTAATAATGCAGGTATTGGTGACAATGCGCTTCAACCGGGCACCTACGACGGGGGTGCTGACCCGGATGACGCAATCGGGACTCTTTTTGATTATGAGCTGATTGACTTTTCTTTATTTGGCGCTAACACCATGGATGCTGCGATTGTGCTTACCACACCCGGTGAAGTAGGAAATGCGACCCCGAAGAATTCAGACGGCTCTGATATGGGCTATGGGACCCCCAGCTCCGTTATATGGGGTGATTCTGATGCTGACGGTGAATTCGACAATGTGAATGATCTGTTAGGTCTTGCTGTAAAGAAATTCGGGAGAACAACACGGCTGACGCATGGTACAGTATCAGAAATAAACGTCACTGTTGATGTATGCTACGATAATTGTGGTAACATATTTTTTGCATACCTGGCGCGGTTTGTAGACCAAATCGTGATAGAAAGTGTTACAGGCGGTGATGCCTTCAGTCTGGGAGGTGACTCTGGCTCCCTGATTGTAACTGAGGACGAAAATAATCATCCTGTCGGCTTATTATTCGCCGGCAGTGATACGACCACGCTGGCGAATCGAATTGACCTGGTGCTAGCCCGTTTTGGGGTGAGCGTGGACGACGGAAGCTCGGAGGGAAACATTCCGCCCACAGCAGATTTCTCCTTCACTACTTCAGACCTTACAGCAGCTTTCACTGATCAAAGCACTGATTCGGATGGGACCATTGACTCCCGGGGCTGGGATTTCGGTGATGGCAGCACATCGACGCAGCAAAACCCAAGTCATACTTACGCAGCGGACGGGACTTACACAGTCACCCTGACAGTGACAGATAACGGCGGAGCAACCGGTTCAACCTCTCAAGACGTAACGGTTTCAGATGGCAGCGTTGCCACCATTGCGCTCACAGCGACGGGGAAGCAGAACAAAAAGTGGTTTATTGTAAATCTGGATTGGAGTGGAGCAAATTCAGATATTGTCGAAATTAAAAAGGATGGTGTTTCTATCATTACAACCAACAATGATGGGAATTATACCGACAAGATGCCCAATGCAGGCAGCGGGTCCTACACCTATCAGGTTTGTGAAGCAGGTAGTTCCACTTGCTCCAACGAAGCGACCGTTGACTTTAACTAAACAGAAAACGATAAAGCATCGGATAAGAATAAAACATGTCAGCAATGACCATCGAAGAGGTCTTGAAGAAATATACAGATAATTTGATGTCCCTATCCGGCGTGATCGGAACCGGTCAAGGCCTCTTCGATGGCAAATCATGTATAAAGGTGTTTGTCGTCAAAAAGACCCCGGAATTAGAGGATAAGATACCGGAAAAACTCGAAGGGTACCCGGTTAAGATTAAAGAGACGGGAGTGATTCGGGCCGAACTTTAATTCCAATCGACAGTCAATTTCCAGCAATGATCCCATAACGACCATGCCATGCCGCCCTCCGGACACATGACCGTCTGATTCCGGACACATACCGGGGTGGGCAAGGTACGTCCGTGAAATGGCACTTTTGGTGCCAGCTGATAGCCAAAAGCCGGGAGGCTATTCCGTCTTCGCTCTTACGAGCTCCCGGCTTCGCTAATCGCCGCCTAAAAGCGCTGGCGGTCAAGAAGCTTCGCCGGACAAGTCGCCGGGACAGGAAGGCCGAGAAGCTGAATTTAGGGACACAGAGACACACTGGTGTTCACAGATGCCCACGGGTTTTAATAATACCTGGCACCGACACAGTAACCGGTGCGGTGGGCATCGGTCGATTCCCGGCACCATTTTACCTCGGCAAGCGTTGAGTTTCGCAACCGGATTCCCGGATCGAATTCCGGGTGTTTATCAACACGAATAAACACATTTGTGCCGGGCATGATCGGGTGGGTCGATTCAAAACACAGACCGCTTTCGCTATGATTAAGGGTCCTGGATGGAATTTCATGCCAGAGCCGCGTGCCGAAAAAGGAAAAGTTTATCGGCGCTTTCAAAGCGATGCGCTCATCTATCCTTTTATCTTTCCGTGCCAGCATTTCAAGACCTCCTTCTTTGCTGAAGCCTTATCTGCCCGCAGGCTTAAGCGAGGCCATATATATTGCCGCGATAAAATCAGTTGACCGTCCTGTGAGATTTTCGAAAGCGGCTCATATAGTGTAATGGGTTCTATGACCGCAGGATACAGACACCCGGCGTGTTGCATATAGCGATTGTCAAAAAAACGTTCCGTTTGCGGAAGGTTTTTTTGCTACAAGCGCTCATGCCGCCATCCTTTTATGCGGAACGTATTTATGACAAGCGGTGTAAATCAAAGAAAACGAGCGACTTAATTAAAGCAAGAATCATGCAAGCGTTCGGCGGCAAAGGACTCCTGTATTGATTTCGAGTGGTTAGCTTATCGGCAGGAAGCGCTCTCAAATGTTATTGTGCAGAAAAGTCAACACGCGCTGTATGTTTTTTTTTCACATATGCTATTTTTTCCGGCGACCTTTGGTCGCTTTTTTTATCTTTTGGATAAGCGCCTGCAGGTCGGGTGGTTTTTCGATGACATCCAGGGCGCCGAGCGCTTTGGCTTCAGCATGCTTTTCGACGGGCACGTTTCCGGTCAGAAGGATGATTTGCACATCAGGCTGCTTTTCCTTCATCAGTTTTAAGGCTTTAAACCCGTCCAATGCCGGCATCATGTAATCCATGATGACAGCGTCGTAGGATTCTTCTTCTATCAACTTGAGTGCATCTACGGCAGAAGTCGCGAGTGAAACATCCATTCCGCGCGCACGTATCCGCTCTGAGATGATATCTAAAAACGCCTTTTCATCATCGACGATCAATACTTTTTTTGACATGCTACACTCCCCGGCAATTCATCATCTTCGCATACCGATTTTGTTGAGCTGAACCGGCCGCCGATCACTGCCGTTAGGTCAAGCGCTTCGGGCTCTTCTTTGCGCGTATCGGTTCCGCTGACCCGGGTGGGCCACCCCTGATTATGAAAAAATCACACGCATCCTGTTTAGTGCAGTCGATACCGATTACCGCCGCTTAATTTCCGTCTATGCCGCCGCTTAATTTGACGACAATTTCCCGGTTGGCGCTGTTGATGTTCAGCTCGGCTCCGAGCAGATCACAGAGGTCTTTTTCAGGTTCAGCCGGAAATTCCCTCACCGGGGGCCCCGCCAGACCGTCGAGACCTCTGAAACAAATCTGTATGTCAGTGTCTGATTTTTGGGTGACCAGTTCAATAATTTTATCCTTATTGGCCGCGTCCATCGCAAAATCCAGGCACAACCAGAGCAGATTCAATAAAAAAAACGCAGAAGTTCTTAACTTAACCGGGTTTTCATTTCGTTTTAGCCGAACGGCAACATCGCGCATAGATGCGAATCGCTCGGATAAAGCCACCAGCATTTCTAATATGTCATTTAATTCAATGGCCTGGGTCGATTCATCGACGCTGTGGGCCAGGCGGTTCATGTTTTTGACGATGGCGTCGGCCCGGCGAACCTGCTTCATCACTGTCCGGGACATATCCATCAGCCGCTGCGGTTGGATCGCAGTCCCCCGGTCTGCCATAAGTGCCAGATCCCCAAGAAGCCCGGCATTTTCATTGACGATTGCCAGCACATTTTTGATTTCATGCGATATTGACGATGTCATTTTCCCGAAAAATTGAAGTCCGCTCTCCGTTGAGCGTTCTAATTTGGCAACCATGTGAAACTCCATTTTTTTGATGTTCGCACGAGTCAAGCGTCCTGATCATACCCGCTCGCATTCTTTGATTTGTTGCGCTCCATCTCAAGCGGTAAACGGATATGAAATTGGGTTCCCTTGCCGAGCTCGCTTTGGACACGGATTTGGCCGCCGATTTCCTGAACCAACGCATAGGTAACAGCCAGGCCAAGCCCGGTTCCGCTTTCACCGGCTTTTGTGTAGAAAAAGGGCTCGAAAACGTGTTTGATTTCCGCTTCGGGGATACCGGGGCCGTTGTTGGCAAACGTTATGGCAACAGAATTCGTATTCTCACGCTTTACGCTAATCTCAAGGTGGCCCCCATCTTTCATGACCGTGATCGCATTGTTAAACAGGTTGAAAAATATCTGCTCTAATTTACCCCGGTCACTCTCAAAATGTGGAACATTGTCCGCATAATTCACGCCAATTGTAATCGATCTGGTTTCGGCCTCTTTTGCCAAAACATCGTTCACCTCGTCGATAATTTCCGCCAGGCTGACGGTTTGGACACTCAGGTTGAGATGGCGGGCAAAATTCAAAAGACCCTTGGTGACCTCTGCACAGCGGTGCACCGTGGCAAGCACCGAGTCCACCAGCCCGATGAGTTTCGGATCATTTTTATAAGCCCGGGTCAGTGTAAATATATCTTTGATATGTCCCGCCTTCTGGTTAATGATGGCCAGGGGGTTGTTAATCTCATGAGCAACACCGGAAGCCAGCCGCCCCAGAGAAACCATCTTTTGCGTGTATTCGGCCTGATGGAGAGTGTCGACCCGCTCCTGATCAGCCTCGTGAATTTGATCGACCAGACGCGAGGTGACCGCCAGGGTTACCAGCAATATCCCTAAAATGCTTGTTGCTAAAATCCCCGTAAAGGCCCAACCCGTTTTGTACCAGGGTTGAATGAGCTCGCCTTTCTGTTTGACGATCATTAAAATAAAGGGTGTTTCAGGGATATACGCATAGCCGATCACCAGCCTTTCTTTCTTATCGTTCATACCCTTAAACACCTGCGCCTTGGGTGAGTAATCCGGGATGCGAATCGGGATCTGATTAAAAACCGGACCGTAATAGCGGGAAGGGGTTTGCAACACGCCCTTGCGGGTAATGATGAACGCATCGCTTTTTTCACCCACCTCGAACTGGGCAACCAATTCGTTCAGCTTCCGGGCGTCCAGGGCTGCGCGCAACACGAAAAATGAGCCATCCGGCAAATCGCGCTTAACAGCGGCATCAAGATGCGGTTCGCCGCGAAACCCGGTGACCAGTTCACTGATATAAACACCGTGTTTCAAAACCTGCCGGAACCACGGTTTACTGCTGTAGTCCAGGCCTTCCAGCTGATGAGGCCCTGCATACGTTTGCTGTATGCCCGAGCTGTTGATCACACCTAAATCCGTGAAGCCGCCGATTCTCCTGTTCAGGTTGTCGAGAATAGCAGCCAGGCGCGCCTTATCATGCAACGTTTCGAAAGTATGATCGTGCGTAATAAAATCCAACACCGATCGGCGTTCGGATATAAAAAGTGAGACCGATCGCCACGAATTCGAAACCAGCTGGGAGGTGCGCAGCACCAGCTCCGATTCGATTGTATCCAGATTCAACCGGTATCCCGCCAGGGCCCAGATGATAAGGGGAACGAGCGCCACAATTGCCGTGATCGAAACCGCGCGTTTCCAGATCCGGCGAAAGTCAAAATGGTGCTTATACGGTCCACCGATGGCATCTTCATGATCCCAGAATCGGGGCTTCAATCGACTCCATATCGAACTTGGCATTTTAATACCCTTCGGCTAACAGTTGGGTCGTTTCCGAAATGATTCGGAGCGACCGCTCAGCGCTTGGATTCCTTTTTCCGGCGAATTTTTTCATTGGCCTTTTTGATAATGTCGCTGAGTTCGTTAATGTCCAGAGGCTTCTGCAAGTATGCAAAAGCACCCAGCTTCATACACAGTTCCCGGTCGTCTTCGTGCCCGTGCCCGGTAAGGATGATCACCTCGATCTCCGGACGGGTTTCCTTGACTTTTTTTAGAACCTCGAGCCCGTCGATGCCCGGCATTTTAAGGTCAACGATCATCACCTCCGGTTCGTCTTCCTTGATAAGATTAAGGGCTGATTCCCCGTCATAGGCGACGGCCGGGCCCATGTCGCGCATGATTAACCGTTCGGAAAGGGTTTGAACAAACTCGCGTTCGTCATCTACCAGCAGCACTTTAGAAGGCATTTCAAAATTGTGTTTGCGATAGATGTCTGATTTGTGAAAGCCTTTGCCGACATTGGTTTGCACTGCCGTGACACCGGGAACCTGCTCCGCGATCGATTTGAGCTCCTCCTTCAGGCGGTTCAGCATCATAACGTGTTGATTAATGGTAATGGTAATCAAGCCGTCTTTGGCACGAACGTCTACATAATGACCCTCCCGTGCCAGTGCGATTTCGGTGCTGACCGCCAGACGAAAATCCGTCAGCGCCTGTTTGGAGCCTTCGGTGGGCCGAACCACATCGCTGAGGGCATTGTCGGCAATGAGGGCGGCTGCATCTGCCGGCGTCATTTTATCTGCCGGAATGACAATATCGTAAAGACTTGCATCCCAGGGATCGTTTAGATTGAAAAGACAGTTCATCCACGCAGCGCAATCCTCTTCCCGCTTTTGAACCAGCTTTGCAGCCTCCTTATCGGATATGCCTTTCTGCCGGGCGGCAGCGGCGATCCGATACTTGAGGCTGGCGATTAAGCAAACCCGCAACGTATGGCTGACGGTTTCCGGTATGAGCTGTCCGCAAAAACAGGTCACCAGCACATTGTCGTCGGGAATCAGCCCGGCAAGCGCCTGCTTTAAAAAAGTAACAGCGCGCTCTTTTTCATGGGTAAACTTATTGAACACCGATGTCCCTGCTGAAAAAGCGCGCCTGATTTTGCTTTCGGCCATCTCCGAGAGCCGGCTCGCTTCAGCAACAACCTCACTGTCCGTAATCAACCGGTATCCGGTCCGGGTGATGACCGCCTCTATGACCGGATTCTCATCGCAAAAGCTGCCGCTGAATAATGTAATGATAGACATCTAAACCTCCATTTTTAGACGTGCTCATGCAAGCTTGACGACTGTATATAATGGACAGTTCTGTTCCTCGCCAGCCCGGTGGGTTTCGGCATGGACAGCAGTGATGGCTTCTTCAACGGAAGGATAGATGTGATCCTCTCCGATCTTTACAATCAAATGCGTCCGTTTGAGAACATTCATAACGGACCGGTTCACCCCCCCGAGCGAAATGTCGATTCCGGCGCTCCGGACCCGCTCTACTGTCAAAGATAAGGCCTCTTCGCCCGAGGCGTCAATATCGTTTATACCGCCGGCCGAAATGATAATGTGCTTGAGCTCTTTTTTGGTTCGCCGGCGATTCCGAATCTGATCTTCGAGATAGCTGGCGTTTGCAAAGAAAAGCGGACCGTCAAAGCGAACCACGTCGATATACCTGCATTGCTTCAAGCCGCTCGCCACGCTATCGTGAAGCACCCTGTCTGTGCCCAGCGACAGATCGACAACCTTCGGGCGCATGCTTTTGTAGAGAAAAACGAGAATCGAAAGGGTGACGCCCAGCAGGATGCCGCGTTCCAGATGGGGCGCAAAAGCAAGCGTTGCCGCAAAGGTAATGACGGAAATCGCTCCGTCATACCACTGCGCCGTCCATGCGTGTATGAACCCCTTCACGTTGATCAAACCGACGACGGCCATCATGATAATGGCCGCCAGCACCGATTGCGGCAAATGGTACAAAAGCGGTGTGAAAAATAAAAGAACCAAAACCACCATCATACTGGTGAACACGCTGGAGAGGCCGGAAATTGCTCCGGACTGCAAGTTAACCGCCGACCGGGAAAAAGATCCTGATGTTGGATAGCTTCTGGTGACCGCGCCGCAGATATTGGCAAGCCCCTGCCCGACAAGTTCCCGGTTGGGATCAAGCCTCTGGCCGGTGATGGCGGCCATGGCCTTCGCAACCGAGATGGCTTCCATAAACCCCAGCAATGAGATGATGACCGCAAAAGGGACCAGATGCCAGATAATATGGTAGTCTAATCTGGGCATCGACAGTGACGGCAGTCCCCGGGGAATGTTGCCGATTATCTCACCGCCGCCCGTCATTTGCAAACGGTCGCCGGTAAGGGACGAATTGCCGACCATGATTCGCCAGATGCGCCCGTCGGCTTCAGGCGATTCCGGTGTGTCTCCGACCGGATAAAATCGGATCGAACCGCCGCCATGGCTGACGCTTTCAAAAAGCAAACTGCGCAATTCTTTCCGGCAGGCTGTAGCCTGGTCCATAAACTGCCGGATTTGAATGTTGATACGCTCCAGCGCATAGCGGGTATCGAGTATTTTGAGCGCATCCGGATCTTGAGCCGAATTTTTCATGCTTTTCAGCAGGCCAAGCCGTTTTTCGGAAAGCAGTGCGATTGAATCGATCGCCCGATTAAATCGGGTAATCTTCCGGCCCAGGTCCGCGGAATCGATCGTCGCGATATCGGCCATCATGGTGCGCTCAAACCCGAAAGCCCATGAAAGCCCGGTCGTTATCACAACAGCCACAATCACATTGGGGATGCGGGGAGCCAGCCGTTTGAGTCCATACATGATGACGAAAGCCAGCGTGGCCATAAAAAGCGTCGGCCAGTGCGTATACTGCATGGCGGCCTTAAGGACCCTTAAAACCGTTTCGGTGTGGAGCGGTGCCTTATCTACATAGACACCCAGGAGTTTTGGAAGCTGAGAAGAAGCGATGATCAGGGCCGCGGCGTTGGTAAAACCGTTAACGACCGGATGCGAGATGAAGTTGACGACAAGACCCAGCTTGAGCACACCGAGCGAAAACTGAAATATGCCAACCAGCAGTGCCAGTAAAATGGCGTAGGCGATGTATGGCTGGCTGCCGGCAGTGGCCAACGGTTCAAGCGCTGTTGCTGTTAATAGTGAGACCACCGCCACCGGACCGGTGGCCAGCTGGCGGCTGGAGCCGAATAAAGAGGCCACCAGGGGCGGAAGAAACGAGGCATACAGTCCGTAGTATGGCGGCAGGCCGGCAAGCTCTGCGTATGCCAGTGACTGTGGGATCAGCACGAGGGCAACAGTCAATCCCGCGATGATGTCGGCTTTCAAGCTGTCGATTTTATAAGCCGCGGGCCAGCTGAAAACGGTCAGGAGTCGGTTCATTGCAATCCCATCGTTACGTTTTTCAAATGTCCGGGTCAAGAAAAAATTCTTATAAATCAGATAATTGTCCCGCATTTTTGCAAAACGGTGCAGAGCGACCCATTGCGCGCACAAATATAATCTTTTATAATGATAAAATACGATTGGGAATCAAATCCAACCCTTGCATCCGTCCGATGACAGGGATCGCCGGAGGCTGCAACTGTTTGACACCATTTAAAAAATATTTATATTCACACCAGAATGAAATAGATATCATGAATTTCGTTCAAGAAACGCATCGCTGGAGAAAAAATCTTGCTCAAAAATGCAAATAAGGACGTCTTGCCGGAAAAGGCAAGACTTTTGAAACGACTGAAAAACGGAAAATTCAATATACCCGATTTTATCTACGTGTCGGCGTCCGACTTTAAAAACGAAGCATTTGACGATTTAAAGGCTTTTCTGATCCGGCACCGTGAGAGTTTTAAGGTCATCACCCGCAGTGCCCATCCCCAGGAGGAACATTTCAAAGGCGGCACGTTTGATTCATTGGAGACCTACGCCGATCTGGGCGGCATTCAATATGCGCGCTCCAAAATTATAAATCTGGCGAAAACCGCCAAACAGCTGACCATTAAACGGCAGCAAAAATTTAACAATAGCCCTAAAATCGATCCGCAGGACATGGGTGTTATCGTGATGCCGTTTATCAGCGGCACCAGCGTCATGGCGAAAATGATCGGAGACCATTGGGAATTTGGGTACTGTCGTGACCGCAACCACAAGGTCCAACGGGAGCCCTATATTACCAGAACACCCCATGATATCAGACTGCTGCAATTATCAAAAGAAATTCAGAAACGCCTGGGCCACAGGTGTGAAATTGAATATGTGGTTTCCGGTGAGGGCGAGATTTATGTCGTGCAGGCCAAAGACATTTCTCATATCGAAACCCTTGAACAGCAACAAAGTGAACGATCGATCAAGATGGACGGCATTCGTCGAATCAGAAGAAACCACAATTATCGCGAGCGTCCGGTTTACGTAATGGACAACAAGGAATTTTACCTGAAAATTATTGGCCGATGCGAAGATCTGGTCTGGAGTCATAAAAAAAGCAAGCCGGCCCTCGATGATATTCTTGAAATTATCACCCGGTATCAAGCCGATCTGGAAAACTTTGCTTTGAAACACCACCGGTTTGGTATTCTGGGACTGTCGATTCAGGAGCCCGAAGAGCTCTTTCAGATCGCCAATCACTACCTGGATGATTTTCCGGACCTGCAGTCACAGCTTTCCAAAGCGTTGCATGATAACCTGTACAAAATTGACTATTTTTTATCCGAAGCCGATACCCTGCTGGCCAAAGACAAGTTCAGGGTCAATCTATGCGGTCACGACGCATACGGCATTGATACGGTCCGCAATCCCATGTGGTCGGTTTACTGGTATATGGATAAACACGCAGAAAATGTGAAAGCATTCAAAAAACTGGGATTTAAAACCGGAGATACGGTCGGAATCGAAATTGACTCGGATGAAAAACCCATTGTTTATCGTCTGTAACGAATAGATTCACAGCAATGCGCCGGCCGCTTTTAAGCGCCGTGATTTCGACCACCGGCGTTACCCCCTCAGGGATTCCCTTCGGAGTGCCAGCAATCGGATAGACCACGAAGGCGCCCGGCATTTTGCAGCGGCATCCTATTTCTCATCATCATCCATTTGCAATAACGATTTGAGAATGCCCAATGCGCCCGTTCCCATGCTCAACATTTCGAGTTCTTCCATTTTGCTTTTTGTCTTTTCGAATTTTTTCCCGAGTATAGCCTCACAGGCATCCTTAATTCTTAGAATTGATAGTATTTAGCCCGGATATTTGTTAGAGTGAACCGAGCTGGATACACTGCTGAGCCGATGACCGTTCGCCGCCGCACCGCTTTTGCATCATAGACTCATGCTTGGCAATGCATCATCCTAGTTTCTAAAAGGCATGATTTATCATGTTGCCCTGTGTCATTTTTTTAATCAAACTGAGGATACAAAAATGCGAAGAGCGCAATTGCTATTGATTTGCCTGACTGTCATGTTGAGTCCATGCAATTCTCACGGAACAGATAAGCCGGTTCGGTTTTCTGATATTCGGCCGGAACTGGAATCTGTAACTGAACAATTGTCTGCTCATATCAATTTGTTCGAAGACATCTTGAATAAGATGGATGCCTCTGCCAAAGCCAACCAGCGTTACAATGAACAGAAAAACATTTTTCTTTCTTCTCAACTTGCCATTACAACGATTGTCGCCATTTTAGAGTATAATCGTGATTTGATGGTCCTGTTCGGTGATTTGAAAGATGAGAATCGCAAAAAATTTTATGGGATCAGAATTGAAAGCCTGGAAACTTCCGTTAAACAGATAAAAAATATGTATAAACAGATTCTGATCAATTACACGATTTTTCCATCCGATTTTTTTGAGCAGGCACTGGTAAACGCCGAACGCCGCACCATCATGTCATCGATTGCATCTTTGGAAAAATGTATCGCTCTATTAGAATCTGTGAATCAAAAATAAAAATGGGTCTGTCGCTGTTCGGGGGGATCATCAATGCAAAAGATTATCAAAAAAAAGTCTAAATTTATCAAGTCCAGATCAAAAAAGGCCGGTATGTCGCCGGGGACTCTCGTACACGTCGGCGACCAGAAGATCGAGACGCCCGAGATCACGCTGATGAGTTACGATCAGGACCGTTTGGAAGAAAAAGAATTAAAGCATATTGAAGAAACGTTTGCGTATAAAGATTCGCCGCCGGTCAGCTGGATCAACATCGACGGGCTGCATGAGATCAGCCTGATTGAACGGATCGGCACTCACTTCGGCATCCATCCGCTCATTCTCGAAGATATCGTGAATACCGGCCAGCGCCCGAAGATAGAAGATTTCGACGATTATATGTATCTTGTATTTAAAATGCTCAAGTTTGACGAAAATACCCATCATATCGCCTCCGAGCAGGTCAGCTTTATTCTGGGCCCTCATTATCTGATATCATTCCAGGAAGCCGCAGGAGATGTCTTCAATTTTGTGCGCGAGCGGATCCGCAAAGGGCGGGGCCGTATGCGCAAATCCGGCCCGGATTATCTGGCCTATGCCCTTATCGATGCGGCTGTGGACCATTATTTTTTAATTCTTGAAAAAATCGGTGAAAAAATCGAGCGATTGGAGGAAAAGGTTCAATTGGATCCGGCGCCGGAAATTCTGAAGGACATTCATGATCTGAAAAGAGAGATCATTTATTTCCGCAAGCAGGTATGGCCGGTCCGAGAGGTCCTCAGTACCTGGCGAAAGACCGAATCAGACCTGGTAAGGGATGCCAATAAAGTATTTATCGGCGATGTTTACGACCACACGATCCAGGTCATCGATACGATCGAATCCTTTCGGGATATTATTTCGGGTATGATGGATTTATATCTGTCCACGGTCAGCAACCGAATGAATGATGTTATGAAAGTACTGACCATCATGGCGACCATTTTTATACCGCTGACATTCGTGGCCGGCATCTATGGAATGAATTTTAAGTTTATGCCGGAGCTGGAATGGAAATGGTCTTACCCGATTTTGTGGGTTTTGCTGATCATTATTTTCTCGGGTATGCTGATTTATTTTAAACGCAAAAAGTGGTTATAAGCGAAAATCCTGCTAAGCTTTGCGTTTTAAAAATTCCCAAAAGGGTACCGCTGTCAGACCGCCGATGACACCGCCGACATAGCCGGGCAGGCTGAAGCCGAATGATCTGTGCCATATCAGACCCGCAACAACACTGGTTACCACAATTACAATTAACGTAAAAACCAAGCGCTGCCAGAATGGCATCTGAAACCTCCCTATGATTTTATGGTTTTTCTTAATACAGCGTTTGGGAGCAGTCCGCAAGCCTGTAAGGCGAGCCGTAGATCGGCACCGATGTTTTCAGCGGGCTCTTTGAATGCGGCACTGAAGTGATTTCTGGTCCGGGTAGCCCATAATGGGCTCGCGGCAGGTCACATCGGTGAGCCGATTGGCGTTGGCTTCCCCGCCCCAGCCATGGGGTGCCAGCACAATCCCTTCGGCCACGCGCTCGTCCACGCTGGCCTTCATTTTGACCCGGCCCCGGTTGGTTTCGACCACCACCGGATCACCATCAGCAATGCCGTATTTTGCGGCCGTTTGAGGCCCCATCTCGGCCAGGGGCTCCGGGAAAAGCTTGCGCAGGGCCTCGACATCGCGGTGCTGGCTGTGGGTGTAATACAGGTTGCGGTTACCCACCGACAGGATCAGCGGGTATTTTTCCAGAAATGACTTTTGCCCGCGGACCGGGCCTCTTTCCGGTTCCAGATACGAGGGCAAGGGACTGAAACCCACCTTTTCAAGCGCATCGCTGTAAATTTCAATCTTGCCCGAGGGCGTACGAAAGAGCCCATCGGGAATGGTGTATTTTTTCCGGGCGTAATAATCCCCCTGCGGCTTTTCGTTGAGCAGGTAATCAAAGGACAAGCCGCTGGGCGCCACCATAAAAGACACAAATTCCTCTTCGGTTTTCCACGGGAAGCTTTCACCCAGGCCCAGCCGCCCGGCCAGCTGCGTTAAAAAGCGCCATTCCGACCAGCTCTCATTCAGCGGCTCGATGCATTTTTTGCGAAGCATCAGATAGGGCAGACAGTGGCAGACATTATAGGTATATCCGATGCCCCATTTTTCCAGATGCGAACAGGCCGGCAGCACGTAGCGGGCGATTTGGGCGGTATCGGTCATAAATAAATCGTGAACCACCAGAAGATCCAGTTTTTCGAAGGCCGCTTTGAAGGCAAGGCTGTCAGGCATGGATAGCAGCGGGTTTCCGCCGATGACCAGAAAAGCCTTGAGCTTTTCGGGGATGCTCTCCGGGACCATTGTTACCACGCCGTAAGGCGCCTTGCGGCCCCACAGCTCGTAAAACAGCGGATACTGGTCACCGCCCAGGGGCATGCCTTCAACACTGTAGCCCGGATGCCCGAAACGCGGCGGCGGGCTGGTCACCCAGCCGCCGGGAACGTTGATGTTGCCCGTAATCGTCTGCAGAACCGCAAAGGCCCGGCTGTTCTGGGTGCCGTTGGCGGTTTGATCCTGGGTGCAGGTGCCCTGAAAGATGCCGGCCCCCTTGGTGCTGGCGAATAGTCTGGCCAGCGCGCGGATGTCGCCGGCTGCAACCCAGGTGATCTCCGCTGCCCATTCGGGTGTGTAAGGCTTTACATGGTCGACCAGCTTGTCGAAGCCGGTGGTATGTTTTTCGACAAAGTTGCGGTCAAAAAGATCTTCGGCGATGATAACGTTTATCAGGGCCAGCGCCAGGGCGCCGTCGGTTCCCGGTCGGATGCGCAGGTACATATCGGCTTTGTCGGCCAGGGGGATCCGTTTGGGGTCGATGACCACCAGTCTGGCCCCTTTTTTGAGATTCTTTCTCATGAAAAATTTAAGCGGAAAATCGGATTGATCGGGGTTATGCCCCCAGAGGATATACAGGTTGCTGTCCGGTTCTTCGGTGGGATAGCGCCCGAAGGTCAATTGCCGGGTGCGAATGCGCATGCGATAGCAGATGCTTTCCACCGAGAAAAAGTTGGGCGATCCGAAACCCGAGCGCAGCAAATGCACCAGGGAGGACATTTCCAGGTTTTCAACACCGATGGATCCGCAGAAAAAACCAAAGACCTGCGGGCCGAATTCGTCTTTTAAGCGGATCAGTTTCTCAGCGATTTCGTCTAAGGCCTGCTGCCAGCTAACTTTTTTAAATTGGCCGCTGCTGCGCTTGAGGGGGTGTTTGAGGCGCTTGGGGCTGTAGACGACATCCAGCGCGTTGGCGCCTTTGGGGCATAAACGGCCTTTGTTGAGGGGGTGAGATTCCAGGCCTTTGATTTTGACGGCCCGGCCGTCTTCCACCGTCACTCGGGTCCCGCAGCTATGATAGCACAGAGTGCAATCGGTAAAGACCTCTTTTCGGTCAACCATAGCGCCATCCTTCCGTTAATTGTCTGAGGGGAGTTTTTCAGATTGAGCCGCTCCCTGTTCTTTTGCAACGATCCCTAATGCACTCAAACAGTGCGCGGTTTTCGCAAACGATCATTCATTCCGCTCCATTCAAGGATTTGAATGAAAAAC
>Ga0209536_100006882_pt1 | contig 17300 bp, 14 predicted proteins | sample DeeMarSeWOR28_12_FD_187461 | JGI IMG/M metagenome (GOLD analysis project Ga0209536, IMG submission 187461) | Marine sediment microbial communities from White Oak River estuary, North Carolina - WOR-2-8_12 (SPAdes) (version 2) | ecosystem: Environmental > Aquatic > Marine > Intertidal zone >... | reverse complement strand
TGGGCGAATATCATTTCAGTGTTGGCCTGCTTTTTGATCATTAATTTGATTTTGGGGGTGCCTTCCATAAGTTCATGGATACCCATGCGGCCACGGTACCCGGTGTTGGAGCACGCTTCGCAGCCGGCCGCTTTAAAGAGCGTCAGGTCCGGGTCATATTCAATACCGGTTTGCGCCCAGTACTTTTCGCCGTAATCCACATAAATCATTTCATATTCATCTTTGGTCAACGGATATTCTTCCATACAGTCCTTGCACAGACGGCGTGTCAGCCGCTGGGCCAATACGCCCAGAAACGCATCGGAAAAATTGAGGGGATTAAGCCCCATATCCAGCAAGCGGGTAACGGTCTCCGGCGCACTGTTGGTGTGCAGGGTGGAAAAAACCAGATGGCCGGTCAAAGAGGCCTCTATGCCGATGGAGGCGGTTTCCTCATCGCGCATCTCCCCGATCATAATGACGTCCGGGTCAGCCCGCAAAAATGCCCGCATTACCCGCGCAAAATCCAGGCCGATTTTGGGTTTCACCTCCACCTGCCGCAATCCACCCTGAGTGATTTCAATCGGATCTTCGGCGGTCCAGATTTTAATACCGGGTTTGTTGATGTAGCCCAGAATGGCATGCAATGATGTGGTTTTACCCGAACCCGTGGGACCGACCGCCAACACCAGCCCATAAGGTTTAGCGACGATACGTTTCATCACCTTGGTGTTGCGATCGGTCATGCCCATTTCGTCAAGTTCCATGGCGCCAGCCGAGGCCAGAATCCTGAGAACGACATCTTCAAATCCACCCTGTGTGGGCAGGGTGGCAACACGCAGTTCAAAGGTGGGCACGCCTTTGCGCTTGAATTTGATCTTTCCGTCCTGGGGCAGCCGCCGCTCGGCAATATCCAGGTTGGACATGATCTTTACCCTGGAAACGATTCCGCGGACCATGGAATTGGGAACTTTCATGTACTCCTGGCAGACGCCGTCCAATCGGAAACGAATCGATGTCGATCTGGTAATTGATGAAGGTTCAATATGAATATCCGAGGAATTTTTACGGTAAGCGGCGATTATCGTCTGATCGACAAGTTTAACGATTTTGCCGGAGGCCTCATCAAGGCCGTCATCGATTTCCTCTTCTTCCTCTTCCTCTTCTTCAAAAGAGACATCTGGCATTAAATCAAAATTATCCAACTCTTGCGAAACGGTTTGGGCTTCGGCGCTTTGCTGTGTCCCGTCAAAAAACAGTTTGATGTACTGCTCGATATCTTCACGGATCGCGACCGTAAAGTTGATTCGACTGGTTTTCATCAGCGCCCTGATGTTATCGGTTTTGTTCAGATCCCGCGGATCATCGACCAGGATCTCCACGCCATCTTTATCCCAGCTCATAGGAACCCAGTATTCGTTCAGCAGAAATGCTTTTTTCAGATTGGACAAGAGTTCAACCGGCACTGTAACGGAGGGATTATATTCGCGAAACTTTGTATCATAGAACAGTGAAAAGGATTTGCCGATAGCCGCTTTATTGATCTTGTTGTGTTCGATGAGAACAAATTCGACACTTTTGTTCATCTTTTTCGCCAGTGCAAATGCCTGCTGCAACTGCTGGGTGGTGACCATTTTTTCACGTAATAGATAATCGTACTTCGAACCGCTGGTAAAGGTGGCGGCAACCGAATCCATCCGTTTTTTGATTTCCGCATTATCAGGCATCATTTTGTGAGCCGCTTTGTAGTTATCCAGGGCCACTTCACGATGATCCCGCTTTTCCATCTCTTGACCAAAGATGAACAAAATGCTGGCGGTTTCCTCTTTTGCAAGCTTCAGCGGCTTTAATAGCTGATTCAGTTTCTCAGATGCCTTTGTTGGAGAATGCAGTTTAAGGAGACACTCGCTGATTTCGGGCATTACTTTTTTTACCGGATAATCCTCTTTGAGCAATTTGGCATATTCGGGCAAAGCTTCTCCGTGGAGCCCCATTTCCTTAAAGGCTGAAGCGCTGTCCAATATGGCCGGAACGTCTCCCTTATTGGAGAGCCTTTCTCGCAGCATGGTGATGTCTTTTGCGGAAACCCCTTTGGGCATAGTCTGCTCTTCATTATCAATTTCATGTTTGAGCAGGCGGATGCGCTTTTGAATTTTATCATGGGTTTGGGTATCTTGGTCTGACATGCTGCCAAGAATGCTTTCGTAAATTTTGAGCGAATCTTCAAATAAACCCATTGAACGGCAAACTTCGGCCTCGTTGATTTTGGATTCAATCTCAGTGTTCATGTATTTTCATAGCCCTTTCATTTTAAATAACGCGGCAGCTCAGGTTCTGATTATTTTTTGAAGAACCGACTGATTTTTCGACCTGATTTTGGCGCCTTCAAGGATGGTAAAAGGATGTCGCAATTTAACCGAATCATCGCAATCGGCACGCTAAGCGCCATTAAAATGACAAGGTATCCGACGTCGGTTTTACGAATATAAATGCGGCCCTTTTCAAAGATCAGGTCTGTTTCGCGCATACCTTCCAAGGATTCGATAAAATATCGCCAATTTCGCTTTTCAGGCGCTTCTTTGATCGCTTTGGGGAACGCTTTGAAAAGCAGCTCCCCATCGACGGCAAACAGCATGATGCCGTTTACGCCGTCGGTATTCAGAATATCATTAAACAGTTCCTGCATTATTTTGTGATGACCCGCAAAAGCTTGTCTCTGGGGCACCTGGGATCAACGGTAACAACCAGCGTCTTTTGATCCGGTATGAGAATGTAGTCGTTGGTATCGCCTTTATCGATGTAGGCGATCCTAAATTTTCCCAGTTGAAAAAAAGCCCCTATTTTTGATAGCTGCATTACGCGGCTGTCCCAAAGGGTGTCCTGATACAGATCTTCCAGGCCGCATTGCTGTCCGATTTCTTTTTCTATTTTGTCCTTGAGTATGGTGAGCTGATCCGCGGGCGCTTCCGGAGCAGATTCAATCTGTTCGATGACACCATCGGGCACAACCTCCGGCTCCTCCTCGTCTTTGCGTCGCATGGCTTCCAGGATAAGCGGTTGCAAATCGCTTTGAATTTTATTTTCCTTTAAGGCACAGCCATTTTGGATTGAAAGATTAACCGCATCCCATGAGAAAATTTCGTGTGCTGCCGATTCTCCCTGCATGTTGTTTACTCTGGCATCCAATAATTCACCATCTCTGAAGAATAAAATTCCTTTTTGGCCACCGGTTTTTTCTTCCAAACGTATTGTGCAGGTTTTCTGCTCCATCTCAATGAGTTGAAGAAACATGCCCGAAGATATATTATGCAGGGTACCACCCTCTGATTCCTTTCTTAATGTGGTCAAAATCTGCCGGGCTAAGTTTTCGATCAAAAAAGGCTTGGCAATATAACCGACCGCACCACCCTCGCGCGCCAGCTTTTCCATTTCGGGTGTGCTGTAACCGGTTATGATAATTACGGGTATGTCCGGATAGTGCTGCATAATATGTGCCAGCAGCTCAAATCCATCCATATTGGGCATTTTTAAATCGGTTACAACCAAGGAGATGATATTTTTTTTGAGCACCTCCAGGGCTTGCAAACCATCTTCCGCCAATAAAACCGCAAAGGACTCCAGATAGCGCTTAAAGCCTTCTTTGAGCGCATGCAGCATCTCTGTGTCATCATCGACAAGCAGAACGTTCTTGATCATTTGTTATCCTTGCGATCGTGGGACCATGACGATTTTTCAATGTCAACGATTCTAATTCCGGCGACATAATCCATCGCCTCATACTTTTTGATCCTGCCTAATTTATCGGTAATATCGTTCATTTTCTTGATCTGATTGTGGATCTTGACAATTTTAGGATACAAGCGGTCATCCTGATGTAAATCCGATAAAATTTCATTGATCTGATTATTGATAATGGTCAGAGGCTGGTTCAACCGGTGCGCCACCCCACCGGCCATCTCAAGAACTCCTTGAAATTTTTGACTTTCCGCTTGTATTTTTTGTTGATTGATAATTTGCGTAACATCTTTGGTGATACATTTGATATGATTTGCACGTCCATTATGTTTGATCAAAAAGGCGTGGCATTTTAGATGACGCACTTTTGAGTTGCCGTCTAGTATGGATAGTATCGTTTCGCTACGGCCGATTTTAAAAATATCAGCGAGAAAAATAAGAAACAGGTCGCGATCACTCGGAGCCAAAAATTCAGACAACGATTTTCCCAATAACTCTTTCTTGGGTAGGCCGAATAATTCTTGCGCTGCCGGATTGACATTGATCAGCTCGCCGCGAAGATCGAAGATAATGATCATCTGAGGCAAATCCCCGGATGGACCTTCGATCTTGTGCACATCCGTGTTGGGATCAATATCTGAAGTGATTTCCTTTAAAATGCCGTCTAAATTGATGACAATACCGTCATCATCCAAATTCGCTTTAGCGGTGATGGCGCACCATATGGGTGTGCCGTCCTTTTTTTTCAGTGCGATGGGTAAATCAAAAACGCCGCCAGCTTGAATGGCGGTATGAATAATTTGGCCGCGATCTTTCTTATTTTGATAAAATTCAATTACCGGATAATCAATCAGATCCAAAGCAGAGTCAAACCCCAATAAATTTGCCAATGCTTGGTTACAATAAACAACTTTGCCTTCAATGGTCGTGCGAAATAAGGCCGCTGGAAGACTATCAAAAAATTCAGCATACCTGCGAGCGGTGATATCTCCGCTATGCATTACTTTTTCACCAGACATTGATCCAAACCTCGATTTTAGAATTTGGATTGAAACCACCGGTATTGAAAGTCCAGCTATTCGGTCGATCAATAGATCCAAAATCTGAAATCTAAAATCCAAAATGCGTATGGTGCCATTGCGGTTAAATCTCTATTTCTGTTAAGACAACATCATAGAACACCAATTCATCTTCAAATTCTTCCGTCCACAATTCCAAATTCAATAACAGGTCTGAAAACAGTCCCAGATCATGCGCCATCTTCTTGACCACCTCGACCACCCCTTGAACCAGAACCTGATCGCTTACCTGGCCTGAAAAAGTGATTTTTTGTTTGCTGTAGTCAAATTCACCGGCAAATGGATCAAGGAATGCAAAACGATCAGCAAGTTCGACCAAATTTTGTTTGAGCAACTTATGAAAATCTGTCTTTTTTTTCCTTTTTAGATCGACCACTGCTTCAAATACGCTCAGCAACCCTTCCAGCATCAATATGGCTGTTTCGGAAGGGTCACCCTTTTCGATAACCGGTATCGTTTCGTTTTGGATGTTTTTTAATGGAATTTGGCAGACATTAAAAAGGCCTCCCAGCTGCTTGGTTTTTTCAACGAGCAGCTCTTGATGTTTGCTTGAAGGACTCGGCAGCCCGTTTCCCCAGGAACACACACCCCCTCTCATTTTCCCGTTGATCAGAAAAATTAAACCGCTTTTCTCTCCGTTGCCGATGCTGATATCAATATAGCCGGTTAATTTTTCAGAACTCATTTTCTTGATGAGTCCAACAAGATCTGTAAATTCAGTGCTTAGATCTTTATAGATTTTTTCCGCCGTCTGAATACCGGCCCAGTAATAAACTTCTTCAGGGTCGATTTGATATATGTTCACATTGAAATTATACGCTTTTCCTGCATTTAAGAGGCGCTCGACGGCTTGTTGGCCTGTCATTGTCCTATTTTTATCTTTTAAAAAACCGCTCAGCACCTGGTCTTGATCGAAAAATAGAACCCCCTCAGATGCATGGGATTTAAAATGAATGCCGCCTGATCCGATTTCTCCCTGATAATGCTCCAGCAGTTTTCCGATATCCAAATAATAGGCGTTTAAATTTTCAAGTACAGGCTGCTGCCTTGGAATGACGACCATTATGACTCCTTAGGCCTTTCTTTTCATCTCGCTTCAGAAAAGCATCGCTGAGTTGTTTTATCCGGCATGATAGGTTTAAAATCCGCCGTTAGCACACCGTGTGCAAATTGATCACCTATCTGCGTCGCCGCAATCGTTCAATTGACATGCGAATACTTTCCTGCATCCTAGAAATGGCTTCAGCCAGCTCCCCGATTTCATCTTTGGCTGTTGTTTTAATTTCGATGCCAAGATCCCCGATGCTGATGCGCTCAGCGACATCCGTTAAAGACTTAATTTTCGCTGTTAGCCGATGGCTATAGATGGAGACAATCAGTCCGATCAGCAATACGGTTCCGCCCAGAATGGCCCAAACAACCCAGCGCGTTTTTTGTGTGAGTTCAGCGGCGCGGGATTGCATGAGATTCACCGGATCATGAAATTCATCCAAGTAAGTCGTTGCGGCAACAACATACGGTGTCCCGGCAACAGGGGTGCAGACCATAAATTTTTCGCGAAATTTTCCATCTTTGTCCTGCCATGTGTAATATCCTTGTGATCGTTTACCCCCTTTTACGCCGCTGAATATCTTCCAGAATCCGGGAAAATTGCGCCCCATCGGTTTTTTCAATGAGCCCATATCAATACCGACAATCTTTGGATTCACATGGGCCCAGGTGCGCCAGATACCATCGGAATCTGGCATCTCGTAAAGCGCCGTATAGCCTGTTAAGCCGACTTTCTGCACGGCAAGGGTTTTAAATCCCATATCGTTCATAAAATCTTCTTTAGCCAGTTCGGGGTTCGCCAATAGATATAAGCGGCATTGAATGGCAACGGCGGTTGAAAGATCCTCAATTTTTTTTTCCGCCATTTGGTTAACCACATGGGTACTTTCATCGGTCAAAAGGGACGCCATTTTATCCAGCTGCCACAAATATAACAGGCTGGCACCGATGAGCAGAAGCAAAGGAATGAAAAAAAACAATAGCAGCATTTTAACGCGCAAATTCAATAAACCCGATCTGCGGGCCGACTGTACCTGCACGTGTTGGTCAACGGATCGGTCAAGCTTTATTTCAGGTTCGGCCGGCGGCACCGCCTCTTCAGCTGGCTTGGCGCCCCCTTGTGTGCCAGACAAATCATTGGCCGATACGGCTGCCGCAGTCGATGACGGTTTGGATACCATGATCATATGGGTGCACACGCGGCATTTAAAACGCGCTGCGGCACCTCTTATTTTGGAAGGATCGATTCGGTACTTTTTTCCGCATTCCTCGCAGATGACAATCATGGTTGCACTCCTCAAATAAAGTTCTCATCGGACAGGTGGCTGGCTGGTTCCGTATATGATCAAATTAATGTTTGCTTCGATACGCTTGCGCGGACAGCAAACGAGGGATCTCAAATCGGCAAATATTTTTTTTCACGTATCTTCATCGCCATTGATTTCAGGAAAGCATCTTTTTTATCTTCGCGTCGTATCTGCCGGGCAAGATTGTCCGTAAGTTCAGCAACGCGATGCCCCGGAAACTGCGATAATGTATGACCCAAATTGGCGACTTCCTCTTCTATCAACACCTGGGCGATGGGACCGATAGCAAGGGATAATTGGACGACCAGGTAATCAAAAAAATCTTTGTCAAGTGTGGCGATTCCTTGTTCGACCTTTTGGACCAAACCATTTTGCATTAGCTTGGCAATCAGTTCGCGCATGGAACTCATTGTTATTCCAATATTCTGCGCCACCCTGCCCAGTGGTGTCTTTCCGTCCAATTCCATAAAAACGGAAAGCATTTGACGATCAAGAGAAAATTCTTGAATATCTTGCCGGACGACACGTTTAAATACCGTAGTGGATAATTCGCTGGACGAAAAATCCATAATGCGACCTCGCTGGTGCCGTTTTCAATCTTGGGATCAACGCAATTGCTGTATGGGTACAGTTGACAATAATTCCCTATTCAATTGTGGCTTCTGACCATTGCAGACATAGGAAATTTTGCAGGTATGTTAATCTGATTTTTGGAGCTTTTTTAGTTCCTGTTTTATGGTGTCAAGCTCAGATTGAATAAATTGTTTTAACTCTTTGACCGCTTTGGCCAGCATTGCAGACGATAAAGATTCGCCCGGTTTACCGGCATCGAATGTTGGTGCGTTGGTTTGACCCCGCAGTTCGGCTGCCTGATGCGTTGTTGCCGCCGCCGGGGGCTTCGGCTTAGCTGTTGCTTGAACTTGCTTGCGAGCCACTGCGACAGCTTTTTTCTTTGAGACCTTATTCCTGAGCTGCTTGTATTTTTGCATCTCAGAGCGCAATATGTTTTTTTTCTCCGCCGCTGGCATATTTTCCGACAGAACCACTTCTTCCAGACTTGAGAATACCGAATTTAAAATTTTGAAGGTTTTTGGGTGAGCATTGCCGCGGTTGGTCTTGATGTATTGACCCAGGGATGCCAATAGTTGCAGAAACATTAAAATGATCTTTTCCCCTTGATAGTTTTTTTTAAGGCTGTCGATTTCAGACAGCAAACCGGCCAATGTCTCTTCGGTAATTTCCCAATCAATTGAAAGCACTAGATTCTTCAATTCGGCAAGGGGATAATCATCCGCCACTTCTTCGCTATTCGTCCGGTCGGCTGTCGCCTTTTTTAAATCCACTACTTCTGCTTCGGCAGCGGGCTCATTTTCTTTTTGAGGTTCATTCTCGGCCAAAGTTTGGTTATCCACTTCGATGGAGAGATCTTCGTCAGTTCCGTTATCTCCTTCGCCAAAAAGATCATCGAGGCGTTTGGCAATCTCAGAGTCTAAGTTGTTGTCTTTGGTTTTGTCGACCAATTTCCCCTCCTATTTCAAATCCCGCTTAATGGACGCTACGGTCATTGAGATAATTTTTTTCAAGGTAGCTACAACATTGGTCCCCTTTAACGCACTGGCAGAAAAAGAAGGCCTTTTGAGTTGGTGATTCAGATCTTTTTCAAGAATATCCATCGAAAGCAATGGAATTCCCTGCTCTGCAAGATCTAATTTGTTGTATTGCAGGACACACGGAATCTTAAAGATACTCTTTTTATAGTTGGACAGGTTTTCCTGAAGATTTTTTAAAGATAAAATATTTTTTTCCCGACGGATCGCCATCGCATCAGCTACAAAAACAATGCCATCGACACCTCTGAGAACCAGTCGCCGGGTAGCGTTATATTTCACCTGTCCGGGTACGGTATAAAGTTGAATTTTAACATCGTATCCATTGATAACGCCAATATCAAACGGCAAAAAGTCAAAGAAAAGCGTGCGGTCACCATGGGTTTTAACCGTGACCATCTCGGTGTTGATGCGCTTTCGAAATCGTTTGTATATATATTCCAGGTTCGTCGTTTTGCCGCCTCGGCCGGGACCATAATAGACAATTTTTACCTGGATTTCTTTATTTTTTAGATTTACAAATGCCATGCGATAGCTTAACACACATCAAAACATACATGAGCGTAAATATAGCAGGATAGCCGGTCTTAGAGCGACAGGAGCGGTTCCAATATGGTTTTTAGCTGTTCAACAGAATCGGCGACTTTTAATCGTAAAAATCCCAATGATATATCATTGCCGAAAATGGTGATGAGCAAAAATTCTGTGGTGATTTTATTGAAATGGATATTTTCTTTTTTGCCTTTGTGAAACAGCAATGAAAATTCATTTTCGCCAATGATTTTGGCCATCGCACTGACAGCGCCGAAATTACCGGCAGCCAGCGCCGCCAGTGAATAAATATCATGCTGTTTTTCCCCGTTATCGAGGTTGGCGATGATATTACCGGCCATATCAATCAGAAATACGCAGCGGACCCCATTTTCAATCAGATCCTGCATTAAAATATCCTCTATTCTATCGAGCTGTTTTTGACCAAGCGTATATGACAATTGCTCCTCCTGAAATGTATGTTGTCTTGTTTGACGAACGCGCCGATGATCGACCAACGATCCTTTAGGACTCAGGATCCTTTTGCAAATAACGAACCGCCGAACAACCGAATTGCAGGGGTCGATATCCAACAACACACCTGCCCGACCGGTTGATAGAAAGGTCTCAAACGGCGCATTTCACCTCTCTACATCACCGATGAGCAAATGATGATGAATTTGACGTCCTGCGAGTTGCGGGTTTATCAACAACCTTAAATTCGGTATTTATTTAAAAAACTTTAATATTGTTGAGCATATACGGCCAGCATCACACAAAACGATGGTACCCCATCAAAACAACCCTTCTGTTTATTAAATTTACAAAAAAAACACTGTTTTAGCAAGCTAAATCTTTGTGTTTCGCCGGTTAAATCTCGATTCATTTCCGCCGATACCGCCGGAGCAGGACATTTGTGGAGATCGGAATTGATGTACAAGGGGTAAACAGGATTTCATCAGCGCCAGCTGGACACGCCAGCAAAGTGCCCTGTTAGGGATTAGGAGGGACTGTTTCAGTCGGTGCGTTTGAATTTGCCAAATCCATGATGATCAAAATTTCGCTGCTGTCTTGGCTGGCAATTTTTAAGTTTGGATACCGCTTTTTGAAGACCTGAATCATAGCGGCGTTTTCCCGCAAAACAGTTGCTGAAAAATGGGTGTATTGATTTTCTTTGGCTATCTTTTCAAGGACGGCAAGAAGATAGGACGCGACGCCCATTCCCTGGTAATCTTCACGGACGACAAAGGCGATTTCGGCCTGATGATCGTGCTCGTAAGCATAGGTAGCAATGGCGATAATCTCTTTATGGCCCCCTTTTTGGACCAGTCCGACAATGGACATATTTTTGTGATAATCAACGCTGGCCCAGTGTTTTTGCACGACTTCATGCGAAAAGGAGCGCATCCGATAAAAAAAGCGCATATAAATAGTCTTCTCCTGCAGTGAATAAAAGAAATTGCGGTAAGCAATTTCATCTGAGGGCAAGAGCGGGCGAAATTCCGCTGCTTTTCCGTTTTTTAATGTGTATAGGCTTTTATACCTTTCCAGAAAAAGCAGATCTTCGCTAGAGGGCGGTAATTGATCGGCAAATATGTAATGGCGTTGTTTGGCCGCATCGATGAGCTGCTCGCGAAATTTGGGATGTGCAATTTGGGCCAGCTCCATGACGCGCTGATAAATGCTTTTGCCCTGTAGCTCAGCAATGCCGTATTCGGTAATGACGAAGTTGACATCGCCACGGGTGGTTGCTACCCCAGCGCCTTCACTCAAATGGGGTACAATACGTGAGACCGCCCCTGCTTGGGCTGTCGATGGCAAGGCCACGATTGAAAAACCGCCCTTGGACATGGAACTGCCTCTTAGAAAGTCAACCTGATCTCCGATACCGCTGTAAAACATGTGCCCCACAGAATCCGAACAGACCTGTCCGGTTAGATCAACCTCTAACGCCGAACTGATGGAAATCAGATTATCGTTGCGTGCAATCACCGTGGGATCATTCACAAATTCAGATGAGCGGAAATAAAAAGTCGGATTGTTGTTGACATAATCATACAATTTTTTTGAACCCATACACAACGATGCCACCACCCTGCCCGGTAACAATGATTTTTTCTTGTTGGTAATCACATTTTTTTCGAACAACGGCAGCAGACCATCAGTGATCAACTGGGTGTGGAGACCTAAATCCTTTTTTTGATCCAAATACTGTACAATTGCTATCGGCAGATGCCCGAAACCGATTTGCAGCGTCGCCTCATCATCCACCAGCTGGGACAAGAAATGCCCGATGCGGCGTGCGATTTCCGTATGCTTTACCGCCGGAAACATCTCCACCAGAGGCTCTTCAAAAGGTACCAACCAGTCGATGGCATCGACGTGCACAAAACTGTCTCCCCAGGTACGCGGCATGTGAGGATTGACCTGGGCAATAACCAGGCTAGCATTTTCCAATCCTGAAAGGGTAATATCCACCGAAACCCCCAGGCTGCAATAACCGAACTTGTCAGGTGGGCTGACCTGAACCAACGCCACATCGAGGCCAATGCGGTGGCTGGCAAACATACGCGGAATCTGAGACAAATAGGCCGGAAGGTAGTCGATTTTACCCTCAAAAGCGGCTTTGCGCATCGTATCACTGATAAAAAACAGCTTGGGCGAAAATCGGCGCCGAAAGGATTCCGCGTCAATGTACTGCGCGATTGTCGATGACAACATTTGATAGATCATAATGTCCTGAATTGATTCTTCAGCGACCATGGCCTTGATCAAATGCTGCGGTTCACCGCATGCGGTACCGATAAACACACGGCTGCCGCTTTTAATATGGGAGACCGCTGTTGCTGCATCAACGGTCTTGTCCGGACATAATTGCTTCAAATCCATTTACTTTCACCATTTAAAACTTGCGATTTAGATTTAATCTCCAGATCTTGTGAATAGAAATCATAATAACGCGATTAGGTCATAAATCAACCCTATATGCGAATCAAGTATTGAGGTGGCCTTTTGGGCAATGCCCATTTGTCTTCTGCGAAAAAAGGACCTATACTATAATTTATATGGCCGATAAAACTAAAAAATCATCAAGATGAGATGTCGAATGAAAAAATCCGCCCAACAAAAAGGGCTGTTTCGCCCGTTTGAAGATTTGAAAACGCTTCTGGACCAACGGTCGATAGCGCTGAAAGCAGAGGCTGCCGAGCTGCCACCGAATGCACCTGAGACGGAACTCAATCCTGATGATGACAGAGCCATGTTTGAAGCTGCCATGGCAAATGTCAAAAAGATGCCACACAATACTTGTGCTGATCTTGAGTCTCAAAAATTTGTTATTTCATCACCGCAGAAATCGGATGAATCTGACGTTTTACTTCAGCTGGAAGAACTCGTTAAGAGCGGTAAGGGATTTGTGGTCGCGCATACCGCCGAATATGTTGAAGGAACCGGTTATAATGTGAACCGTGCGATTGTTAAACGGCTTCACAGCGGCAAATATGCCGTTCAAGGCCATATCGATCTTCACGGCCAGAGCGTGGAAAGTGCACGGGTCCTTTTTGATCAATATTTAAAGGAAAGCATTTCCACCCATAAAAGAATGATTTTAATCATTCATGGACGTGGCCTTTCTTCGCCGGCTGACCCGGTTTTAAAGACCAAAGTCATTCAATGGCTGACCACCGGTCCCTGGCGCAAGTGGGTCATGGCTTTCGCCAGCGCCCGGCTATGCGACGGTGGTACAGGTGCCACTTATGTCCTTTTAAGAAGACGTCCGGCAACCAAGCGATTTAAAAGAAAGAAGCGCCTGTGAAAAAATAGCTTGACAAAAGCGCAATACATCATTAAATACTGGCGCTTTAATCTTGTGGACAACGACCCCCATCGTGTTTTTCAGCAGGTGGGGGTTTTTAATCCCAAACCTTTAAGGAACGCAACATGAATACAGACATACAGAAGGTCAGGAATATTGGTATTAGCGCGCATATTGATTCGGGCAAAACAACGTTGACCGAGCGGATTCTTTTCTACACCCAGCGTATCCATACGATGCATGATGTAAAAGGAAAAGACGGTGTGGGTGCAACCATGGATTCTATGGAACTTGAAAAGGAACGCGGCATCACCATTGCATCAGCAGCCACTTACTGCGAATGGCAGGACCACGAAATCAATATCATCGACACACCCGGCCATGTCGACTTTACAATAGAGGTTGAACGCTCGCTGCGGGTTCTGGACGGCGCTATCCTGGTGCTTTGTGCCGTTGCCGGCGTTCAATCCCAGTCGATTACCGTCGACCAACAGATGAAGCGCTATAAAGTTCCCGGCATCGCTTTTGTCAACAAGTGTGATCGCAGCGGTGCCAACCCTGACCGCGTGGTTCGACAGCTTACAGAAAAACTGGGGCATAATGCCGTCGCGATGCAATTGCCCATCGGATTAGAGGCGGATTTTAAAGGTGTGATCGACCTCGTTTCGATGAAAGCCGTCTATTTTGACGGTGATAAGGGCGAAATCGTCCGTTGCGCAGAAATTCCGGCCGAACAGATGACCGCCGCGCAAGCGGCCCGAGAACACCTCATCGATCAAGCCTCCATGTTTTCAGACGCGCTGACCGAAGCCATACTCGAAGAAAAAGAAGTTACCGAAAATATGATCTTAGCCGGTGTTCGCCAGGGGGTCATTGAACGCAAGTTAACACCGGTTTACATAGGCTCTGCCTATAAAAACAAAGGGATCCAGCCGCTACTGGATGCCGTCACCCAGTTGCTGCCCAGCCCGCTGGACGTCGAAAACGAAGCCTTAGACATGAATAATGCTGAGCAACGTGTAATGCTGAGCAACGAAAACGACAAGCCCTTGGTGGCACTGGCCTTTAAGCTTGAAGACGGTCCTTACGGCCAGTTAACCTATATCCGCGTCTATCAAGGATCGCTCACCAAAGGAGATACGATCGTAAATGTGCGCACCGGAAAAAAAGTAAAGGTCGGCCGCGTCATTCGTATGCATGCGGATCAAATGGAAGACATCGATGCCATTGCCGCAGGCTATATCGGTGCCCTGTTTGGGATTGAATGTGCTTCCGGCGACAGCTTTGTTGCGCCTGGACTCAGTCTGACCATGACATCCATGTATGTGCCCGAACCCGTGATATCCTTGGCAATCTTTCCAAAAGACAACAAATCGGAAGTCAATGTCGCCAAAGCTTTGGGGCGATTTACCAAAGAGGACCCGACCTTTAAAGTTTTTGTGAATGCCGAAACCGGAGATACGATTATTTCGGGGATGGGAGAATTGCACTTAGATGTATACATCGAGCGTATGCGACGCGAGTATCAGGCTGAGGTTACCACAAGCCCGCCCCGTGTCGCCTATCGCGAGACCATTACCCAAAAAGCCGATTTTGACTACATCCACAAAAAACAAACCGGTGGTGCCGGTCAGTTCGGCAGGGTAGCCGGATACATGGAACCGGTTCAAAATGAGGATTTTGTTTTTGAAAACAAGGTGGTGGGCGGTGCCATTCCGACCCAATATATCGCCGCCTGTGAGAAAGGCTTTCGAAATTGCATGCAAAAAGGTCCTAAAATGGAGTTTCCCGTCACCGGGATCAAGGTCGTCATCAACGACGGCGCCGCCCATTCAGTGGATTCCTCGGATATGGCTTTTCAAGCGGCGGCCCGCGGTGCTTTTTTACAGGGATATGCCAAAGCCAAACCGGTCATTCAGGAGCCGATTATGAAAGTGGTGGTGGAAACCCCCACAGAATTTCAGGGCGCGGTCATGTCAACTCTCAATCAGCGTCGCGCCATGATTGTGGGCTCGCAGGATGAAGGCCCTTTCAGTGAAATTGAAGCCCAGGTCCCCCTGTCTGAAATGTTTGGTTATTCCACTGATTTAAGGTCTGTCACCAAAGGTCAGGCCCAATTCACGATGGAATTTCTAACCTACAGACAGGTTCCGCGGACAATTACCGAGGAATTGGTTAAAAAAGCAGCAGCGGAAAAAAAGAACGTTGCCTAAAAATAGTTGTGCGCTGCGCCATACCTGTTATAGACTGCTGCAAGCCACACACGGATATTAGACGTTTAATGACTGACATAAAGAGCATTAAAAAAACACATTTGTTGTTTGATAACCGCAGAACGGCTGAAATAGAATGCAGCTTCGCAATTGGCGACCCTCAATCAAACAATCAGATCATTGCAAGGCCGATTGACAATATTTGTTACATGCGGGAAAGGAATATTCACATGCTTAAAAATGAGCTTATCCTGAAAAATCCGTTGCGGCGCATGGGTTATGAAAGCGATGATATCCTGAATAACGGCGAATTCGGGGCCGTCATGGCCCGGGCCGGTGTCGGCAAAACCGCCTTTCTCGTGCAACTGGCTCTAAACAGCATGCTCAGAGAAAAAAAAGTTCTGCATATCAGCCTTGATGATCCCGTAAAAAAAGTCAGCCTATGGTATAAAGAAGTCTTCAGCCGCATTACAAACCATTATCATATTCAACAAAGTACCCAGTTGTGGGAAATGGTCCTGCCTCACCGGTTCATTATGACGTTTCGCGTCGAGGGCTTCAGTGTTCCGAAACTTGAAGAGCGACTCACCGATCTGATCGAACAGAAAATTTTTAGGCCAGATGCAATCATCATCGATGGAGTGCCCTTTGAAGATCCGATCCAGCAGGACCTGAAGGATCTAAAAAACTTGGCTTCGCAATTGAGTATGCAGGTATGGTTTACCATTCGGACCCATCGTCACGAAGAGCCCGGACCGGACGGAACGCCGTCGCAGCTGATGCAGGTCGCCGATTTATTTGAAGTTGTCATTCAGCTGGTGCCTGTGGGAAAACATATTCAAATAAAGGCCTTTAAAGGACCGGGGTCCAGCGGAGATCAAACCGATTTAATGCTGGATCCCGCCACCATGCTGATTCAGGATCAAACTTGACCATCAGCGAACATCACCGCCATTTCACATGTGTCCTTCCCGAAGCGCACGGGTTTGCGCAATCCAGCAGAAGGATGCGCATGTCGGCCAAAACCGCATCCAATTCGTATGGCTGATCGATGCCTCAATGCCGCCGCCTAGCTTATTTTTCTCAAGCATTCCTCTCTTCTACCGATACAAGTAACACCTGTTTGTAAACAAGTAACGTGACCTGAGGCACTGAAATGACAACTTCCAACTGTGATCGTCAACGCAAATGGCGTCAAAAAAAAACAGCCACTTTTTTCAATAGCGGGTAATCCTTCGCCATCATAGCTGATCAACTGCTGCAATGCCTTGGTCTACGTAATAAACAGATGTGTATTCGGAACCAGGTCATGAAAAAGGAATTCCCCAACCCCGTCTGATGCCATGTTGATCAATTCCGCTATTCGAAGACTATCGACTTTTCCGGCAGGTCGGTATGTGATTGCCATTTAGACCTTCTTGGTTCGCATGATTTGAATCAAGACATCCTCATCTATTTTCATGCAAACATCCTGGTGTGGTCTTATGCTTGTACTTGTGGCAAATATCCTCGATGGCTTCTTCCAATAAAGCCCCCAAGGATTTCTCCTCATCAACGGCAAGGTGTTTGAGGTCTTTGATTCGATCGGAATCAAGGCGGGTGGAAAATATTTTCTTTTGCCCCATGCACCTAAACTACATTTTTTTACCCCACAACACAAGCAATATTTGCTGACAAAAGTGAAGATAATAATTATATAATGTAATAATTATATAATTAAATTGTTTGATCATTGATGAACAAACCTGTTCTCGAGATGATCCATACGGATTTTCGTTTTTAAAAAACTTAATGCAGCACACAAAAAAAGGGCTACAAGTATTTTATATGACTTGTAAACCCTTTTATTGCTTCTGGAGGCGGCAGTCGGAGTCGAACCGACGAATTGCGGTTTTGCAGACCGCTGTAAAGTATCTTATATAACCTATATTATTACGTTTTTAACTCTATTATTTTACCTGTTGTGAAATCTGATGGGGGTTGAT
>Ga0209536_100006881_pt1 | contig 17300 bp, 17 predicted proteins | sample DeeMarSeWOR28_12_FD_187461 | JGI IMG/M metagenome (GOLD analysis project Ga0209536, IMG submission 187461) | Marine sediment microbial communities from White Oak River estuary, North Carolina - WOR-2-8_12 (SPAdes) (version 2) | ecosystem: Environmental > Aquatic > Marine > Intertidal zone >... | reverse complement strand
TTCCGGGACGTCACCCTGAATGATGCGGTGTGCGATGCCCTCGGCGATCGCGGTCTTTCCAACACCGGGCTCACCGATCAGCACGGGGTTATTCTTGGTGCGCCGCGAGAGAACCTGCATGACGCGGCGAATCTCCTCGTCACGGCCAATCACCGGGTCGGTCTTGCCTTGCCGCGCGGCCTCGGTCAGGTCGCGGGTGTACTTCTCGAGCGCCTGGAACTTCCCTTCGGGGTCCGGGTCGGTCACCCGTTGGCTCCCGCGAACCTGCTGGACTGCTCCGAGCAGCTTCGAGCGGTCGACACCCTGTGCGGCGAGTGCTTTCTTCAGCTGAGCGTCGCTGTATGCCGCCAAGAGCACGTGCTCCGCCGAGGTGTACTCGTCCTTGAACGCTTCGGTCTCTTTCCAAGCATTGTTCAGAAGGTCGCGCAGACGCGACGCAAGGCCGGGTTCCGCGCCGCCCGCCACTTTCGGCATGCGGTCGAGGATCGCCCCGAAGGCGCGAATCATCCCTTGCAGATCGGCGCCCGCCTTCTCCAGGATGGCGGGTGCAAGTCCATCCGCCTGCGCCAAGAGCTCGAGCAGCAGGTGCTCTGGGTACACTTCCGGGTTGCCCCGGTCGGCTGCGTTCTGCTGGGCAGCAACCAAGGCTTCGCGCGTCTTCGTGGTGAGTCTATCGAGTCGCATTTCAACGCAAGTTAACCATGGCGAAGTTCACGTCAATAGTTAGACACCGTTCCGAAACAGGGCAATAAGCAAGGGGTGCGTGCCCCGCTTCTAAGTGTCCTAGCCGCCCTCCTGCTCGCCTCGTGCAAGAGCAGGCCGGCGCCCGCTGGGTTCGAGTCGCCGAGCGCTACGATCGACTCGCTCTTCCGGGCGTATGGCGTGCAAGAGATGTCTCAGGAGGAAGCGCGACGCCGACTCCGAGCCCATGAGCGGTTCGAGCTCCTCGATTCGAAGCTCTTCCGGGCGTGCTTTTCGGATTGGCAGGGAGAACACGATCAGGCTTTGGGTGGCTTCGTATTCGGACAGCTCATCGCAGGCAAGGACGAGCTCGAGATCAGCCTCGAAGGCGAGCGCGCTGAGGTGCGGGCAGCGTCCGCATCGGTCGAGCTCGCGCCGATTGTGCTGGTCAAGCAGGATCGAGCCTGGAAGATCGACCTTCGCAAGAGTGTGCCACCAGAGGTTCGGCAGAGCCTATACGAGGTCTATCGGCGCGCGCGTCGAGCCGAGCGCCAAGCCCGCTGAGCTGCCTGCTCAACGAATCATGAAGGGCGCGACGTCGATCCGTTCGCCGGGTGACGACTTCTTCAATGCCTCCTGCAGCATCCGCAGCTCTTGGGAGTGAGGATTGAGGGCCAGGCCGGCAGCCACGGTCCGAAGGGCAGCGTTGCGGTCGCCAACTCCCGCGAAATACAAGGAATCCGTGTAGTGGCGCCAGATCAGCTGAACCTCGGTGTGCTCTTCGATCGGTTGCCCTATCCGCTGGTAGATGTCGGCCCAGAGCGCAGCGTGGTCGTGCATCGCTCGCGCCTCGTCGGTGTCGGTCGTGTCCGCGGTGAGCACGCGATGGTAGAGCTGCTCGGGTACTAGCAGGTCCATCATCTCTTGGGTCACGCGCACGTCCATTTCGACATAGACAGGCCGAATCGCGGCAAGGCTCTGGAGCTCCGGCGCGCTCAGGGTTCCGTCGAGCAGATAACTTCGAAGGAGCGGCTTGAGCTCGGGCTCGTCCCTGACGTAGCGGTCCACTAGCTTTGGATAGCTGAGCAGGGGTAGCGGGATCATGGTCACGTCGGGTCGGTTCAGCTCCTCGGCTTCTCCGCCCCAGTAGCGAAAGATCGTCTGCGGATTGTGCGCCAAAACGATGGAACGTGCGGGTAGGCAACGGCGCAGGCCATCGTCGAACACATCCGTATCGACGAAGCTCGCGAGGGTCGATGCATCGGAGGAGCGAACGAATTGAAGGGACGCGGCGAGCGCAACGATCGCACCGAGCGTGGGAGCCAGCTTCGGCTTGCTAGGCACAGCCGCTCCAAGAGCGGACAACAAGACGCCGATGGCGAAGGCGGCAAAGATCGCGAGCGACGCATACGAGACCATGAAATAGGCAATCGCATCGGGGTTGCCTCGAACGAAGCCCAAGGTCGCGCGCCCGAGCAGGTACACCAGCCAGAGAGTCAGCCAGAAGAGCCCGTATTTCCTAGAGGATTTGACCCGGAGCATGAAGTAAGCACCGAGTAGCGCCACGAAGAGCGTGACGACGTGCAGGTCGTCCGCCGTGGCGATGAGAACGTCGACGAGCGTCTCCCCGAAGGGCGCGACGGCTTCGGGAGCGAAGCTTTTCTGAAATGCCTGCGCGGTGACGACCCAGATGAATCGTCCGGGGCTCGATGGATCTCCGAGATTCAGATATGGCTCCTGCAGCGCGCGCAAAGGCAAGTAGAGGTAGGTCAGCAATCCGGCGCAGAGGAAGCCGATCGACCAGGCGAATGGCCGCCAACCCCAGGTCTTCGAAATGCCGATGAAGAGCCAGAGCGAAGGCACGATGGCGAGCAAAGCGATGAAGTGATGGTTCGCGAGCGCAAGACCAAGCGCCAAAGCGGCTTGATAGAGCGGACGAACATCGCCTCCCTCTCCCGACACGGAAACGCGAAGCAAGCGTTCCATCGCGATACACAGGAGCGCTGCTTGAAGGGCGTACACTTCGGGGCGGACAGCTTGAAACCACCAGCCCGGACTTCCAGCAACCCACCAGGTCGCTCCGAGTGCCAGGGGAGCGCGGAGCGAGGGGCGAATCGCATCGGTCACTTTCAAGCTGGTCTCGAAGGCGAAGAACAGGGCCACTGTGGCAATCGCCAGAAGCAGTGCGCAGACGATCGCGATGCGGAAAGAGAGCGCCCCGATGGGGAGGAGATTCGCTGTCCCGAGGACAATCGAAGCAAGTGGATGACCGGGTGGATGCGAGATCCCGAAGTCCGCTGCCGCCGCAACGAACTCCCCGCTGTCGAGCCAATGCGCGTACCCGGACGTCGTGCTCAGGTAAGCAATGAGCGGTGGAGCTCCGGCCAGAAGGCCCTTCATCAAGTTCGAACGCAAAGCGCGCCCATGATCGACTGACATCGCTAAGCAGGTCAAATCAGCGAACAAGCCATACAAGCGGAGAACGGCTCGCGCTCATTTCCGCGCCCTGGTCATGCGCTTCTAGCGAGCTCGCGTCTTCGCGCCCGCTAGTTCCAGGACTCGCTTGAAGTGCTTCTCATCCACCGGCTGAACCGAAAGTCGGGAGCCTTTTCGGGTTACCAGCATTCCTTCTAGGGCCGCGTCATCCTTCAGCGCTTGAAGTGAGATCTCTTTGTCGAACTTCTCCACGAACTCGACGTCGACGAGTGACCAGCGCGAGTCCTCCTTCTTGGACTTCGGGTCGTAGTACTCGCTCTTCTTGTCGAACTGAGTGGGGTCGGGATAGGCCGCCCGAGCTATGCGGCCGATGCCTGCTGCGCCGGGGGGCTTTGCGTTGGAGTGGTAGAAGATGACGAGGTCGCCCACCGCCATTTCACGCATGAAATTTCGCGCCTGGTAGTTGCGGACCCCGTCCCAGGGCTCCCTTCCTTTTCGCTCGAGGTCATCTATCGAGAAGGTTTCGGGTTCGCTCTTCATGAGCCAGAGCTTCATCGGGCGCTTCGGCATCGGCGGACTATGTCACGAATTCCTTTCGCGCTCGGCTTCGGGATCGAGACCCAGAGGTCTTCGGCGGTTGCAGAATTCGCGCCTAGGCTGAGTCTTACGTGATGGCGTAGCTTTTCGCCGTTTTCTTCGCGGTGTCGGGGGACTTCGGCGGCGTTGACGTAGAGGACGCCGTCTTTGGTGACCTGCGCGGGGCGTCGCTTTCCGGACTTCGTTTTGCGGTGCATGTGGCCGGCCACCGTCGCGAGCACGGTCCGGCCGTTGCCCTTCGCGTACTGAACGGCCTCTTGGAGGTCCCGGTCCCCCCAGTCTTCCTCTTTCCTGCGAAAGTCGCAGCCCCAGATCGAGTCCGCGCGATCGCCCAACCCGGAAGGCCCGTTGTGTGCGAGGAACAAGATCGGCGCGTCGTCGCAGCTATCGACCAGACGTTTCAATCGTGCCGCCGATGCGTCCATCGAGCGGATGCCGTACTGTTTCGCGAGATAGCGAGCGCAGGCGAGGCGCCTTCCGCCGATCGAATGCGGCCGGCCCACCACGATGTTCAATGGAACGCCGGCGGGGGCGACGCGGCGCCTGCTGTATCCCAGGAGCTCGACGTCGCCCAGCGCACGCTCGAGGCTCGCGCAGCGACCCGCCTGACCTCGGCAGAACGCGTCTCGAAGTGGGTGCGCGCGGGGCGTGATTTCGGCACCGAGCTGAAATGCATGGAGGCCGTCGTGGTTTCCGGGGACGCAGATCGCCGGCACGCGAAGCTTGCTCAGTGAACGCGCGACGCGGCGCCCGCGATGCTGGACATATCCCGCCAAATCGCCGACGAAGAGCAAGAGGTCGTATCCACCGCGGTTGAAGAAAGCGACGTCGTCGTCGTCCCAGAGGAGATGAACATCACCAATGACAGCGATGGTTGCCGCTTGCATCGCGTCCTCCTTCATGGGACGAAACCTAGCGGACGTACAGCCACGCGCGAGCGGGAAGGGACCCTTCGATGACAGCTCCCATGATAGAGCGCCGTGAACCTGCCCTCGTTTTGGTGCTCAGCATCGTCACCCTTGGGCTCTATCTCCCGTTCTGGTACCACGGCATCTACGAAGACCTCAAAGCGCTCGATGGGCGCACCCCGACCGGCCATGGCTATTGGCTCGACTTCCTGTTCGTGTTGCTCACCTTCGCGATCTACGGAATCTGGGTCGACTACCGGATTTCCCAGCAGATCGCCGAGTTCGAAGAGCGCAACGGCCTCGGCCCCGCGCAGGACACCTCGATCATCGCGGTCATCCTCGACGTCGCCTCCTACGCCACCGTATTCGTCACCAACTTCATCACGAGCGCGATCCAACAGGACCAACTCAATCGCGTCGTCGACAAGCTCGAATCGCGCCTCGTGAGCGATGCCGGGCTTCCTGTCTAATCGCTCATGTCGGCGCGTCCCCTCCTCGCAATTTTCGTCGCTGGAAAGTCCCGCCAGATGGGAGAGCACGAAGGGCTTCTCTCGGTTCGGGGAAGCACAGAGCCAATCCCCACGGTGGTCGCCCCGACGCGCACAGACGATGCGCCCTGGGAGCCGATGCTCGCTCGATACGACGCCCGCCGGCTGGCCCACACGGTCGCGGACGCCCTTTCCCGCGGCGAGAAGTCATGTCAAGAGCTGTTCTCGTCCGTCGAGGTCGATATGTTGTCGTTCAGCGCTGCGGTGGAGCGCGCGCTCGAAGACTGGGACTCGCCCAGCGACGTCGATCGATAGGCCTCCGCTCGGACCGCCTGCTAGGCTCCGCCACGATGACTGAGCTCGACCATGCGCTTCGCGACACGCTGCTCACCCTGACTCGGATTCCGAGCCCGATCGGTGAAGAGGCGGCGCTTTGCGATCACGTCCAAGAACGACTGACGAGCAGCCTGGGCTCCGCCGCGATTACACGGTTCCACGACAGCCTTATCGTGCATGCGGTGGCACGGCGGCGGGACGCCCCGCGCATTGCCCTCGTTGGACACCTTGACACGGTTCGCACGGAGCACGATGGCCCGCCACGCATCGAGGGTAACCGGCTCTATGGCGCCGGGGCGGCCGACATGAAGTCTGGCTTGGCGATCATGATCGAGTTGGTCGAACGCATGGATCGAAAAACCCTTCCCTGCGACCTCACCCTGATCTTCTACGAACGCGAAGAAGGCCCATTCGAAGAAAACCGGCTCGGACCGATCCTCGACACGCACCCCGATCTCCACGAGCTCGACCTCGCGATCTGTCTCGAGCCGAGTGACAATCAGATGCAGCTTGGCGCGATGGGCTCGGTTCACGCGACCCTGACCTTCCTCGGCCGCACCGCCCACAGTGCTCGCCCGTGGCAAGGAGACAACGCCCTCTACAAAGTGGCGAAATTCATCAGCGAGCTGGAGCGACAAGAGCCACGCGACGTCGAGCTGGACGGCTACCTGTATCGCGAGGTGATGACTCCGACCGTCATTCAGGGCGGCGGACCGCGGAACGTCGTTCCCGGTAGGGCGGACCTCAACGTGAACTATCGCTTTGCGCCCGGCCGCTCACCGGAAGAAGCGTTCGCTGAGCTACGTGAGCTCGCCGGCGATCGGTGCAGGGTTCAAGCGACCGACCTTTCACCGGCCGGCCATCCGCACGCAAGCGATCCGTACATTCGGCACCTGATGCGCTGCGGAGTCAACGGCGTCCGCAGCAAGCAGGCGTGGACCGACGTAGCACGCTTCGATGCCATTGGAGTGCCGGGTGTCAACCTCGGCCCCGGTACGGCAGCGCAGGCACACCAGCCAAATGAGTACACGGAGCTCGACCAGTTGCTACACGGCTACGCGATCTTCGAACGGTTCTTCGAGAAGACCGACGACAACCCACTCTACTGAGCAGCCCTTACTTCTTACACTCGCCAAACGCCGTGAACACCCGAGTCGGCGAGTTGTTGCGCGCGAGCACCTCGGCGGTGCCCTTCGGCTCCACGCTGACCTGTAGACGCGGGGTCGGATCGACGTCGGTCCAAACCTCGCACTGCAAGGTCACGTCGCAGCGATTGGTCACGATGATGACGTGCTTGTATGCGAGCGCTCCATAGCGAGCCTCACCGTGAATGTCGTAACAGTTCTTGATGTCGTCCTGCCCCCCCTCATCACCCAAAGCGGGCAGTGTGGTAGCGAGAAGCAGCAGAGCGGTGAACAAACTCGTAACGACGACTTTCATGATTGCTGACATTGTCCGCGATTACAGACGCAGCGCAAGCTCCCGCTATTCAAGAGGGGTTGGTCTCGGCGGTCGGGAGTCGGCTGCGGCCTACTGTTTGGGGCCCTGCTTCTCGATGCCCTTCCTTACGTGAACTTCTCCGGTCAGATGGCTCGTCGACCCGTCGCTTGGCTTCTAGTCGTCTAGACCCCGCGCCCTCCTTCGGGCCCCGGCACGCTACTCCAGCGTCTTGATCTTGAGGTCCAAGAGCTGCTCGGGATCGACCCTGGAGGGTGCCGAGGTCATCAGGTCGTTGGCCCGCTGCGTCTTCGGGAACGCAATCACGTCGCGAATCGACTCCGTCTCGGCCGCCAGCATCGCAACGCGGTCCATGCCGAACGCGATTCCGCCGTGGGGCGGGGCGCCGTAGGTCAGGGCATCCAGGAGAAAGCCGAATTTCTCTCGGGCTTCTTCGTCGCTCAGGCCGATCACCTCGAAGACCTTCTTCTGGACTTCCGGGTCGTGCAATCGAATCGAGCCACCGGCGATTTCGAAGCCGTTGAGCACGAGGTCGTAGCGATAGCAAAGAACCTTTCCCGGGTCGCTGCCGAGCAGCTCGATGCACCCGTCATGGGGGCGAGTGAAGACGTGATGCGCGGCTTCCCAGCGCTTCTTCTCCTCGTTGCGATCGAACAAGGGCGGGTCGACGACCCAAAGGAAGTTCCAGTCTCCTCCGCTGCCGGTTTCGGGAATCACGCCGAGCTTTCGCGCCAGATGCAGACGGAGGTTGGCCATCACGGTGTGAACCTTCGCCGTCGGCCCGAACTGGAAGAAGATGAGGTCTCCGTCCTTTGCTCCCACCCTCTCGTTCACGGCCTTCCGGAACTCGGGCGTGACCATCTTGGCAAGCGGGCTTTGCAGCCAGTTGCCCTCGCCATCGACCTTCGCGCGCGCGAGGCCCTTGGCGCCCATCTGATGCACGAACTTCTCGAGCGCGTCGAGATCCTTGCGCGAGAAACCGTGCCCAGATGGGACGACCATCGCCTTCACGATCTCTGTCGGAAGGTCGCGTCGGTACGCACCGTCGCTGAACTTCTTCGCGATTGGCTCCAACATTCCGATTCCGCCGCCGCCATGCTCTACGGTTAGCTCGGTCAGGTCGACGTGCTCCATTCCAAAGCGCATGTCCGGCTTGTCGTTGCCGAAGCGCTCCATCGATTCCGCGTAAGGAATCCGAGGGAATTCGCCGGTCGGGTAGCGCTGGAGCAGGTCGACTCCGAGGACCTCTTTCCAAAGCCGGAACACCAAGCCTTCGAGGACCTTGAACAGGTCGTCCTGATTGATGAAGGACATCTCGATGTCGATCTGGGTGAATTCCGGCTGCCGGTCGATGCGCAGGTCCTCGTCTCGAAAGCAACGGACGATTTGGTAGTACTTGTCGAAGCCGGCGCACATCAGCAACTGCTTGTAGAGCTGCGGGCTCTCCGCGAGCGCATAGAAGTGGCCGCTGTAAAGACGGGACGGAACCAAGAAGTTCCGTGCGCCACCCGGCGTGTACTTGACCATGAACGGTGTTTCGACCTCGATGAAGCCGTTGTCGCTGAAGTAGTTGCGGGCCTGATGATTGAGCTTGCTCCGCATCATCAGGTTCTTCTGCAGCATCGGGCGTCGCAGATCGAGATAGCGGTACTCGAGGCGCTTGTCTTCGCCGGTCGTGATTTGGTCTTCGATCTCGAACGGTGGCGTTTCGGCCTTGTTGAAGATCGTCGCTTCGAGCGCGATGACTTCGATGGCACCGGTTTCGAGTCGTGGGTTGTGGAGGCTCGTGCCGTCATCCTTGCTGCCACGGTCGCGAACCTTGCCCCGCACCCCGAGCACCCACTCCGAGCGGGCCTTATCGGCAGTCTGGAAGGCGGCTTTGTCCGTCGTCTCTGGGTCGAAGACCACCTGAGTCAGCCCATCGCGGTCACGCAGGTCGATGAAGATGCAGCCGCCATGGTCGCGTCGGTTCTGCACCCAGCCAAAGAGGACGATCTCCTGATCGATGTTCTCCTCTCTGAGTTCACCACAACTATGCGTACGCTTGAGCTCGTCGATAAAACGGGCCACTCGAGGCCTCCTTCAGCCCGGTTTTTCGGGAACGGCGGGAAGGTAGCCGCCTCGCACCCCGCGTCAAGTACGGGCGATTTTCCCGCATGTACTGGCAGTTGCGCTTCAGCGGTCCGCCGTAGACAATGCGCCCGGGGAGACGCTACCAGTCGAGTGAGGAAGATATGGCTGCCGAAGAGATCGAATGCCACGTATGCGGTGCGAGCAATCCGAAGGTTTCCGAGCGCTGTCGTTCTTGCGGGGCGCGCCTGTCGGAGCTTGCGTCCGAGCTGAGCGAAGAGGAGCTCTATGCCCGTCGGAATCAACCCGATGAGTTCGAGCTTCGCTGGGTATTCATCTCATTCGGGCTCTTTCTCGTGATGGCCGCGCTCGCCGTAGGACTCCTGCCTCTCATCATTCCGACCTATGATCCGCAGGGGTTTCCCGGCATCGTGATCATCATCGTCCTCTGGTTCGTCGGCGCCGCAGCGATCAACTACCTCTCACCGGGCAAGAACTTTCTCGAGCCACCGGTCGGGGGTTTCCTGGCGGCGATTCCGTCCATGGTATTCCTCTCGAGTATCGCGGACGTCTACCAGCTCTCGACGGGCGCCTATGTGCTCGGAGTTCTGATGGCTACGATGATGGCGCTGATGGGGGCCTTCGTCGGCAACCAACTTCGAGGCGACAACGAAAAGCCGCAGCCGAAGAACAAGCGCTCGAAGCCGCGGGGCTCGCGCCGGCCGAAGACCGCCTGAGCTGCCGAAGGCCGACTCGAAACGGCTAGAGCCGTAGACGAAGCCCAAAGCCTGGAATCAACACGAAACCACCACGGTCGAGCGAGGCTCCCGCGTGGTCGATGAACCAGTGCTCGTACGCGGCGGTCAGCTCGACCAGGGCATGCACCCGGCGGACGCCGAGCGCCATTCCGATGACGGGCCCCGCTCGGACCCCTGCTCCCTTGGCCCTTTGCTCGGAGCCTGCGACCTGAAAGTCCCCGAAGACATACTCCCCACTGCCGCGGGCTCCGATCCAGAGCTCGTAGATACCGCCGAAGTCGACTCCGTAAACGATCGGCACCTCGAAGCCCACACGTCCACCGCTGCCCGATCGATCGCGGTCGGGAATCCAACCGCCGTAAGGCGCAAGGCCGACGATCAAGCTCGATCGAGTCGTCCCTTCCTGGAGTACCTTCTCGTAGCGCGCCTCGGCTTTGACGGTCGCACCCGAAACCATCAAGCCCAGGTCCCAGTTGCGTGCGATTCCGTAGCGGCCATAGGCCATTGGAACGACGCCGCCGGCGTCTGTCGCGTAGCGGTATTGCGAGGCACCCGGGTCGAGCACGGCCGGGTCTCTGAGATCGCCGAGGGGTACGCGGGCAGCGCCGCCCAAGCCCAGGTCCGTGCGGTTCTTCGGAGTCGTCGACCCGCCGCTCATCGCTGGAACCGCGGTTGCACAGCCGGTGAGGGCCACGAGCGACGCGAGCAGCAGAGCGAGCCCAGTCCACTTCACGTTAGTGTTCGTAGCTTAACTTTGGGCGCTCGGGGATCTTTTGCGTCGGGCGGGGCGTCTCGGCCGACTGGCCCATCGATGAAGTCTGCCATCAGGTCGTAGTCTGCGGCATCGGTCACCAAGACCCTCCGGATCTCTCCTGCTCGCGCCGTTCCATTGGCCAGGTACACGCTTCCGTCGACCTCGGGCGCCTGACCCCACCAACGCCCCTGGAGCAGCAAGTCGCTTTCGTCACTCAGTCCTTCGACAAGAACGTCGAGCTCGGTCCCTACCCTCAGCTCCAAGCGTTCGCGGCTGAGCGGACGCTGGACGTCCATCAGCTCGTGGTAACGGGCTTTGGCGACCTCGGGGTCCACCGTATCGGTCATGTCGCCGCTCGGGGTGCCTTCCTCGGGCGAATACAGGAACACGCCAACGTGATCGAACTCGGCCCATTCGACGAAGCTTCGCAGCTGCTCGAAGTCCCCGTCGGTTTCACCGGGGTGTCCGACGATGAAGGTCGTTCGAAAGACGAGGTCTGGAATCGAGCGGCGCAAGCGTTCGACGACTTTGTACATCCGGTCGCCACCGTGACCACGTCGCATCGCGCGGAGCATCGAATCGGAGGCGTGCTGAAGCGGCATGTCGATGTAAGGGAGCACCTTTTCCTGCTCGGCGATCACCTCGATGAGCGAGTCGGTCAGCTTCTCGGGGTAGAGGTAGTGGGCGCGGATCCAGCGAATGCCGTCTACCTCGGCGAGCGCCGTGAGTAGCTCGGCGAGTGACCGGTGCTCGGGAAGATCGCGCCCATAGGCAATCGTGTCCTGGCTGATCAGGTTCAGCTCGACGACGCCGGCCGCAGCCAGGATTCCAGCTTCGCGAACGAGGTCTGTGATGTCGCGCGAGCGTTGCTTGCCTCGGAAGGAGGGTATCGCGCAGAAGCTACACTCGCGGTTACAGCCCTCGGCGATCTTCATATAGGCGCGGTGGGTCTGACCCGTCAGGACACGCGGGTCGCTGGCGCGCATGGTGTATCGTGCCGGGTTGCCGACCAGCATTCGCTCTTGGCCACCGCCGAGCACCGACGCGAGCTTCAGCATGTCGCTCGAGCCGAGGAAGTGGTCGACTTCCGGAAGCTCCCGAGACAGCTCGTCCGGATAGCGCTGCGAGAGGCAGCCGGCCACGACCAACTTCTGGCAGCTGCCGCCGGCCTTGTGGGCGCTCATCTCGAGGATCGTATCGACGGACTCCTCTTTGGCCGGCCCAATGAAGCCGCAGGTGTTGACGACGATCACCTCCGCTTCGGCTGGGTCCTCGACGATCTTGAAGCCCGACTGGTCGCTCACCCCCAGCATGACCTCGGTATCGACGCGGTTCTTTGCGCATCCGAGCGACACGAAATGAATGGTCCGACGCTCCCCCACCTCGCCTGATTACCGGGAAATTCGGCCCTGAGCTAGCCGGCTGCAGGCGTCTGCAATCTCGATCTCCACCTCGATTTGCCTCCCCCACAGATTGCCGTATAAGGGCCGCCTCGCGCGGAGCGGGCAAAAGCCCAGGGATTTCGCGCCAGGAGCCTTATAGATGTCTCGATACACAGGACCCAGGGTAAAGCGCATGCGAGCGCTCGGCATCGACCTTCCCGGTCTTTCGCGCAAGACGATGTGGGATCGTCCTTATCCCCCCGGCGTCCACGGGCCCAAGTCAGCGCGTCGCCGCAAGATCAGCGACTTCAAGAAGCAGCTTCTCGAAAAGCAGAAGCTGCGCTTCAACTACGGCCTCAACGAGGGGCAGTTCCGGCGGCTCTACCGGGAAGCGGTGCACAGCAAGGACCCATCCGGTGACAAGCTCGTCGAGCTTCTCGAGCGTCGTCTCGACAACTTCGTCTTCCGCGCCGGATTCGCGCCGACGATCCCAGCCGCTCGTCAGCTGGTTTGCCACGGCCACTTCCTCGTCAACGGCAAGCGCCTCAACATCCCGTCGTATCGGGTGCGTGAAGGTGACGTCGTGAGCCTTCGCGATCGCAGCAAAGAGCTGTCGACGGTCGCTGCGTCTCTCGAAGATGTCCGCATCGCCCGTCCGGACTGGATCGAGTTCGACGAGGGCAAAGCAAGCGCCACCGTCAAGGGCTCCCCCAAAGTGGAGTCGGTGCCCTTCGCGCTCGAAATCGACCTCGTCATCGAGTACTACTCGAAGCGGCTCTAGGAGCTCGCGTCGGCTAGGCGATATCCGGGGGGCGTGGCAAAGCGCCGTCGAAGGGCCCTGGGCGAGGCCCCAGTCCGCGATGACCACGCCGCCCGGCCGGCGTACGTTCACCGCATGCTAAACGTCGACGTCATCATCCCCGCCCTCAACGAGGAAGCCGCCCTCCCGTTGGTGCTCCGCGACATCCCGCGCCCAGCGGTTCGGCGGGTGGTCGTTGCCGACAACGGCTCGACCGATCGCACCGCGGAGCGCGCCCTCGAGCACGGGGCCGAGCTGGTCCACGAGCCCGAGCGCGGCTACGGGGCGGCCTGCTTGAGGGCGCTCGCCCACCTCGCCGACGACCCGCCCGAGATCGTCGTCTTTCTCGATGGCGATTACAGTGACCATCCGAACGAGCTCAACGCCCTGATCGCCCCAATCTTGGCCGGTGATGCGGACATGGTGGTCGGCTCACGTGCGCGGGGCGTCCGGGAGCGCGGCGCCTTGAGCCCGCAGCAGCGTGTCGGGAATTCAATCGCTTGTGGCGCGCTTCGGCTGCTCTACGGCGTGCGCTACAGCGACCTCGGTCCGTTTCGCGCGATACGCTGGCAAACCTTGCAGGCCTTGGACATGCAAGACCGCAACTTCGGTTGGACGGTCGAGATGCAGATCAAGGCCGCGCAGCGTTCGGTTCCCTATCGCGAAGTGCCGGTCTCGTATCGCCAGCGAATCGGAGTCTCGAAGGTCAGCGGCACGCTCCGTGGCTCTCTGGGTGCGGGCGTGAAGATTCTCTGGCTGCTAGGCCGCTACGCATGGATCTAGCGCAGCTCGCCGTCTTCGTGCGGCCTCCAAAGGCAGGAAGGGTGAAGACCCGACTTGCCGCACGGTTTGGAGCGGAGGGCGCGGCTCTGCTCTACCAGGCGTTCGTCGAGGACACCCTCGCGCGCTGCGCGCGGGTTCGCGCGGCGGGCCGCGTCGAGGTGGCCCTCTGGTCGGACGGCTGGGACCCGATCGTTTCCAAATGGGCGGAGCGCCTTGGGACCTCGCCACGGCTTCAACCCGAGGGTGACCTGGGTGTGAGGCTCCGGGCGGCCTTCGAAGAGGGCCTTCGAGGGTTCGAGCGCGTCGTAGTCATCGGCAGTGACATCCCCACCTTGCCGATCGAGATCATCGGGGCGGCCTTTGAATCACTGGAACGACGACCGTTCGTGCTCGGCCCGGCGCAGGACGGTGGCTACTATGCCGTAGGGGCCTCCGGGGGCCTTTGCCCGAGCTTCGAAGGGGTTCACTGGTCTACGCAAACTGCGCTCGAAGACACGGTCAAAGCGAATGCTCCAACAGAGCCCGCGCTACTCCCTCCCTGGTACGACATCGACGAGCCGGAGGACTTGGCCGTCCTGCGCGCGCATCTTTCGATCGACTGGGCCGCAGCCCCCGCAACGGCCAGCTGCATGAGCGCGCTCACTCGCATTCAGAGATAAGGTTTCCAGAGCCGCGCGGTCCCGTCTCGAAGCCTCAGAAAAAGCGAACGGCCGTCGAGCTCTTCCACCGTCAGCAGCCGTGCGTCCAGCAGGCGGTTTCGGACGTGATCTTCGAGACTCGCCCCGAGCTCCTCGTCGTAGCACTCCAAGTTGAGCTCGAAGCTCAAGCGCAAGCTGCGTGGGTCCCAGTTTGCCGAGCCGATCGACGACCAGTAGCCATCGACGACGAACAGCTTCGAATGATCGAAGGGCGGCGGCGTGAGCCAGAGTCGAACTCCATCATCGAGTACCTGACGGTACTGGCCCCACATTGCCCAACGCACGACCGGGAGGTTTCCGACCTCCGGCACGATGATGTCGACCTCGACTCCGCGTTGGGCGGCGAGGTGAAGCGCCTTGATCAGAACCTGGTCCGGCAAGAAGTACGGCGTCATGATTCGGATCGAGCGCCGCGCTGCACCAATCGCCGCGAGGAACACCCAATGTAGCGTGTTGAGGTCCCGATCTGGGCCGTCGGCGATGGCACGCGCTAGCGTCTCTCCCGCCGGTCCAAGCTCGGGAAACCAGCGGCGCCCGGCCAAGCGCTCCCCCGTCGTGAATGCCCAATCGCGCGCAAACGCCTCCTGGAGCTGCGCCACGACCGGACCGAGGACACGGAAGTGCAGGTCCTTGGTCGGATAGGCTGGCTTCGAGGCCAAGACCGAGGCCTGACGAATGTTCATGCCACCGGTGAACCCAAGTCGTCCGTCCACGACCAGGACCTTGCAGTGGTTCCGCAGGTTGAAATGCGTGACGGAGCGAGGCAGCAATGCGGGCAGAAAGTTCGCGACCGGGATACCTCGCTTCCTCAAGACGCGATGGATTCGAGGGCGCGCGTAACGCACGCCGACGTCGTCCACCAAGACACGGACTTCGACTCCGCGATCGATGGCCTCCGCGAGCGCATCGATCAGCACGGCCCCGATGCCTTCGGCTTCGAAGATGTAGCTCATGAGCGAGATCGATTCCTTCGCGTCGCGAACCGCACCGATCATGGCTGGATAGGCTTCATCGCCATCGACGAGGCGTTCGACGTGGTTGCCCACCAGCAAGGGTCGGCCCGTGACGCCGGCCACCACTCGGGCGAGCTCGATCAATCGCGCACGGCTACTTCCGAGCTCCCGATCCAAGTCTGCCGGCGAACGTGGAGCCTCGTCCAGCGGGACGCTGTAGTCGGTGACGCCGGACTTGAGGATCTTCGCGCGCCGCTCTATCCGGTTGATCCCGAGGAAGATGTAGAGAAGCGAGCCGACGAACGGAACCAGCCAAATCAGTCCCACCCATGCCGTCGCCGAGCGGGTGTCGCTCTTGTTGAGAATGACGTGCGAGGACGCTGCCAGCGCGACGATGAAGTCGAGCACCAGTCCCAACTCCGGCGCGAATTCCTGGACTTGCTGCCAGTCGAGCGTCATCGAGCCCTCCTTCACGAGATTAGGGCCTATCGATCTGGCGGTCGACTTCGCAGCGGAGTACATTGAATGCGGTGGGGGTATGATAGCTCAGTCTTTGGCTGACAGATTTGGTGTTCGCGTGCCCCGGGGTAAGACGGTTTTCCGTCAAGGCGACCCGGGTGGCTCGATGTACGTCATTCGCGCCGGGAAGATCCGCGTCCTCAAAGAGGCCCACGGCAAAAAGCGCGTCGTCACTACGCTCGGCCCTGGGGATTTCTTCGGAGAGATGGCTGTCGTCACCGGTCGTCCGCGCACGGCAACCGCCGAGGTGCTCGAGGAGGCGGAGCTCTTGAAAATTCCGGCCGCCAAGCTTCAAGAGATGGTCGCTGGGAACGGTGAGGTTGCGATTCGATTGATTCGACAGCTCGCTGAACGCATCGAGAATGCGAATCGGTTCATCGATCTTCTTCTCGAAGACGACACGACCGCGCGCGTGATCCTCGAGCTTCAGGCAATCCTCGAACGAGCCACGAGCTCGGCTGCACCTGATGTGACCGACAAGGATCTGGCGCTTGCCCTGGGCGTCGACGAGAGCGAAGTGCGCGCAGCCCTTCGGCGACTGACTCGTGTCGGTGTCGTCGAGGTGTCGAGCGGATTCGTCCTCATCAAAGACGGCCAGCGGCTCCTCGAGTTCCTCGATTTCATCCGTAATTCAGGGGCACCCTGATGCTGCTCCGAGTGCTTGGCTGTCATGGCGGTGAAACGCCCAAACATCGAACCTCGAGCTTCATGGTAGGCGACAGCCTGGCGATCGATGCCGGCGCCATCACGAGCTCTCTTTCGCTCGACGAACAGGCGCGCATTCGCTCGGTCCTCGTGAGTCACCCGCACATGGACCACGTTCGTGACCTCGCCACGCTTGCGGACAATCGATGCCAGCAAGGTGGCTCGACGCTCGAGATCGTCGGAATCCCCGAAACCATCCTTGCGCTCCGAAGGCACTTCTTCAATGACATCCTCTGGCCGGACTTCACGCAGATCGATGCCAGGGGCGGACCGACGGTGCGCTACGTCGAAGTGCAGCCGAACCAGGCCGCCGCTGTCGACGGTTACGAAGTCACGCCGGTCCTGGTGAACCACACCGTCGACACCTCTGCGTTCATCATTCGTCAGGACGGCAAGAGCATCGTCTACGGTGGAGACACGGGACCGACCGAAGATCTTTGGACACGAATCAACGCACTCGAGGATCTTCAAGCGCTGATGATGGAAGTCTCGTTTCCAAACGACGAAACCGACCTCGCCTGGGCATCTCGGCATCTCACTCCCGAGATGCTTTCGTCCGAGCTCGACAAGCTGACCCAAACCGATGCGCTTCCAATCTTGCTCTATCACATCAAGCCCACGTTCGAGGCCAAGGTGCTTCGAGAGCTTGCGCAGATCCCGGGGCGTAACCTTCAGATTTTGCAACTGGAAGACGAATTCCTTCTCTGAGTCGGTTCTGGACTTGGCGCGATCGGGCCTAGGGACTATCTTGATCGCGTGAGTGGCGTTGCCCGAAGAAGGGTTCTCCTTTTTGCGATGCGACTCATCGCTGGCGGCGGTTGGGTGAATTGCCCCGCGCTGGTGCGAACTCCGAAAGGAGACTCGCTGCCGTGAATCGGCCCTCGATATCCGTGGGTCTAACCACCAAGGAACGCTCCGCGTGGTCTGGGCATGGTGCTCAGAGACCCAAGAGCGCCGGCATCGCCGGGGGAGGAA
>Ga0209536_100006880_pt1 | contig 17302 bp, 15 predicted proteins | sample DeeMarSeWOR28_12_FD_187461 | JGI IMG/M metagenome (GOLD analysis project Ga0209536, IMG submission 187461) | Marine sediment microbial communities from White Oak River estuary, North Carolina - WOR-2-8_12 (SPAdes) (version 2) | ecosystem: Environmental > Aquatic > Marine > Intertidal zone >... | reverse complement strand
GGGCAACTTGGTCAAATATGCTGTGGATCAGAGTAAAGGTTTGAGTGAACTGACCCTTGACGAATACAAAGGTTTTTCACCGCTTTTCGATAACGATATTCTAGATTTAAGTGTGGCGGGGTCCATAGCGGCGCGCAGTGTGCAGGGAGGTACTGCGCCTAGCCAAGTGAAGGAGGCGCTTAAGGCGGCAAGGGAGGGTCTTAATGGCAGAGAAAAACGGGTTTAAGCTGGCACCATCTATTCTATCGGCTGATTTTTTGCGGCTTGGCGAGCAGATTGCCGAGGCTGAAAAAGGCGGTGCCGACTGGATTCACGTCGATGTTATGGACGGTCATTTTGTTCCTAACATCACAATCGGCCCGCTGGTGGTAAAGGCAATACGCTCCTGCACTCGCCTGCCGCTCGATGTGCATCTGATGATCGATTCCCCCGAAAAGTATATAAGGCAGTTCGCCGATGCCGGCTCGAACTACATCACCATCCACGCCGAGGCTTGCACTCACCTGCACCGGTCCATTGAAGACATAAAGGAGCTTGGTGTAAAGGCCGGGGTATCTCTGAATCCGGCAACGCCGCTGGAGCTTATCTACGAGATACTGCCCGTCATCGACCTGGCGCTGATTATGAGTGTCAACCCCGGTTTCGGCGGACAGAAGTATATAAAGGGCTCGGAGAACAAGGTGGCGCGGCTGCGCAGAAAGGTCGATGAACTTGGCGCAGCGTGTCTGATAGAGGTCGACGGCGGCATCACCGCCGAGATAGCTCCCAGAGTGGTGAACGCCGGTGCCGATGTGCTGGTGGCGGGATCGGCCGTTTTCAACAAAAAAGAGGCGATAGCCGATGCTATCGCCAGAATCAAAAACAGTGCAACTTAGGGCTTAATTGTCTGCCTTGTTATGGGTGCGCAGGCACCTGGTGCAGACGTTGAGCCTCTTCTTTTGCCCGTCTATCACTAAAGTCGCCGCCTGAATGTTGGGGCGCCATTTCCTGTTGGTGTGTCTATTGGAATGGGAAACGTTGTGGCCGAACTGGGGGCTTTTGCCACATATATCACACTTCACTTGAGCTAGCTCCTTTGACTAATACCCGTAATATCTAGTAGAATTCGACAGAAATAATATCACATTTGAGATGGCTTTAGCAAGTGAACTTTGCTTATTGATGTTGAAATGATATCTGCATTGTGGTAAGGTCCATACATAGAGCTGCGATGTATTGTCGAAAACGTGTCAACGGTGCATGATGGGGGTTAGATGGAGAGGATAGACAAGTGCAGCGGCGAGATGCTCAGGGGCATGTTCGTTGCCGCTACCAGATGGCTGGAGAAGAACGCCGCGGTCATCAACTCGCTCAACGTTTTCCCCGTACCCGACGGCGATACCGGAACCAATATGCTGCTGACGCTGCGCGCCACCACCGATGAGGCCCAAAGAGCCAGAGATAATACTGCTGCTGCCGTTGCCGATGCCATGGCTAAGGGTGCGCTTATGGGCGCGAGGGGCAACAGCGGGGTGATCCTGTCGCAGATCGTGCGCGGAATTGCTCAGGGGCTCAAAGGTAAAGACAGCTTCAGTCCACCAGAGTTTGCAGACGCCCTGGTTGAGGCCTCCTTCCATGCCTATAACGGAGTGAGCAACCCGGTGGAGGGGACAATACTGACGGTTATACGCGATGCAGCAAACGCGGCGCGGGAAACAGCCCTGGCAGACGGCTGCGATATGATATCCGTTCTGGATACAGCGGTGGAGATGGCAAAGGAATCGGTGGCCAGAACGCCGACGCTGCTCGACGTTCTGCGCGAGGCCGGGGTGGTGGATGCCGGCGGGCAGGGACTGTACGTAATGCTGGAAGGTGCCCTGCATTATCTTAAGGGAGAGACCAGTGAAAACGGCACCTGCGACGACGACATGGTGCTGCAGGCGCCGGTGGTGGCCGGTTCTGGGGATGAGATGGAGTGGGGTTATTGCACGGAGTTCCTGATCAAGGGCAGTGATTTCGATGTAAATGCGATACGCGAGAATATCTGTTCTATGGGCCAATCGGTCCTCGTTGTCGGTGACGAAGATGTAGTAAAGGTTCACGTTCATACCTTCGACCCGGGCGCGGTCTTAAGCTATGCAGGATCGCTGGGGACGATGCACGACCTTAAGATCGACAATATGCAGGATCAGCACCGGGAATTCATAGCGGTAAAAGATAAAGACGCCGCCCCTGCGGATGGCATTTCTATAGTAGCGGTGGTTTCCGGCGAGGGTCTTTCCGAGGTGTTCAGGAGCATCGGATGCAGCATCATAGTGCCCGGCGGACAGACGATGAATCCCAGCGTGGAGGAACTGCTGCGCGCCGTGGCCTCGGCGCCTTCGGACGAGGTAATCATCCTGCCCAATAATCCAAACATTCTGCTTACAGCCAGACAGGCACAGTCGCTTGCCGATAAGAAAGTGGTGGTTGTAGGGCAGACCATACCCCAGGGCATAGCCGCCCTGCTCGCCTTCCAGCCCGGAGAGGACCTTGACGCAAACGCCCATGCGATGGAGGAGGCCTGCGCCAGCGTTCGCACGGCCGAGGTCACTAACGCGATGCGGTCCACGCAACTCAATGGAGTGCGGATAAACCAGGGACAGACCATCGGCTTCATCGATGGACAGTTTGTAGCTGCGGGCGATGATCGACTGGGGGTAGTTGTCGCGCTGATCGATAAGATGGACCTTGAGGAGGGCTCTCTGGTTACCATTTACTGGGGGGCCGACAGCGATCAGGGCGAGGTCGACAGCATGGTGCACTATCTCAACGACCATTACCATGGGCTTGAAATAGAGATAGTCGAGGGCAAACAACCCCACTATAACTACATAATCTCAGTTGAATAAAAAGGGGGTCGGTATGGCGGTAAAAATCGTAACTGATGGCAGTTCCGATATCCCCAAGGAAGTTGCCGAAGAGCTTGACATAACGGTTGTGCCCCTGACGGTAGTTTTTGGCGATGAAGCATATCTGGATGGAGTGGACATTACCGCTGATGAGTTCTATAGCCGCATAGTCGATACGACAGTCTGGCCCACCACTGCTTCTCCGTCGATCGGGCAATTCGCTGAAGTCTACAATAAACTGGCGGAAGAAACAGATGAAATAGTTGCCGTGTTGCTTTCCACCAAGTACTCGCCGTGTTATGAGTACGGAGCCCGCGCCACAGAACTGGTTAACAAAAAAGCCAGGGTTGAGGTAATAGACAGTACTTTCGGCGCTTCTCCCCTGGGCCTTATTGCCATTACCGCGGCAAAAGCGGCAAAAGCAGGGGCGAGTTTAGATGAGGTCGTAGACGTTGTCAACCGCACCATACCCAAAACGCACATACTGTTTTTCTTCGATACACTCAAGTACCTGGAAAAGGGCGGGCGCATCGGCAAGGCAAAGGCTCTTATGGGGGCGCTGCTTCGTGCCAAGCCGCTGGTTGCTATAGAAAACGGCGAAACTTTCCCGGTGGGCCGCGTGCGCAGCCATCGTGAGGGGCTGGAGCGTCTGTACAAGTTTGCTTCAGAGTTTGAGAGTATAGCTGAAATGGCCATTGAGCATACCAATGTTCCCGAAGAGGCGGCAGGTCTTGCTGAGCGTCTTTCGCCTGTATTCCCCAAGGAAAAAATCTACATGTCTAGAATTTCTCCGGTAGTGGGCTCTCACCTGGGCCCTTATGCCATAGGCGTAGCTGTAGTTGAGGGATAATCCTTGAGCGGCATAGATGATCAATTGCGCAAGGTTCTGGAGCTAGAGAAGTCCAAGGGTTGTAACGATACCGCGGTCTTTGGAGGTCTTGACAAATTCCTTAAGCGCACTTCAGACAAACACCAGATCGAACTCCCGGATTCCGGCTACAGTAACCTCACTATAGAAGAGCGCAAGCGCTGGATCGCAAGCGTACTTGGTGATGTCTTGCCGGCGCCATGTTCAGCCGATACATCATCCCTGCAGCCCGGGGTTGATCCGGCCGTTTTAGACTGGCCCATTACCGATATCAAGGGCATAAGCACGCGCATGTCCGCCAAATTCGCAAAGCTTGGCGTGCGAACGGTCAAGGACATGCTTTACCTCTTCCCGCGGCGTCACATAGACTACAGCGCAACCAAAAAGATCGCAGAACTCGAGGTTGATGTTGAGCAAACTGTCGTAGGTTCCATCTGGCAGGCCGAATCAAAAACTATGGGCCGATCCCGCATCAGGGCCACCGAGGCCATCATAGGCGACGAAACGGGCACAATCCGCATAGTCTGGTTCAACCAGCCGTACCTGGCCAAGAAGATGCGCACATCAGAAAGGATAGCCATCAGCGGCAGGGTCAGCGTATATAAAGAGCAGAAGGTTTTCCAGTCGCCCGAGTACGAGATACTGACTTCGCAAGACCTGACTCATACCGGGCGTCTGGTACCTGTTTACCCGCTTACCGAGGGGCTGGCGGCGCGTACGGTACGCCGTCTGGTAAGACAGGCGCTGGACAGCTGGGCGGACCAGCTCACCGACTTTCTGCCGCGCAGCGTGAGGGATCATGCAGGCCTGATGCCGCTGACTGAGGCTATCAAACAGGCCCATTATCCCGATGATCAGCAGGCTAAGAACAGCAGCAGGAGACGGCTGGCCTTTGATGAACTGATATTGATTCAACTGGGTGTCGAGCAGCGCAGGAGGGAGTGGCGCTCTTCTCAGGATGTGCGTCCGCTCGATAAGCACATGGATTGTGTCGATGAGTTCGTATCCTCGCTTCCGTACGGCCTTACAGCAGCACAGCGCAGGGCGCTTGAAGAGATGATCTCCGACCTGGGCAGCACCAGCCCCATGAGCCGGCTGATCCAGGGCGACGTTGGCAGCGGCAAGACGGTGGTGGCTGCTTCGGCGATGATACTGGCGGTGGCCAACGGATGCCAGGCGGCGTTCATGGCACCCACCGAGATACTGGCCGAGCAGCACTACCGCACACTGGCCGGACTTTTCGGCATCGGTGGTATAGATGCCAATACATTTGAGCTGTCAGCTGACAGGTTTGGATTTCCCGTCAGTGTCTGCCTGCTGATGGGCAGCACCAAAAAGAAGGACAGAAAAGATATATATGAGCGCATTTCCGACGGGTCCATGAATATAGTCATCGGCACACATGCTCTGATTCAGCAGTCCGTCAAGTTCAGCAAGCTGGGATTTGCCGTGGTCGATGAGCAGCACCGCTTCGGAGTGATGCAGCGATCGGCGCTGCGCCTGAAGGGAACCAGCCCTCACGTGCTGGTGATGAGTGCAACGCCGATCCCGAGGACGCTGGCGCTGACGCTGTACGGCGACCTCGATATATCGGTGATCGACGAGATGCCGCCGGGCAGGCAGCAGATAGCAACCAGGCTAACCGAACCGGAGAATCGCTCCAAGGAATACCAGTTCGTTCGCGACAGGATAGCGGCCGGCCAGCAGGCGTTCATCATATGTCCGCTGGTAGAGGAGTCCGAGGCAATCGATGCCAAGGCGGCCGTTACGGAGCACGAGCGGCTTTCCCGCGATATATTCCCCCGGTTCAACCTTGGTTTGCTGCACGGCCGAATGTCTCAGGGTGAAAAAGAAGACGTTATGCGCAGGTTCAGAGATGGAGATTACCATATTCTGGTATCTACCTCGGTGGTGGAGGTTGGAATCGATGTGCCCAATGCCACGGTGATGCTCATCGAGGGGGCGGACCGCTTCGGGCTGTCGCAACTGCATCAGTTTCGCGGCAGGGTGGGCCGCGGCGATAAGAAGAGCTACTGCATACTCCTTGCCGACAACCCTTCACCGGATGCCATGGAACGACTTAAGATTTTGGAACAGACCAGCGACGGGTTCAAGCTGGCAGAGGAGGACCTCAGGTTGAGGGGAGCCGGTGAGTTCTTCGGCACGCGGCAGAGCGGCCTTCCTGACCTGCGTATGGCCAGACTATCGGATACACCTTTGCTGGAACTGGCACGCAGCGAGGCTAAATCACTGTTTGAACATGACCCCTATCTCAAAAAACCGGAGCACGAGCTGCTGCGCAAAGAAGTGAGCAAGCTGTGGTCGGGCGCCGGTGACTTTGATTGGAATTGAGATTACCCTTTCCCATGCCGTATAATAGTCATCAGTCTTTTAGCAAGAACTGGATGATGCTCAATGATCAAACATAAGATCGCCGCGCTGCTGCAGCAGGCAATAACCCAGGCCCAGGAAAAGGAACTGCTGCCGTCTGCAGCCATCCCCGATATAGTTGTGGAGCACCCTCAAAATCCGGAGCACGGCGACTACGCATCCAGCCTTCCGCTGAAATTGAGCCGGGCTATGAGTACCAGCCCCATCTCGATAGCCGAGACCCTTGCCGGTTTCATTCCCGAAAACGAGGAGATCGAAAAGGTGACGGTGGCGCACCCCGGGTTTGTCAACTTCACACTCAGCGATAGGTGGCTGGCGCTTCAGGTGGAAAAAGTTCTTTCCGAAAAAGAGGGCTTCGGTGACATAGATATCGGTGCTGGCCGCAAGGTTCAACTTGAGTACGTCAGCGTCAATCCGACAGGTCCGGTTCACGTGGGGCACGGACGCGGAGCTGTACTCGGCAGCACGCTTGCCGCTGTACTCAAGTCGGCGGGATACGATGTTACCTCAGAGTACTACGTGAATGATGCCGGCAACCAGATGGACACCTTCTACCGTTCTCTGAACTCCAGGTACAGGCAGGCCCTTAATCTCGAGTATCAGATGCCCGAGGACGGATACATGGGTGACTATGTGCTGGAACTCGCCCGGCACATCGTGGCCGATAATGGCGATTCTTATGCTTCTCTGTCTGACGATGATGCCGCTGCCCGGATAGGCAGGATTGGCCTTGAAATGAACCTCGATTCCATACGAAAGGACCTGCAGTCCCTCGGCGTGCGCTTCGATGTCTGGTTCAGCGAGCAGAGCCTGTACGACGATGGAAAGTACGCAAAGGTGATGGATCTGCTCAAGAAAGAGGGTCACACTGCCGAAAGAGAGGGCGCGCTGTGGTTTATCTCCACCGCCCTGGGCGAGGATAAGGACAACGTGCTGGTGCGTTCCAGCGGCACGCCCACCTACTTCGCCTCAGACGTGGCCTATCACTACAACAAGTTCGTGGAGCGTAACTTCGATAAAGTGATAAACATATGGGGAGCCGATCATCAGGGGCACGTATCGCGGATGAAGGCGGTGCTGACGGCGCTGGGCATAGATGAAAAGCGCTTGAGCATCATTATTTCGCAACTGGTCACTCTAAAGCGTGGAAAGGATATCGTGCGCGTATCCAAACGTACCGGCGACCTGATCACACTGCGCGAACTGATAGACGAGGTTGGCCCGGACGTGTGCCGCTTCTTCTTCCTGATGCGCTCAGCCGATGCGCAGATGGACTTCGACCTGGAACTGGCCAAGCAGCAGTCGGCGGATAACCCGGTTTACTACGTACAGTACGCTCATGCACGTATCGCCAGCATCATGCGACTGGCCGCGGAGAAGAAGATCGATTACTCAGAAGGGGACGTATCGCTGCTGACGCACGATGCGGAACTGGCGTTTATCCGCAAGATGCTGAACCTGCCGGAGGTGATCGATATCATCGCAAGCACCTATGAACCGCACCACCTTACCTACTTCGCACAGGATATGGCCACCGCCTTCCACGGCTTCTACAAGCAGTGCCGCGTCATATCAGATGACGGGCAATTAACCGCAGCACGCCTGAAGCTGGTTGCTGCGGCTAAGATCGTTTTTGCCAAGGCTCTGGGTCTGATGGGCATGAATGCCCCCGAGAGTATGTAGTGGAGGGACGCGCTCTGTCGCGTCCGCATTTATTCGTTGAACCCTCCTATATGCCCCCAGTCTTGGTATATTTTGGAGACACAAACCCCCGCGCAGGAAGTATCCTGCACCTCTTTTTGTGATAAATAGCAACAAACAGTTACATAATATATGTATTGACAGATGTAAGATTCGATATTATAGTTATAATCAAGTATATGACATAATAGTGAGGTGTTTTGTGGGCGCAGAAAAAGCATTTGAAAAAGATGGCCGGAACAGGCGGCGAGTATTACTGAGGTGGGCGATTCTTGTGGCTCTGATTGCCGTGGCCATTTTTAGTCTTGCCAGTTGGATCGTTTGGTCGTCGGTGGGCAATGCTGCAGGTGGCCACCCCAGGTACGCAACGGGCGCTACGCCGGAAGAAGCGGTACGGAATGTGGTTCTGCAAACCAATGAGACGTACGCCGACAGTTTCAAGCATCTACACACAAGAGAATATGACGGCTACGCGGTGGTGTTGTATGAGCTGCCAAGCAGCCCCTTTGACATGACATATTACCAGATGGTGAAGGGTTATAAGGATGAATGGTATATAGATAATCTATCGGATGGCGGCGGAAGCTCACTGGTCTCTCTGATTATTGGGGGGGAGCATCTGGCAGGGACATGGCAGCTGACATCGGAGTTTGTCATGATGTATGGCAGGACACTTAAGGATGGTATTGCCTCCGTGGAGGTGGATTTTCACCCTAGCGGGCAGACGATAAGAGCGGATGTGCGGGATGGTTTGATAGTGATTGTATCGGGAGACGATACCGGTCCGGACGCAATACGCACCCTTGATGATGATGGTAATGTGCTGGCGGAGCATATCATGCAAAGGATAAATTAGCGGGGTTGATTAGTCAGTCTGGATGTTCAATGTTAATTGGCATGAACGCACCCGATAGCATGTAGCTGGAGGGACGCGCTCTGTCGCGTCTGCCTAATAACCCTCTCCATCCTTGTACATCTGGGCCATCCTCGCGTACAGGCTGTTGTCGTCACGCTCCACCCACTCGAACACCTTTTCGGTAAGCTCCTTCTTGACCTTTCCCGGGATACCGGTGACGAATGACTTATCCGGTATGATCATACGCTCCGTTACCAGCGTCATGGCGCCGATAATGCAGTAGCTGCCGATCTCGGAGTGCGGCAGGATCGAGGCGTTTATGCCCACCAGCACGTAGTTGCCGATGCTCTTGCCGTGCATTACCGCGCCGTGGCCGAACATGACGTTGTCGCCTATCTCCATCATCCCCTCGCAGTGCACCACGCAGTTGTCCTGTAAGCTGACGTTGCTGCCGATGCGGATCTGGCCGAAGTCGGCCCTGATGACAGCTCCGGGCCACACGCTGGAGTAGGGGCCGATCTCAACGTCGCCCACGATGTACGCATAGTCGCTGATGAACGCCGTTTCGTGTATCTTAGGTGCCTTGCCGTTAAACTGCTTGATCAACTGCTTCCTCCTTGCGCGCTGCCTCATTATACCATCTATCGCGCTCGCAAGCGTCAAGCGTTGCTGGTCTGATCGAATATATGTTAGACTTGACTGACGATTTGATTGAGGGATAACAAGATGAAAAAGGGCAGGGTGTTTTCCGGGGCGCGGCCCACCGGGCAGCAGCATATCGGCAACTACCTGGGGGCGATTCAGAATTACGTGGCGCTGCAGAAGGATTACGACTGCATCTACTGCATCGTCGACATCCATGCGCTGACCACGCTTGAGGATACCCATCTGCTGCAGGACAGTATCCGCCAGATGGCGCTGGACTGGCTGGCGTCGGGAATCGATCCCATGGAGAGCATCATCTTCGTTCAGTCACACGTTCCCGAGATAACCGAGCTGTTCACCTACCTGGGCATGGTGACCCCGATGGGCTGGCTCACCCGGGTCCCTACGTTCAAGGAGAAGGTGCGGATGCACCCCGACAATGTCAATTATGGCCTGCTCGGTTACCCGGTGCTGATGGCCGCGGACATCGTGCTGTACAAGGCTGATACCGTTCCCGTGGGTGAGGACCAGCTGCCGCACCTGGAGCTGACGCGCGAGATAGTGCGCCGCTTTAACTCAATATTCGGCGATGTGTTCCCCGAGCCCGACGCCAAGCTTACCGAAATACCGCTTATAATCGGCTTGGACGGGGTCAACAAGATGAGTAAGAGCCTGGACAACCAGATAGACCTTGCCATATCCGATGAGGAGACGATAAAGCGCGTTTCGACTGCCTACACCGATCCCACCCGCATCCGTAAAAGCGATCCCGGACATCCAGATACCTGCAACGTCTATACGCTGCATGGCGCCTTCACCAGGGTGGTCGTGCCTGATAAGTACGCTCCTATTGCGGAGGCGTGCAAGAAGGCGGAGATCGGCTGTGTTGCCTGCAAGAGGCTGCTAGCTGAGAGCATCAACGACTACCTGCGTCCGTTCCGCACCCGCCGCGCTGAGATCGACGCTACTCCCGGTTACGTCGAGGAAGTGCTTGCCGACGGCGCCCGCCGCGCTTCTGCCATCGCCAAGGAGACCTTAGCTGAGGTCAAGGAGAAGATGGGGCTGGTTTAGGTGTGCTTCTTAACAAACTTGTCGATGCGCCTTAAGGCCTCCTCGATGTCGGGCAGGGCGACGGCGTAGCAGCAGCGCACGTGGCCCACGCCGAACTCGCCGAATACCGATCCGGGCACCACCACGACATGTTCCTGGCGAAGCAGCTTTTGGGCGAATTCATCGTCGCTCATCCCCGTCGACTTGATAGACGGGAAGGCGTAGAAAGCTCCTTTTGGCATGTGGCACTCAAGGCCTATGCCGTTCAGTCCGTTTACGATAACACGGCGGCGCCGGTTGTAATCCTCAACCATCTCCTGTACCGAGTCCTCGCCGCTTCTGAGCGCCTCGACGGCGCCAATCTGGCCCATGATGGGGGCGCACATCATGATGTACTGGTGCACCTTCATCATCGCCTCTATCACCTCCGGTATGGCGCAGACGTAGCCCACTCGCCAGCCGGTCATGGCATACGACTTGGAGAAGCCGCCGCAGGTGATGGTGCGCTCCTTCATCCCGGGAAGTGAGGCGAAACAGGTGTGCATTCCATCGTACACAAGCCTGTCATATATCTCGTCGGATATTACCACAAGGCTATGCTTTTCAACCAGCTTTGCTATCTTCTCAAGCTCGTCCTTTTCTATAACGGCGCCCGTTGGGTTGTTGGGATTGCCAAGGAGAATGGCCTTGGTTTTGGGCGTGATGCGCTTTTCTATCTCAGAGCTCTTAAGCTCGAAGTCGTCGTCCATTGTCGTCGGAACCGTTACCGGCACACCGCCGGGCATGGTGATGCAGGGTATGTAAGCCACGTATGTCGGATCGCCGACGATGACCTCGTCGCCGGGATCGATAACTGCGCGAATGGCTATGTCCAGCGCCTCGCTGGCGCCAGATGTGACGATTATCTCGGTCTTTGCATCGTAATTGACGCTGTATCGCTGATCCAGATGTCGAGAAAGCTCCTGCCGCAACTCCAGCAGACCGTAGTTGGAGGTGTACATGGTGTACCCTTTTTTGATCGACGATATCGCCGCCTCGCTGATGTGCCAAGGCGTAACGAAGTCGGGCTCCCCCACGCCGAGCGAGATGATGCCGGGCACGCCCGCCGACAGGTCGAAGAACTTGCGTATGCCCGATGGCGGTATGTTCTCAACACTCTGCGATATATAGTTATGGCGCCTGTCTGCCACTCAAATCTCCTTGATGGATGCTTAAGGTGTAACCGTCAGCCGCTGCATTCCATCGTTATCTCCATAAACGACGCCGTCTTCCTTGTAGCGCTTCATAAGAAAGTGGGTTGCCGTACCCTGTACTCCGTCTATGGGAGACAGCTTGTTGGTGACGAATGCGGCCACATCCTGCATGGTTCTGCCGGTTACCAGCAGCGCCAGGTCATACGTGCCGGACGCCAGGTACGCCGAGCGCACCTCAGGAAAGCGATATATCTCCTCTGCGATAGCCTCAAAGCCGAAGTCCTTCTGCGGCTGCACCTTGACCTCGATCAGTGCGTCAACCTCCGGCTCACCGGCCTTGGGCCAGTTGACCACGGTCTTGTATTTGACGATGGTGCCGTCCTTTTCCGCCGCCTCTATTACCTTCTTAACCTCGTCGACCGCTTTCCCGGTCATGGTGGCTATCTTTTCCGGCGTAATTCTGGGATCGGCCTCCAGCGCTTTTAGGATATCTTTCATGGCTCTATACCTCTTATCTATAGGTTGTAATAATTACGACCGTAAGCGCATTATAGCAGTAAAGAAGTGGTAATAAAAATACTTACGGGTAAAATGGCATCGCGATACGTGATTTTTAGGCTGTTTTTTTACTTGAGCGCTGGCTTTTGCTTGTGCCAGTCCGTTGCCTGCTCATAGGCATGGCCGATACGCAGCAGCGTTACTTCATCGAACGACTTGCCCAGTATCTGCAGCCCCACCGGCAGCCCGTCGACGAGGCCGCAGGGGACCGAAAGCCCCGGTATGCCGGCGATGTTTATCGGCAGCGTGCACACATCACTGAGGTACATCTGAAGCGGATCGTCCGCCTTTTCTCCGATCTTGAAGGGAACGGTGGGTGAGGTGGGAGTGACCAGCGCATCGTATTTGGAAAACGCCTGTTTGAACTCCTCCCAGATCAGGCGGCGGATGGACTGTGCCTTTTTGTAGTAAGCATCGTAGTATCCGGCGGAGAGTGCGTAGGTGCCCAGCATTATGCGCCGCTTCACCTCCGGGCCGAAGCCGTTCTCCCTTGTCTTTTCCATGGCGTCCCACATGCTGTCCGCTTCAGGCGCGCGGTAGCCGTACTTGGTGCCGTCGTAGCGCGCCAGATTGGCCGATGCCTCGGCGGGAGCGATCAGGTAGTAGGTGGCCAGCGCGAAGTCGGTGAGCGACAGTGATACGTCGCGGTCGATGCTGGCGCCTAATTCCTCAAGCTTGCTGATGGCCGCCTCGACCGTCTGTCTGACATCGGCCGGCATGGCGTCGACGAAGTATTCTTTGGGCACGCCGATGCGCATGCCCTTTATGTTTCCATTTAGTGCCTTTGTATAGTCGGGCACCGGCCTGTTTACAGATGTCGAGTCCCGCCTGTCGTATCCGGCGATGACGTTCAGCACCAGCGCCGCATCCGTCACATCCTTGGTTATGGGTCCTATCTGGTCAAGCGAACTGCCGAACGCCACCAGACCGAAGCGCGACACACTGCCGTAGGTTGGCTTCAGTCCGACCACACCGCAGAAGGAGGCGGGCAGACGAATGCTGCCGCCGGTGTCCGATCCCAGGGCGTAGATCGCCTGGTCCGCGGCAACCGCCGCCGCCGAACCGCCGCTGGATCCGCCCGGCACGCGGTCGTAGTCCCACGGGTTGTGAGTTACGCCGAAGGCAGAGTTCTCCGTGGATGAGCCCATGGCGAACTCGTCGAGGTTTGTCTTGCCCACCATCACCATGCCGCTGTCCCACAGCTTATTAATCACCGTCGCATCGTATGGCGGAACGAAGCCGGCCAGCATGTTGGACGAGCAGGTGGTGCGTATGCCGGAGGTGCACATGTTGTCCTTGATGGCGGCCGGTATGCCGGTGAGCGGGACCGCCTTGCCCTCTTTGATGCGATCGTCGGCGCGGCGCGCCTGCTCTAGCGCCGCATCTTTTGTCACGGTGACGTAGGAATGTATCTTGCCATCGGTCCTGGCGATTTGAGCCAGTACCGCTTGTGTAAGCTCCACCGAAGAAACCTGCCTTTTAGCAAGCAGGTCGTGCGCCTGATGTATGGTGATTCCGTTCAGGTTCAGTTTATATCTCCTTGCTTTTACTCCAGCACGGATTTTACCTTGAAGCAGCCGTCTTCTTTGTCGGGGGCGTTTCTCAGTATCTCCTTGCGGGCATATGACGGTGCAGCCTCGTCTTCGCGGCACACATCCGCAAGGTCATTAAGTACAAGAGGATCGACGTTTGCGTCGATCTTGGACAGTGCCGCATCGAAATTGGCAAGCAGGTCGGACAACTGATGGCTGAACTTGTCTATCTCTTCATCCGTCAGCTTGATTCGTGCCAGGGTGGCGATGTGTACTACCTGCTCGCGGCTCAGTTTCATGGTTATATGGTCTCTTTCATCGAAAGTAGTGACAATTCAATGGCCATTATAGCATTGGCCAAACAAAGCGGGCAATAACGGACCCTTAGCAATGGGATCGCGGTAGACAAGACGGGCGGCTGTGCGGTATCATTTAGTTTTGGTGACGTATGTGGCACAAAAGTTGGAAATAAGTATAAGGACTAGTAAAAAACAATGAAGAAGTATTCAACCGAGCAAATACGAAACCTGGTGTTCGTATCACATAGCGGAGCCGGTAAGACGTCGCTGGTAGAGGCCATGCTGCTCAATGTCGGCGCGATCAGCCGCCTGGGCAAGGTGGAAAGCGGAACAACGGCCTCCGATTTCGATCCGGCAGAAATCAAGAAACAGATAAGCATCAACCTTTCCCTGCTCTCGTTCGAGTACAGGGATACCAAGATAAACGTGATTGATACCCCGGGCTACGCCGATTTCGTGGGCGAGGTCAAGGCGGGCTTGAGGGTAGCCGATATTGCAGTAATGGTCATCTGTGCCGCTTCGGGCATCGAGGTCGGAACCGAGATTTTCTGGAAGTACGCCGGACAGCAGGACATACCACGAGTGATCTACGTAAACAAGATGGATCGCGAGAACGCCGATTTCTACAAGGTTGCCGCCGATGTTAAATCCATGTTCGGCATCAACTGCGTTCCGGTGCAGCTGCCCATCGGCTCTCAGGATACCTTCAAGGGCATAGTTGATCTGCTCAAGATGAAGGCCATAATCGACGATAAGGAGGAGGATATTTCGGCAGATATGGCCTCAGATGCGGAGACATACCGGGAGGGTATGATCGAGGCGCTGGCGGAGGCGGATGACGACCTGTGCGCCAAGTATCTCGAGGGTGAAGAACTGACAGAACAGGAGATACTTGCGGCGCTGAAATTAGGGATAAACAGCGGCAAGATGGTGCCTATACTGGCCGGTTCGGCGCTGACCAATAAATCAGTAAAGCAGTTCATGGACATGATCTGCGATTACCTGCCGTCTCCGGCGGACAGGGGCACGGTCAAAGCCGGTGATGGGGAGATATCTCCCGATGCAACCGCCAACCTGGCGGCGCTGGTGTTCAAAACAACCGCTGATCCCTATGTGGGGCGGCTTTCCTACTTTCGCGTGTATTCCGGCACCATCTTCTCCGATTCGCAGGCCTACAACGCCAACAAGAAGCGTGCCGAGCGGGTGGGCCAATTGCTGATGATCAGGGGCAAGGAGCAGACGCCTGTTACCGAGTTGGTTGCGGGCGATATCGGCGGAGTGGCCAAGCTTGCCGAGACTGCCACTAATGATACGCTTTGTAACCAGGAGCACCCGGTTCAATTCGATCCGATCGACTTCCCGGCGCCCGTCTACAGCGTTGCAGTACATCCCAAGACCAAGGCCGATATGGATAAGATGGGGACCGCGCTCTCCAGGCTTGCCGAGGAAGACCAGACGCTGGTGATACGCAAGGATACCGAGACCGGCGAGATGCTGCTTTCGGGACTGGGCGATGCCCATATCGATGTTGCCGTGGACAAGATGCAGCGCAAGTTCGGGGCGGATGTGCTGATCCAGGTGCCGAAGGTGCCGTATCGTGAGACAATCACCACCATGAAGCAGGCGCAGTACAAGCATAAGAAGCAGACCGGTGGTCATGGCCAGTACGGACACGTCTTCCTTGAACTGGAGCCGATGGAGCGCGGCGCCGGGTTCGAGTTTGGCGACAGGGTGGTTGGCGGCGTTGTTCCCAAGAACTACATACCGGCGGTGGAGAAGGGCGTCAAGGAGGCGCTACTGTCCGGTGTGCAGGCCGGCTATCCGGTGGTGGACGTTAAGGTGACGCTGTTCGACGGCAGCTACCATCCGGTGGATTCCTCTGAGATGGCGTTTAAGATCGCCTCGGGACAGGCGTTCCGCAAGGCCTTCGAGGAGGCCGCACCGGTGCTGCTGGAGCCGATAATGGCGGTAAAAGTAACCATCCCCGACAGCTATATGGGCGATGTTATCGGCGACCTCAACACCAAGCGGGCCAAGGTGCTGGGTATGAATCCTGCCGACGGTGAAACAACTATAGAGGCACAGGTGCCACTTGCGGAGATGCTTCGTTATGCCACCGATCTGAGATCGATAACGCAGGGACGCGGCTCTTTTTCGGTTGAGTTCGATCACTACGAGGAGGTCCCGGCGCACCTCAGCCAGAAGCTTATCGAGCAGAGCAAAAAAGAGTAGCCTATAAAGTTAGATCGATTGAAAGTAAGGCGGGACGCGTGTTCCGCCTTTTTTCGTTTAGAATGGGATATACCTGGCGATGATGCTACCGGGAACTTCTTCAGCTTCATTGCGAACAAGGTTTCCCAGTTTGAAAGGTCCGTACGAGGTGCGGATGAGCCTGATAACTCTAAGGCCAAGGTGATCGCATACGCGCCTGATCTCGCGGTTCTTGCCCTCCTTCAGGGCGAATGAGACCCAGGCGGTTCCCGACAGTATGCGCTCTGTTTCGGCTTTGATGGGGCGATAGCGCGTGCCATCTACGGTTATGCCGTCTGCCAGAGATGCAAGCGCGTTGCCATCCGGTATGCCGTGTACTTTTACTCTGTAGTGTCTGATCCACCCGGTAGCGGGCATCTCCAGTTTTCGGGCCAGTTCGCCATCGTTGGTCAGCAGCAGCAGGCCCTCTGATCTGATATCGAGTCTGCCGATAGATAAGACGCGCGGCAGGTTCTTGGGCAGTAGGTCGAATACTGTTGGCCTGCCTTCAGGGTCCCTGTTGGTTACCACCAGTCCCGCTGGTTTGTGGTAGCGCCACAGGCGCGGCTTCTGAGCAACAGGAATCGGTTTGCCATCCACCAGCACCACATCGTCGGCCGTCACATTTACGGCTGGTGAGTTGAGTTCTATACCGTTAAGCGTTACTCTCCCATCGGCGATGAGCCGCTCCGCATCGCGGCGCGAGCATACTCCTGCCCGTGCGATTACTTTGGCGATGCGCTCTCCTTTTGGGTTTGAATCGGTCATGGTGTTTTTGAGTATAGCACAGTTTGCGTGGTACCCATGCTTGTTAAAGAAGAAGGCAGGGCGCTTGGCCCTGCCTTTTAAAAGATTTGTGGCAAATGTGAACTACAGGTTGATGTTGGAGTACTTCCTCCACATCCTGGCTTCGGTGTGATAGGACTTGTTCTTAAGGACATCCAGAGTCATGTTGATGATGGCGTCTCCGTTAGCGTGAACTCCTACTTGGAAACCTGACTTGTGAGCGGTCATTACCTGTTCTTCGAGAACGTCGGGGGTGGTAGCCAGAATTCCATAATCGTCCGTACTGCCCTCATAGGGTTCTGA
>Ga0209536_100006878_pt1 | contig 17304 bp, 10 predicted proteins | sample DeeMarSeWOR28_12_FD_187461 | JGI IMG/M metagenome (GOLD analysis project Ga0209536, IMG submission 187461) | Marine sediment microbial communities from White Oak River estuary, North Carolina - WOR-2-8_12 (SPAdes) (version 2) | ecosystem: Environmental > Aquatic > Marine > Intertidal zone >... | reverse complement strand
ATCCCAACGCGTATACATCACTGCGCGCGTCGACGTTAATGTCGCCGACCGCCTGCTCGGGACTCATGTACGCCGGCGTGCCGACAGCAATGCCCGTTCCGGTTAGTTTCTCACCACCAGCCACCTCTACCGCCCGTGCGACGCCAAAGTCCGCAACGATCGCTTGATCGCCGGTGCAGAGAATGTTCTCCGGCTTGATGTCACGGTGAACCACGCCGCGCTCGTGCGCGTAACTCAATGCCGACGCCACTTGATCCGTAATGCGCACTGCGTCGGACACCGACAGCTTCTGCTCACGCACCAACCGGTCGCGCAGCGATTCACCCTCTATGTACGGCATGACGTAGTAGAGGAAACCGTCGGCTTCACCTGAGTCGATCAGTGTGAGGATGTGGGGATGGGTGAGGCTGGCGGCGATCTCGATCTCTCGGACGAAGCGCTCGGGTCCGAGTGTTGCAGCCAACTCTGGGCGCAGAACCTTGATCGCGACCTTACGGTGATGTTTCAGGTCCTCTGCCAGGTAGACGGTGGCCATCCCACCGCTGCCCAACTCGCTCTGGATCGCGTAGCGACCCTGCAGCGCCCTGGCTAGGCGCTCAGCAACGTCGCTCATATGAACGCTCCGCTTTCATCCGCTTTCTTCCGTGTCAATCCGCGGCACGCCTCACCGCCGTGGCTCGATCACGTAGATGTCGCCCCCATCCGTGTCCCGCGAATACACGATGCCGCTGCCGTCGGGCGCCCAACCGCCCGCATGCACATGCCACACACCGTTGCCGAACGTGATCTGCCGCGGCTCACCGACGGCGCGGGGTAGCTGGTCGCTCGTTGTCGGCGGCTCCAGATTCAGCAGCTGCAAATCCATTGTGAAGTGGCTAACCGATTCGATGTACGTGAGCGCAGTGCCATCCGGTGACACCGACAGCTCTGACAGAGCTCCCATGCGCAACAGCACATCCTCGCCCCTGCCCAAGTGCGCCGCGCGCAACTCGACTAGACCGGAGCCGTCACGAGCACGGCGAGTGTAGATGACCCGCTGGCTGTCCCGATACCACCCAAAGCTGAACGCGTCGCCGATTGACGAAGGGCGGCGGTTGGAACCGTCCGGGGCAACCAGCCAGATCGCGGTTCCCGCTTCGTGCGGTGCGAGATACCCGATTACGCTACCGTCGGGCGACCAACGCGGGCCGTTCTGCGTATCTCCCGCGTGCATCGCCCAGGGCAGCGCGTGATCGGTGAGCCGCCGCGCAACACCCGTCTCTACCTCGAGCACCCAAAGCCTCACGGCGCCGTCGCGATTCGACATGAACACCATCTCCGCGCCGTCGGGCGACCAATCCGCCATGCGATCGGATGCGGGGTCATCGGTGAGACCGCGGTGCTGTCCCGTAGTGCGGTCGAGCAACCAGAGATCATACGGTGGGCCGCGGTAGTACACCACCCGGTTGCCGTCGGGTGAGATGCGGGGCGCAAAGTTCTCACCGGTGAACGTGGTGAGGCGCTCGTGCACCGGTTCCAACGTGTCCAGCCGCAGCCAATAGATGTCGATTTGGTGATCGAACTCCACGTAGGCAATCGCGCCATTGCGCGCCACAACCGGCGTTTGATCATTACCGCGGCCACCCGTGGTCAACTGGCGCTGTTCCCCGGAGTGCAGTTCGATCTGCCACACGTTTCGTGCTCCGCCCCGGCCCGAAGTGAACGCGATCCGCTCGTCGTCCGGATACCACGCCGGCGCTCGTGCGTCTTCGATCAGACGGGATGGCTCACCGCCCTCGACCGGCAGCAGCCAGATCGAGGAGCTGCCCCTACCGCCGCGCTCAAACGCGATCCGCTCGCCGTCAAACGACCAAGAGGCACGCCGGTCGCTGATTCCAGGCGGTGGAAACGTGAGCTGCGTCTGCTCCCCGGTGGCGAGATTCACCTTCCACACGGCCACGTCTCCGGTGTCGTGCAGTCTGGCGAACAGCAACTCCTGCCCGTCGGGCGACCACGCATTCCTCCCCAGCACCCCGGCCCATGCATCCATGCGCTCCAAGAAGGGAATGTGGGTCTCCGCCACCTTGTGCTCGGCTCCACCGGTCGGTGGAATCCAGTAGACGTCGGTGCCCGTTCCGCGATCGGATACGTAGGCTATCTTGGAGCCGTCCGGCGACCAGCTGGGCAGAATCTCGTCGGCGGGACTCTCGCCGGTGAGAATGTGCGGCTCACCTCCCCCGATGGAGAGCGTGGCAATGTCGGCGTCACCCGCGACGATGTGTGCGTACGAGATCATGCTGCCGTCGGGCGACCAGCTAGGGGAAAACTCCCAACCGACGTGACTTGTGACTCGCCGCACGACGCTGCCCGCCATGACATCCGGCGCCCCACCTGGCCGCAGCAGCAGCAACACCGCAGTGACAACCGCGGCAAGTGCTGCCGCACTCGCCAACGCGGCTAGCGCGACCGTGCGGCGGCGTGGGACAGCGACCGTGGGCCTCGTATCGGTCGGCGTTATCCCACCGCTCGGCGTGGCAAGCAGCTCCAACTGGGGCAACAACTCGGCGGCGCTTTGCCACCTGTCCGCCGGCTTCTTCTCCAGGCACCGCAATACGACAGCTTCGAGCGCTGCCGGAACCGTGTCGCGCTGCTTGCTGACCGGTTGTGGTCGCTCGGTCATGTGTGCCGCCAGGACCATCTGAGGCGTAGTACCCATGAACACGGGACGTCCGGTCAGCAGCTCGTAAGCCACGCAGCCCACCGCATAGATGTCGACCCGCTGGTCGAGATGCGGGTCGGCAGACGCTTGCTCCGGAGCCATGTATGCCGGCGTGCCGAGTGCCACACCGGCGGTGGTCAGCTGCTCCCTGCCGGTGGCTTCACTCACCGCCTTGGCGACGCCGAAGTCGGTAACCAGCGCATGGCGGCCCCGCAGCAGGATGTTTTCGGGCTTGATATCTCGATGAACCACGCCGTGCTCGTGCGCCTCAGTGAGTGCGTCGACCACGTCTCGCATGATTCGTACGGCGTCGGCGATCGGCAGCTCGCCTTCTCGGGCGAGCTTGTCGCGCAGTGATGCTCCCTCTATGTGGGGCATGACGTAGAACAAGAACCCGTCTGCTTCACCCGAGTCGTACAGCGGTAGGATGTTCGGGTGCTGTAACTGGGCTGCGATCTCGATCTCTTGCAGAAAGCGTTGCGGACCGAGTGCCGCAGCCAGGTTGGGCCGCAGCACTTTCACAGCCACCTTGCGGCGGTGCTTCAAGTCCTCGGCGAGGTAGACCGTTGCCATCCCTCCGCTACCGAGTTCCGACTCGATCGCGTAACGGTCGGCGAGCGCTTGTTTGAGGCGAGCTAGGACATCATCGGTCACGGCATGCGACCTCCTGGTCCCAGGGAGTAAGGTACGGTTCGCGGTTCGCGGCTGCCAGCAATGAGGGTGGTGGCGTTCGGGTTGGGGAAACCGGGAGCAGGGAGCGGTGAGCGGAAGCAGAGGGGGTAGGCGACGGACCAGCCACACCGAAGCCAGCAACCGCCCGCTGCATACCCCTGGTCTAGCGCCTCCCTACCGCTCCAGCTCCTCGAAACCCGCGAGCTCCCGCATCCGCCTGCGGGCGTCGATCAGCGGCGGGAGATCGTCGTCGCCATCCTGCCAGATGTCGACGAACTGCGAGTATCTCTCGAGGGCCCTCGCAGTGTTTCCCTGCTGTTCGTGGATTCTGCCCAACTGGTAGTGCGCCATCACCCAGGCCTCTAGCAAAGGCGCGGTAGCCAGTTGTTTACGCTCGACTATCCGCTCATACCGCTGGCGCGCCAACTCTATGTTGCCGCTCGCCAGCGCGCAGAAGGCCAGCGGCTCGAGATTGTAGTTGTTGTCGAACAGAGCGAGCGCGACCTCAAATTGATCGTTAGCGTCGGTGAAACGTCCCTCTGCCAGAGTGATTTCCCCTAGAGCCCTATGCTGCGCAATCCTGTCCCAGGTGCTCTCCCGGTTCATTCGAGCCGAGATCGTGTCCGACACCTCGACCGCTCTCTCGTGATGCCCGCTTCTGGCGTAGACTGTGACCCAGGGACCCAATCGATCGGGAGCGAGATACTCCGATCGAAACACCTCGTACGCGACGCTTAGCTCACGCTCTAGCTCTGCGGCGGCACCTTTCGTCTGCAGGGCCATCACCAAGAATGAGCGATCGATCATCTCGCTGACCACGGCTGCCTCCATCGACCTATGTAGGGCCGTGGCCTGCCGCAGATAGGCAATCGCTTCGGCATACCTCCCGGCGTACATCCTGAGCAGGCCCAGAGACCGAGCGCCCCGCGCGCGCTGAGCCTGCGTTCCTGAGAGCATCGCCGTGAAGACTTCTTCGGCCTTGTCGAGTTCTCCCAGTGCAACGTAGTTGAAGCCGAATTCGTGATTGATGTTGGGGACCATGCGTTCGGAGGGTTGCAGTTCAAATGCCCGCACGTAGTGGGGAACGGCTTCCGCGTGTCTGTCCTCCCTACTGTGGATGGTCGCGATATTGATATGGGCTCCGGCCCGGGAGGAGTCCAACTCGAGCACACGGGCGAAGGCAGCCAGCGCTTCGGATCCTCTGTCCAGCAGCATCAAGGAGTATCCGAGCCGGTACCAAGCCTGGTCGTCGTCCGGGTATCGAGCGAGGTAGATCTGGTATTTGTCGGCCGCACCTGCTGGATCCCCCCGCCAATGAGCCGCATTTGCCTCGATCAACATGCGTTCCCGCTCGGTCACCCTATCCGCAAGGATGAGCGCCTTGTCGAAGTGCTCGTCGCCCTCGACCGGATCGCTGATCCACCAGTGGTAGTAGTAGCCCAGGCTGCTGTGCGCCATGGCGAAGTTCGAGTCGAGCTGAACGGCGCGCAGCCACAGTTCACCACGCTGGTCGAGCGGTAAGTTGGGATCGTTACCCGCCGCCCAGGCTTTCAACGCGTCCAGCGAGGTCGTCGTCACCTGGGGAAGCGGTTTGTCACGCCGTGCCACGGCCAGCATGGACTCGCCGAGATCCCGCCGGAGGCGGCGCGCTAGTCGGTCGAGCGCCTGAAGGACGTCGCCTTTGCCCATCGCACGTACGGATCGTGAAGCTAGGTTGTCACCGGTAGCCGGGTCGACCACACGGGTTGCCAGTGAATAAACCGAATCGATCCGGCCGATGCTGGGGATTACAACCACTGTGGCATTGTCCCGCACGGCGACTTCTCGGGCTAGTATTTCGGTGAGCGTGTCGATGCTATCGCGGCCCATCCGCTCCAGTGTCTGCTGGACGCGCGCTGCGGAGAGGACGTTCACGTAGCGCGATTGTTGCACCGCAACAGTGAGGGCGGCGTTGAGCGCCTGATCGAACACGGAATCGCCGGTGGAGTTCTCCAGGTCCGCAATCACGACCCAGTCACGCTCGCTGAAGGGGATGTTCGACCAAGAGCCCAACAGGGCGACCCCACCAAGAATCACCACGGTAGCCAGAGCTGCTCCGATCCAACCAACGACCCCACGACGCCGTCTGACAGCGGCTGCGTGTAGTTGTACCACAGGCTCGCCAGCTCTCAGCGCTTCGACGAACTCGGTTGCGGTGGCAAACCGATCTGCTGGTACCTTAGCCAGTGCTTTGGTCACAACGTGCTCGATCTGTGCGGGCACGGTTTCGCGTACCACTTTGAGGCTGGGCACCGGATCAGTCATCTTGCGCGCAAGTATCGCCTGAGGTGTCGAGCCCGTGTATGGTGGATCGCCACCGAGCATCTCGTATAGCACGCAGCCGAGGCTATAGATGTCACTCCGCGCGTCGAGCTGCTGTTCACCTGCCCCCTGTTCCGGGCTCATGTAGGCGGGTGTGCCTACTGCCAGACCAGCGTCCGTCAGTCGTTCATCGCTCGCTTCAGTCACGGCCCGCGCAATGCCGAAGTCACTGACTACGGCGTGGCCTGCTTCGAACAAGATGTTCTCAGGCTTGATGTCTCGATGGACGAGACCTAGCGAGTGAGCGTAGCCCAAGGCGTCGGCCACTTCCTGGGTGATCGCAAGCGCGGTTTCCAGGGAGATTTGTTTCTCACGGTTGAGCCGGTCGCGCAGCGATTCACCCTCCACGTACGGCATCGTGTAGTACAGCAGTCCGTCGGCCGCACCGCAGTCGTGGAGCGCGAGGATGTTGGGGTGAGTGAGTCGGGCCGCTATCTCTATTTCACGGAGGAAGCGTTCGGCACCGATTGAGGCGGCTAGTTCGGGGCGGAGTACCTTGAGTGCGACTTGTCGCCGGAGCTTGAAGTCGTGGGCGAGGTAGACCACAGCCATCCCACCCGATCCGAGCTCTCGCTCGATCCAGTAACGGTCCTGCAGTGCTTCTTTGAGGCGAGCTAGGACATCTTCGGCCACGTCATGCGACCTCCTGGTCCCAGGCAGTAAGGTACGGTTCGCGGCTCGCGGCTGCCAGCGGTGAGGTGAGAAGGGCACCACGGCGACGCAAGCACAGCGGGCAGCACGTGCTCGTCTTGGTCAGGTGATCGCCGTTCCTCTGTGTGCTCTGAAGGACGAAGAATACGCTCTACACTCCACGGGTAGTTGCCGCGTCACGTATTACTCTTCGGCAATCACGGCCGTACATTTGCAGCGACCCTGATAGCCCTCCCGCGGAGGTCTCCATGCGTCTCGCAATTCGAGTGGTCCTATGTGCCCTGTCCATCTCGTGTAGTTCTCCTCCTGGTGAACACTCCCCGCTGCCCTGGAGCGACCCGGCTCAAGCTGGCTTCAGTGCCGAAAGGCTAGAGCGGATCCAACCCGCGATGCAGCGTTACGTCGATGAAGGCCTCACGGGTGGGGTCGTCACCATGGTCGCCCGCCGGGGCTTCCTGGTGCATTGGGAGGCGGTTGGCTTTCGGAACATCGAACGCCAGGAGCCCCTCGAGCCGGACGACATTGTACGGATCTGCTCCATGACGAAGCCCATCACGTCAGTGGCAGTCATGATGCTGGTTGAGGACGGCGAGTTATCGCTGGAGGATCCAGTTTCACGGTATCTACCGGCGCTCGGAAACCTTCAAGTCTACTCCGACGATGGCCCTGTCCCAATGACTTCACCGGTCACCGTAGAGCATCTCCTCAAACACACGTCGGGGTTCACATATGGATTCTTCAGCGAGACGCCTGTGGACTCGATGTATCGCAGAGTAGATATCTTCTCGGGCGACCTGGAGAGCCTCGTTGAGGAACTCGCCGGGCTGCCGCTCATGGGACAGCCTGGATCGCTTTGGCACTACGGTGTTTCTACCGATGTCCTAGGACGCGTCATAGAGGTCGCATCCGGTTTGCCGCTCGACGATTTCCTGAATCAGCGCGTGTTCACACCTCTCGGCATGGATGATACAGACTTCTTCGTGCCGCCCGAAAAGACCGCGAGGTTCACCACCGTCTACGCCACCGGTGCCGACGGTTCGCTGGATGAAACCGAATCCTCCATTTGTGGCTCTTTCGATGCGAGGCCCGAGCTGCTGTCGGGCGGCGCGGGGCTGGTCTCCACACCACCGGACTACCTACGGTTCGCTCAGATGTTGCTGAACGGTGGCCGCTTTGATGATCGTCAACTGCTGAGCGAAGAAACGGTAGACTTGATGCGCACGAACGGGTTACCTGAAGATCTGATTCCCATTGCGGGGGGTGAGATGCCCGGGTACGGTTTCGGACTCGGATTTGGAGTCTTGACCGATGCGGACGCCACACCGGTTCCTGACAATGCCGGCGTATACATGTGGGGTGGCTATGCAGCCACCTACTTCTGGATCGATCCAGTGGAGGAGTTGATTGGCATAGTGATGTCACAGCTGGCGCCGAACACTCAGCCGGAGCTCCAGAGGGAGTTCCAAACCTTGGTATACGAGGCTCTGGAGAACTGAACGCAGTTCCTCGAGCCTTCCACCTGACCGCACTGCGAAGCTGCTCGTTGCTGGCGCGTGATCTCGCTAGGCAAAGGTGCTAATCGAAAAGGAGGCAAGCACCATGCGAGAGCAAGTACAACAAATGCCTGTTGCGATGGAGCAACCGGGTCTCAAGATGTTGAAGGTTGATTCTCCTGAAACATGGGGCGGCGTGGTAGTGGAGTATTTCGAGTGCGATCAGAGAATCGACTTTGGACCAATGTTCGAGGGTCTTCCGGAGAATCAGTGCCCATGCCCTCACTGGGGTTACGTGCTGAAGGGTGCACTACACATCCAATACGGAGATGAAACGGAAGAGGTGATGAGGGAAGGTGACGTCTGCTACATCCCCAAAGGACATACCGGCTGGTCCGAAGCAGGCTCGGCAATGATCATCTTGAGTCCTGAGGCCGAAGCGCACCAGCTTGCCGAGTTGTTGGCGAAGAAGATGTAAGGGTGAGATTGGTCTGACGTCGGCTGATCAGGCCTTGATGGCTACCTGGCGACGATGCGTGACATCTTCGGCGAGATACACGGTGGCCATGCCGCCGGAACCCGGCTCGCGCTGGATCGTGTAGCGACCTTGCAGTGCCGCATTCAGACGGTCAATGTGCTCGTTCAAGCACACACTCCGCGTTGATCCGCTCTCGTCCGCGAGGATCTGCGGCTGCCAGCAGTGAGGGAGAAAGGGTACGACGGCGACGATCGCGCTGGCGCCAGCACTGGCCAAGCGCGGACGCGCCGGACCTCTGCTATGAGGACTTCGAAGAGCGCTACGTGGATTCGATTTCGTAGGCTCTCATCTTCTGCAGCAGAGTCCAGCGGCTCAATCCTAGTTCTTCAGCCATGTGGGTCTTGTTGCCCCCGTGCTTCTCGTAGGCTTTCTGAATGAGATCACGTTCCAACGACTCGACGGCGCTCTTGAGTTTCCCATGTTGTCGCCGCGGTAGCACTTCGCCGTCGCCGATCTTCTCGGATAGCGCTTCGACAGCGATCTCTTCACCTGGCGGAGTGAGGACGAGCGCCCGCTGGATCTCATTGGCGAGTTCACGGACGTTGCCGGGCCAGTGATAAGCTGCGAGAGCGTTCTTGGCCTCAGCTGTGAATCCGGGACAGTCCTGCCCGAAGGCGCGACAATACATGTCTAGGAAATGCCGGGCGAGCAAAGGAATGTCGCCTCGGCGTTCTCTGAGGGGCGGCAGAGAGACAGGGAAGACAGAGATGCGATAGTACAGGTCCTCACGAAAGCGACCAGCCTGGGTTTCCACTTCCAGGTCCTTGTTGGTGGCGGCGATAACACGCACATCGATCTTCCTGGGCTCAGTTTCGCCTACCCGGATCAGTTCACCTTCTTCCAGGACCCGCAGCAGCCTCACCTGCATTGCGGCGCTCGTTTCTCCAACCTCATCGAGAAAGACCGTTCCCCCATTGGCACTCTCGAAGAGTCCAGCCCTGTCCTCAATGGCACCGGAAAACGACCCCTTCTTGTGACCGAACAGCTCGCTTTCGAGCAAGGTCTCCGTCAACGCCCCGCAGTTGGCCGCAACGAACTTGCCCCGGCGGCGTGGTCCATCGTTGTGTATGAGCCGTGCCACTACTTCCTTGCCGGTTCCCGTCTCTCCGGTCAGGAGCACCGTGACATCTCGTGCCGAGACCTTGTCTATCAGATCGAAGACACTTCTCATCTTCTCGCTTTCACCGACTATCGAGTCGAACCGGGAGCACTTGGCAAGCTCGGTCCGGAGATAGCGGTTCTCCTGGACCATGCTCCTGATCCGAAGCATTGCCCGCACGCGTGCCAGGATTTCGAGCGGCTTGAATGGCTTCGTGACGTAATCGTCGGCGCCGGATTCGAATCCTTTCACCAGGTCTTCGGTTTCCGTCTTTGCCGTCACCAGGATTACCGGAAGGAAGTCATTCGTGTCGCGCGACTTGATGCGACGGCATGTTTCGTAGCCGTCCATGCCGGGCATCATGACGTCGAGTAGCACCAGGTCGGGTGAATCGGACGCGATTCGCTTCAAAGCTTCGCTGCCACTCGATGCCTCGACGATATCGTACCCCGCGTCGGCCAGCTTCACGCGGAGCACTTTGACGTTGGAAGGCTTGTCGTCAACGACTAAGATCTTCTCTTTCCCCGTCATCGTCTGTTTGGTTCAGGAACCTCCGAATATGCTCCAACAGTACCTTTGGTCGATAGGGCTTGGCGATGTAGTCGTCGCAGCCCGCCTCGCGCGTCCTCTGCTCGTCTCCGCTCAAAGCGTAGGACGTAATCGCAATGATGGGAACATGGCGAGTGCGCTCGTCACCGCGGAGACGTTGGGCCACATCGTATCCCGACAGTTTCGGTAACTGAATGTCCAGCAGGATCAGGTCGGGTGGGGACTCGAGAGCCACGCGAAAGCCTTCTTCGCCATCGATTGCCTCGGTCAGCTCATAATCGGTCTGCTTCAGGATGTGGCGCACCGCCTTCCTGTTCGAAGGGTTGTCTTCGATATGGAGGACACGTTTACCTGCCATCGTCATCTCCCTGCGAACTAGTTAGCGGCGTACCGGAATCGTGAACCGGAACGTGGCGCCCTTGCCCAACTCGCTTTCCACCCATATTCGGCCGCCGTGCATCTCCACGAACTTGCGGGCGATAGTGAGCCCCAAACCACTGCCCTGAGCGACTCGTGTAACCGAGCCGTCGACCTGACGGAAGCTCTCGAAGATGTTCTCTTGTTCCTCGACCGATATGCCGATGCCGGTGTCGGATACCCAGAACTGAATAACGCCGTCTTCTCGCCTGGCCCCGACTCTGATCTCACCCTCGGCCGTGAACTTGATGGCGTTTTCTACCAAATTGACGAGCACATGTTGGGTGAGTCTGCGCTCGTCCACCGCCAGCGTCGGCAAGCCTGCCTCTACCTCCGTGCTCAGCGCCAGGCCCTTCTCTTCTGCTTCGTATTCCAGTCCCGACAGCGCCGTTTGCAGGAGAACTTCCGGCTCGCACTCGGCGATGTTGAGGTGCATGGCGCCCGCCTCGATCTTGGCCAGGTCTAGTATATCGTTTATGAGAGAGAGGAGTGCCACGCCGTTCTTGTCGATCTCCTCCACAGCATCGCGCAGCTCTTCGTTGATCTCGCCATAGCTCCCGTCGAGTATGAGGGAAGAGAAGTTGATGACCGCATTCATTGGAGTGCGAATCTCGTGCGACATGTTGGCGAGGAACTCCGTCTTCAGGCGGTTGGCCGCCTCCAATGCGCGGTATTGCTGCTCCAAACGTCGGAAGTCCAAGAACCGGGCGTATCCCAGCGAGAAGGCCTCCGCGAACCTCTCCAGGATCCGTGCGTGATTCTGTGTGAAGTGGTTCGGTTTGGTGTGTGTCACGGCGATGGCTCCGCCGGCAAACGGGCAGCGCAGTGACGAGCGCGCCAACCACTGTTCCGGCCACGGATAGACCTGATACTGCTTCTCCCACTTTGGCACCATGCTGCGCGCTTCGTCCTCCGTACGCGTGAGGATGACCGTTTCGTTGTCAGGGTACCGGCGCCGATAATCGTCGGCGTCGATTGTCACGACGGCTGCAATTCGATCTTCAGCTCCCGGGATTCTGGAAACCGAGGCCAGGCCTTCCCTCTCGATGCGATCGATCGTCTCCGGACCGAACGGTGTCGTCTCGGCCATTCGTGTCGCGAACTCGGGATTGAGCGTACTGATTTCTGGTTGCGGCGTCGTGAAGGAACGCACTTTGTTTCTTTGCTCGTCGAACACGCTTATCGTGCAGAAGAGAAACTGCACCCCCAAAGATTCGAGCTCATGCGTGATCAACGTGATGACGCGCACGATGTCGGCGCTCGATTTCATAGCCGAGACCGCGTTTTGAACGCGGCCCACGGCCTGACCGACCTGAAGCTCCCGATTGCGCTTTTCCAAGTCTCGAAAGTCGAGGTGGCGAGCGTATCCCAGGCTGAACGCCTCCGCGAAACGCTCCAGGATTCTCGCCTCCCTCTGACTGAAGTGGTTCGGCCGGTTGTCACTGAGAGATATCACGCCCCCTTTGAAGGGACATCGCACGGCCGAGCGCAGTCTCAGTTTATCGTCCCAGGATCCCTCTTCGAACATGTCCCGCCAGCGGTAGAGCTCCATCCACTGCGCGACCAGTTGATCCACCTCCGCTTCAGTGCGGGACAGGATGAGGGTTTCCTCGTGCTTCGGATGCCTCTCGAAATAGGAGTCGCGATCGAGGTGTACGCAGGTCACGACACGGTCTTTCGCCCCCGGGATATCCGTGATCGTGACGGTGTCCTGTTCTTGCTCGATGTGTTCGATGGTGTCCGGGCCGAAAGGAAGAGCTTCGGTTTTCCATCGCGAGACGACCGTGGGAGCCATCGTGTTGAAGCTGCGGATGTATTTCTCGCTCTCGTCGTGGAGGCCAATGGCACACAACACGAAATCCAGACCCAAGTCTTCCAGCTCTCTGGTGATGAGGGTAATGATGCGCACGATGTCGGCGCTCGATTTCATCGCCGCTACCGCATTCTGAACCCGGCCCACCGCCTGACCGATCTGCAGTTCCCGATTCCGCTTCTCCAGGTTGCGAAAGTCGAGGTAGCGAGTGTAGCCGAGGGATAGGGCCTCCGCGAAGCGCTCCACGACTCGTGCATCCTCTTCGGAGAAGTGCCATGCACGAGTGTCGTTCAAGCCGATCGATCCGTACTTGAATGGTGAGCGGACAGATGAGCGAAGGTACCCTTCCTTCGGCCATGGACGGACTTTCCAAACTTTCTCCCACTGCGGAATGATCGCTTTCAGGTCCTCATCGGTTCGCGAGATGATGACGGTCTTTTCGGCCTTTGGGTAACGTCGATAGTAGGTGTTCAGGTCCGTGCTCACGTAGCCCACGAGCCGGCCTTCCCCACCGGGGATGTTGGAGATGCTGAAGGGGCCTGCTTCGTGCTCGAGGCGCTCCATCGCGTCAGGCCCAAAGGGGATTACAGTGACCCTGTTCTCATCGTAGAACTCGCGCAGTGCTTCCGGCAAGCGCTGTATGGGACCGATCGTGTAGGTTCTGATTCTGTTGTCATGTTCGTCAACAACGTTGATGGCGCAACTCATGTAATCCAGGCCCAGCTCCGAGAGTCCTTTCCCGAGCGTCAGCATTACGAGCACGAAATCACTACTTCTGCGCATGGAGGCGACCTCGGCTCTCAGGTGCTCCACGGCTGCGTCGACTTGCGCCGTGCGCACTCTCGCCGATCTCTTGCTGCCGGGAGCTAGGGCTTTGGCGAAGCTACTGTAGATCGTCACGTCATCCTCGTGAATACATATCGTCGATCAGATCGTTGTAACGCTGACACAAATACTTGCGGCGCACCTTCATGGTGGGAGTCAGTTCCTCTTCGTCGCGGCTGAGCTCCCACTTCAAGATCCGGAAGTCGAGCACCTGCTCCTTGTCGGACCAGCGCTCGTTCACACCGCGAACTTCTGCTTCGATGAGTCTCACGATCTCGGACCGCCGCGACAGGTCGGCGAAGCTGGAATAAGGTACGCCATGAGTCTGGGCGTAGTGGCTGGCGGTTTCCTCATCGAGCACGATGAGCGCGGTCAGAAAAGGCTTCCCATCTCCCACCACCACGGCGTCCATGATGTAGTCACTTGCCTTGAGCATGTTCTCGATGTTTTGAGGGGCCACGAGCCGACCCCCGACTGTGTTGAAGCTGTCCGCGGCTCGTCCCGTGAGCTGGAGGTAGCCGTCATCGTCGAAGGTGCCCAGATCGCCGGAGCGGAAAAAACCGTCGACGAACGCTTCCTCGTTCGCCTTCAGGTTCTTGAAATAACCCAAGCACAACCCTGGAGTCTTCCATAGTATCTCGCCGTTCCCATCCACTCGATACTCGACGCCGGGTATGGGAACGCCGGCCTTGCCTGGTCGGACACCGTCCACGGGCGTGATGACGAACAGGCCGGTTTCGGTCTGACCGTAACCTTCTCTGATGGGCACGCCCAGAGCCAGAAAGAACTCCAGGACTTCCGGCGCGATGGGTGCTGCACCGGAGAAGGCATGCGCCACGCGGTGAAGCCCCACCCTCTCGCGCAACTTCCGCAGAACGATCCACTCGGCCAATGACCTCAGGAGTCGAGTGTGCCAGGGCACGGGACGTCCTGCCAGCTTGGTTCGGCAAGCCCGCCGGCCTACTAGCATTCCCCAACGGTAAACCTGTCGCTTGAGCCAGACGGCGTCGTCCACGGCGATCTCCACCCCGGCCTTGAGCTTTTCCCAAACCCGAGGGACACCGGCCAACCAAGTCGGTGCGACCTCCTTCAAGTCGGCGAACAACGTCTCGGAACTTTCGCAGAAATTGGCGATGTTCCCAACCAGCAAGTAACCCACGAACATCGAGCGCTCCCACATGTGACCCAGCGGCAGATACACGATCGCCTCGTCCTCGGCGGTCATGTTCATTCCCAGGTGCGCAGCACCGTAGTACGCGGCTCGCATGCCGGCAATCATGCTGTTATGTGAGTGTATTATGCCCTTGGATCGCCCGGTGGAGCCGGACGAGTAAATCAGGGTCACCGTGTCATCCGGTCGAATGGCTGACATTCGCTCATCGAGCTGCTGCGGTTGCGCCTTCTCCCCTTTCCGCCCGCAGTCCAGCATATGCTCGAAGGTCACGACCATGGGGTCTTCCACATGACGCAGACCCTTGGGGTCGATCACCACGATCCACTCGAGGGAGGGCAACGCGTGTCGGATCTGCATCGCCTTGTCGAACTGTTCCTGGTTTTCGACTATCCAGACTTTGGCTTCGATTTCTCCAACGATATGCTCGCAGGGCGCTGCTCCGTAGGATGGGTAGAGACCGACAGTGACTGCTCCCACAGACAGGGTGGCCAGGTCGCTCACGAACCATTCCGACCGGTCTTCCGAGAGAATGGCCACGCGTTCGCCTGGCTGCACGCCGAGGTCCATCAGGCCGTAGGCGCAGGTACGAACAGTGCGACCGAATTCGGCCCAGGTCGTCTCTCGCCAGATGCCGAGGCGTTTCTCGCGAAACGCGACTCTGTCGCCGCAGCGGGAGACGCGATCCCAGAAGAGCGAGGGAATCGTTTCCGATCCCGCTATCTCAACCTCAGCGCCAGTGCTTGTGGCGACGGTAGGTGCGGGCATCGGCATAGTTCCGTCTTCCCTCCTCCTCGTGGAGGCCTAGATAAAACTCGCGCACGGTCTCGTTGTTGCGCAGCTCTTCGCACGTTCCGGAAAGGACACCCCTGCCGTTTTCCAGCACGTATGCGTATTCGGCTAATTCCAGTGCCATGTGGGCGTTCTGTTCGACGATGAGTGTCGTGATGCGTTCCTCGACTCGAATGGTGAGCAGGATGTCGAAGATCTGGTGCACCAGACTCGGTGCCAGTCCGAGAGAAGGCTCGTCCAGCAGCAGTAGCCGTGGCCGCGCCATCAGAGCCCTGCCGATGGCGAGCATCTGTTGCTCACCACCGGAAAGCGTCTCCGCGCGGGATTTCTTTCGCTCCGAGAGCAAGGGGAAATAGTCGTAAATGCGCGCCAGGTCGCCGTCCCGGCGTGACGACCTGGTAGCGCAGCATCCCATGAACAGGTTCTCTTCCACGGTGAGGTGGGGGAACACCTCGCGGCCCTCCGGCACGTGCGAGATACCGAGCCGGACGACTTCCGCGGGGCGCTTCTTTTCGATACACACGCCGTCCAGGCGGATGGCGCCTTCCTTGCGCTCCATGTCCAGAGCGCGCGATGCTGCCTGTGGGAATCCGGATATGGTCTTGAGCAGCGTGGTTTTCCCAGCTCCGTTCGGGCCCAAGACCGCCACGGCCTGCCCGTCCTCTACGCGGAGTGAGAACCCTTTCAGCGCGATGCAAGGGCCGTAGCTCACCTTGAGGTTCTCCACCTCAAGTCGCATGGTGGTTTCCCCCCAAATAGGCATCCATTACTCTGGAGTCGCCCTTGATCTCCTCGGGTCTTCCCTCGGCGATCACCCGGCCGTGATCGAGCACGCAGATGCGGTCGGAGAGATCCATCACGAACTCCATGTCGTGCTCCACCAGGAACAGCGTGATCCCGTGACCTGACCGGATCTCCTGAACCCAGAATGCCAGTTCTTCGGTTTCCTCGGTGTTGAGGCCTGCGGCAGGCTCGTCGAGCAGGAGGAGCTTCGGTTTCACGGCCAGGGCCCGCCCCAACTCGACCCGCTTTTGGATGCCATATGGTAGAGCGGCAACCGGACTGCGACGCACCACTTCGAGTTCCAGCAACTCGATGACTTCTTCAGCGGCTCTTCGCGCCGCCGCTTCCATCCTCCGCACCTTCGGTGTGAACAAGAGGGTGCCGAGCAGGTTGGTGCGTATCCGGTTGTGGCATCCCGAGAGGATGTTGTCGAGCACGGTCATGCCCTCAAACAGCTCGATGTTCTGGAATGTACGGGCGATGCCGAGCCGCGGCACTTCGTGCGGCTTCTTGCCCGAGAGTTCTTGACCGTCAAGGCGGATATCCCCCGAGTCCTGGCGGCATATGCGGTTGATGCAGTTGAAGACGGTGGTCTTCCCGGCGCCGTTGGGACCGACAACCGAGAAGATCTGCCCCTCTTCAACGGAGAAGCTCACGCCATCGAGGGCCCGAAGACCCTCGAAGGAGACGGTGAGCTCGGATATCGCGAGGAGTGGCATCAAAGACCTCTCGATTCCTCAGGGGACTGCGGCATCTCGAAGAGGATGTCAGCAGAGGCGCGGACGAGTTTCCCCTGCTCGACATCCGGCTTCGAGAAGAACGCTTTGATATCCAATCCGCCCCTCAAACCCGGTCCGTAGGTGATCGGCATATCGAACGCGTTATCATCCCATCCGTCGAACGTTTCCGCCGCTTCCACCAGCTTTTCCCGACTCAGGTCCCTTCCGGCGCGTTCGAGGCTCTCCACTAGTGCCTGCGCCTCCGTGAAGCCACCCACGTGGTAGTAACTCGGTTCTTTATCGGGTGCCTGTCGCTGCAATAGTTCGAGATACGGGCGCATCTTGGGGCTCGACTGATCCCAATGGGTGACGAAGTGAACGTTCGCGTCCCCCAATGCCTTGGCGGCAAGCCCCACGAGACGGTCGTCAGCAGCGGTATTGTTGCCGAAGAACTGAGGCTTCCAGCCGAGTTCATGGGCTTCCTGCAGTACGGCAGCCGTTTCTCGGAGAACCGTCCAGAGAATGACGTGGGTTGGGTCGGCCCGCTTCAAGTTGAGCACGGTGGTACTGAAATCCGTGGCCCCGCGCTGGTGGGCCTCTTCCGCAACAATCGTCAACCCGTAGTGGGCCGCCGCGTCCCTCAAGCCCTGCAGACCGTCGAGCCCGAAGTCATCGTCCTGATAGACTACGCCCAGACGCGCCTCAGCGGCATCAGGCGACTCC
>Ga0209536_100006877_pt1 | contig 17305 bp, 18 predicted proteins | sample DeeMarSeWOR28_12_FD_187461 | JGI IMG/M metagenome (GOLD analysis project Ga0209536, IMG submission 187461) | Marine sediment microbial communities from White Oak River estuary, North Carolina - WOR-2-8_12 (SPAdes) (version 2) | ecosystem: Environmental > Aquatic > Marine > Intertidal zone >... | reverse complement strand
ACTTGGACGAGTGCTGGTGTTGATAGTGCTGTGGAATATAAGATTGATGGAGGAACTGTTAGTGGTGGAAGAATTCTAGCATCTGGTTTCTTCTCATCAAACAATCAATCTACTGCATCAGTAGATATTCTGAAAGAAGCACTATTTAAGTTTCAGTTAGAAAGAAATGGATTGACTGGAACTCCTTATGAATTAACACTGGTAGTTGCATCTGATACTGCTGGTGCTGATGTCTTTGCTTCATTAGACTGGGAAGAAATTAGTAGGTAATTTATTATGAGTGATAATGTATATCTTGGTAATCCCCTACTAAAGAAAGCTAATACTGCTATTGAATTTACTCAAGAGCAGATCTTAGAATTTGTTAAGTGTAAACAAGACCCAGTTTATTTTGCAAACAACTATGTCCAAATTGTTACCTTGGACCATGGTTTGCAATTGTTTAAACCTTATGATTTTCAAGAGAAGTTAATTAGAAACTTCCACAATAATAGATTCAATATTTGTAAGATGCCTAGACAGACAGGCAAGTCTACAACTGTTGTGTCTTATCTTTTGCATTATGCTATCTTTAATGATAATGTCAATATTGCTATTCTAGCAAACAAAGCTTCTACTGCTAGAGATCTTCTCTCAAGATTACAAACTGCGTATGAAAACCTACCAAAATGGTTACAGCAGGGTATCCTAGCATGGAATAAAGGTTCTATGGAGTTGGAGAATGGATCAAAGATACTGGCTGCTTCTACATCTGCATCTGCTGTCAGAGGTGGCTCCTATAATATCATATTCCTTGATGAGTTCGCCTTCATTCCGAACCATATTGCAGACCAATTCTTTGCCTCTGTTTATCCTACTATTTCTTCTGGTACAAAAACGAAAGTCATCATAGTTTCCACCCCACATGGAATGAACCACTTCTATAGGATGTGGCATGATGCAGAAAGAAGTAAGAATGAATATGTCCCAACTGATGTCCACTGGTCAGAAGTTCCTGGAAGAGACTCTAAGTGGAAAGAGCAGACTATTGCAAACACCTCAGAACAGCAGTTTAAGGTTGAGTTTGAGTGTGAGTTCTTAGGATCTGTTGATACTCTAATCAATCCAAGTAAACTAAAAACTCTAGTTTATGATGATCCAATTCAAAGAAACAAAGGATTGGATGTATATGAATCTCCTCAAGAAGATAGGGATTATGTGCTTACAGTTGACGTTGCTAGGGGAGTTGGTGGAGATTACTCAGCATTTGTAATATTTGATATAACTACATTCCCACATAAGATAGTTGGAAAGTATAGGAACAATGAAATTAAACCTATGCTATTTCCCAGTGTCATTGTAGATGTGGCAAAGGCATATAATAATGCATATATCTTATGTGAAGTAAATGATGTTGGAGATCAAGTAGCAGCAATTATACAATATGATCTAGAGTATCAGAACTTACTCATGTGCTCCATGAGAGGTAGGGCAGGTCAAATTGTTGGTCAGGGATTTTCTGGAAAGAAAACTCAATTAGGACTTAAGATGTCTAAAACTGTTAAAAAGGTTGGATGTCTTAATCTAAAGACTATGATTGAAGAAGACAAACTAATCTTCAATGATTATGAAGTCATCAGTGAACTAACTACTTTTATTCAAAAGCATAATTCATTTGAGGCAGAAGAAGGTTGTAATGATGACCTTGCAATGTGTCTTGTCATTTATGCATGGTTGGTAGCACAGGATTACTTTAAGGAACTCACTGATCAGGATGTTCGTAAAAGAATATATGACGAGCAAAAGAATCAAATTGAACAAGACATGGCACCATTTGGATTCATACTAGATGGAACAGAATCACTTACTGGTGAAGTTGATGCTGATGGAGATGTGTGGCATTTGGATGAATATGGTGACAGAGCATACATGTGGGAATATCAATAATGGATATTGAAGATCAGTTTCAACTAAATCACCTGTTCTTAACAGAAAGAAAGTGTAGGGTGTGTAAAGAAACTAAAGATCTTATAGATGGATTTTATTTGATAAGAAAAGGAAAGGCATACACTAGATCTGCATATTCTTATGAGTGTAAAGAGTGCACTATAAAGAGAGTTGTTGCTAGTAGAATGGTGTCAAGAGTTCTTGACAAATGGGAATATCCTGACTGGTAGTGTGTTCATGCATTGTTTCCCCTACTGAACCTTGAAAAATAATAAATAAATTTAGAGCAAATGAGCATCTAGAGGAGTCAAAATGGCGTTACGCTTAGCATCTCCAGGTATCAATGTAAGAGAGGTAGATCTGACTAGAGGTGGTATTCAAAATACCACTGCCCTGGCAGCAGGAATTGCCGCTCCTTTTGCAAAAGGTCCTGTAAATCAGCCTGTAACCATCAGGACTGAAGATGAATTAAAAAGAACTTTTGGAACACCATCATCTAATGATTACCATTATGAGCATTGGTATTCTGCATCAAACTTCCTTTCCTATGGAGGAAGTCTTCAGGTTGTTAGATGCACTGGATCACAGTTAAGCAATGCATCTGTTGCTGTTGGTGTTGCATCAACATCAGTAACCATTGAGAACTTTGATGACTATCAGGCAGATCATTCAACTGCTACTACTTGGTACTGGGCTTCAAAGAACCCTGGATATTGGGCAGAAGGTCTAAAGGTCTGTGTAATTGACCATTTTGCAGACCAGATTATCTCTGGAGTCAACACAACTAATGTTGCAGTTGGATATGGAGTAACTCAGGCATTATCTGGAATTATTGCTGGAGTTGGAACAACAACAGCAGCAGAAGGTTATCTCAAGGGGGTAATCACTGGTGTTGGATCATCTGAATTCTATGTAAGACTAACCTCAAAGGTAGTTGGTGGAACAGAGACTGATCAAGCATACACAGAGAATGGAGTCTATGCTCTAAGAGCATCTGCTTCTGTTGATGTCTTAACAAATGCAGGAGTTTCTACTGCATCTGTAACTCCAAATGGAGCAGCAGATTGGTATAATGCACAGAATCTTCTTGATACTGCAAGAGGAGATGTTGCTACTGTTTCTTGGAGAAGCATTGCACCAAAACCAACCACTAATGGATATGTTTCTGATAGGGGTGGTTCAAATGATGCACTTCACATTGTTGTAGTTGATAGTAAGAAGTCAAATAATATCTCAGGAACACCACAAACAATCCTTGAGAAGTTTGTCAACCTGTCTAAGGCAACTGATACCACAGTATCACCATCAACCAAGGTATTCTATAAAGATTATCTTGCATTAAATTCTGCATACATTTATGCAGGAAAATCACTTGGTGATTCAACTGATGCATATCATGGTGTAGATCCTGTTGCTGTTGGATTTAGTTCTGCATACACTCTATTGACAGAGGGATCTGGGATTTGGAATCAGGCAGCAGAAGATACTACATTCAATTCTATTGGAAATCACTCCTTTGATCTTGTTGGTGGTAAAGATTATAATGGTGGAATTGGTGGATTTTCAGTTGAACTGTCTGACTTTATTTCAGGAATTGACAAATTCTCTAATGACACAGAAGTTACAATCAACTACCTGATTCAAGGAAGTGCTTCTGGATCAAAAGAAGTTGAGCAAGCAAAGGCAAATAAACTAATTGCAGTTGCTGAAGGAAGAAAGGATTGTGTTGCATTCATCTCCCCATATAGAGCAGGGGTTGTAAATGTAGCATCTTCTGCTACACAACTAACAAATACCCTGTCATTCTTCAGTTCATTGACATCTTCATCATATGCAGTATTTGATAGTGGATACCAATACATCTATGACAGATTTAATCAACAGTTTGTTTACATGCCATGTTCAGCAGATATTGCTGGTCTGTGTGTAAGAACTGACATTAATCAATTCCCATGGTATTCACCAGCAGGTAAGACAAGAGGAAGCCTCAAGTTTGCAATTAAACTTGCATACAATCCTGCTCAGGCAGATAGAGACCAACTCTATTCACAGAGAATTAACCCTGTGATTTCTTCTCCTGGATCTGGAATTATTCTCTTTGGTGATAAGACTGCACTTGGTTACCAATCTGCATTTGATAGAATCAATGTTAGAAGACTGTTCATTACAATTGAGCAGGCAATCAAGGGTGCTGCTGATGCACAACTCTTTGAATTCAATGATGCAGCAACCAGAGCAAACTTCATCAACATTGTTGAACCATACTTGAGAGATGTTCAAGTCAAGAGAGGAATTACTGACTTCCTCCTTGTTTGTGATGAATCAAACAATACTCCAGATGTAATTGATAGAAATGAGTTTGTTGCTGATATCTTTGTCAAACCAGCAAGGAGCATCAACTACATTGGTCTGACCTTTGTAGCAACCAGAACTGGGGTCTCCTTTGAGACAGTTGTAGGCACAGTTTAATCTAAATAGGAGTAAAAACCAATGGCTATCAATTTTAGCGAAAGAACAATTGATAAATTCAAATCCCAAATGAAGGGAGGCGGTGCCAGAAGTAACCTATTTGAGGTTTCTTTTGGTAGTGAACTGGGAGGTAACTTCACCTTCCCATGGGGAGACTCTGTTTCAACTGATGACAACATGATGATTAAGGCAGCAGGTCTGCCTGCATCAACAATCACTGAAGTTCCTGTCCCATTTAGGGGCAGGACCCTTAAGGTTGCTGGAGAAAGAACATTTGATGTTTGGACTATCACTGTCATCAATGACACTGATTTCAAATGGAGAAATGTTTTTGAGAGATGGATGAACTACATTGTTAAGGTATCTGATGGTTCTGGAACCATTGATCCTTCTGAATATCAGACTGATGTAACTGTAGCCCAACTCTCTAGAGGTCAGTATACAGGATTAAATAATAGAGGATCTCAGGGTGGAGCAATTGATGTACTGAGAAGGTACACTATTCATGGAGTGTTCCCAACTAATGTTTCCCAAATTGATCTCTCATACAACAATGAGAATGAAGTTGAAGAATTCACAGTAGATCTTCAGGTTCAGTGGTGGGAAGCATATGATGATTCTAATACTGCTTCTTCACAAGTAATCTAAATACTTAGACAGTTTAAATTTATACGATGGCAAAACTTTTTGGATTTTCAATTGAAGATGACAATCAATTGCCAAAGTCCGCCATATCCCCCGTCCCCGATAACAACGAGGATGGGGCTGACTATTATCTAACTAGTGGATTTTATGGGCAATATGTAGATATTGAAGGTGTCTATAGAAATGAGTTTGATTTAATTAAAAGATATAGAGAGATGGCACTGCACCCAGAGTGTGACAGTGCCATTGAAAACGTAATTAATGAAGCAATTGTCAGTGATCTAAATGATTCTCCAGTAGAGATTGAACTAAGTAACTTAAATGCTAGTGAAGGTCTCAAAAAAATCATCAGAGATGAATTCAAATACATAAAAGATTTAATGGACTTTGATAAAAAGTCCCATGAAATTTTTAAGAATTGGTATATTGATGGAAGAATTTTATATCACAAAGTAATTGATTTATCTAAACCTGAAGAAGGTATTCAGGATCTTAGATTTATGGATGCTTTGAAGACCAAGTTTATCAGAAGAGAAAAGAAACAACCACAAGCTTATGGTGGTGTTCTCTCTGGTAGAAAAGATACTTCTGAGTTCATTGAACCAGAAATAGAAGAGTATTTTATGTACTATCCTCAGGGTAGTATTCAAAAAACTGCTGGTCCACAAAAAGGAATTTCAATTGCAAAGGATGCAGTAACCTTTGTAACTTCTGGTCTTGTAGATAGAAACAAGCAATTAACACTTTCATATTTACATAAAGCAATCAAAGCACTCAATCAACTTAGAATGATTGAGGATGCTCTTGTCATTTACAGACTTTCAAGAGCACCAGAAAGAAGAATTTTCTACATTGATGTTGGCAATCTTCCTAAGGTAAAAGCAGAGCAATACCTTAGAGATGTCATGAACAGGTATAGAAACAAACTTGTTTATGATGCTAATACTGGTGAAATGAAAGATGACAAGAAGTTCATGAGTATGATGGAAGACTTCTGGCTTCCTAGAAGAGAAGGTGGTAGAGGAACTGAAATCTCTACTCTCCCTGGTGGTCAGAATCTTGGAGAACTTACTGATGTTCAGTATTTCCAAAAGAAACTCTTTAGAGCATTGAATGTTCCAGAATCTAGAACTGCATCTGATGGTGGATTCAATCTTGGCAGATCTTCAGAGATTCTGAGAGATGAATTAATGTTTGGTAAATTTGTTGGAAGATTGAGAAAGAGATTTAGCAATGTATTCCATGACATCTTAAAAACACAATTAATTCTCAAAAACATTGTTACCCCAGAAGATTGGGAGAAGATGAGTGATCATATTCAATATGATTATCTCTATGATGGTCACTTCTCAGAATTGAAAGAGACTGAACTAATGAATGAGAGACTCAACCTTATGGTTGCAGTTGAACCTTACATTGGTAGATATTACTCTGAAGATTATGTAAGAAGGAAGATCCTCAGACAAACTGATCAAGAGATTGTTGATGAAGACAAACTCATTGAGAAGGAAATTAAGGATGGAAAATACACTGATCCAAAACTCCTTCCTCCTGTTGGACCTGATGGTATGCCACTAGATCCAATGGCAGCTGGCAATCAACCAATGGGTGCAGTTCCCAAAGAACCTGACATTTCTAGTGCAGACAAGGCAACTTCAGTTAATGCCAAAGGTGCGGAAATATAAATAATTTCAAGTACTTATAATATTCTTATGGATTCTTCTGCTGATTTTATTGATATGGTCCTTTCTGGTGCATCTCCAGAGCAGACAACTGACAAAATTAAGGAACTTCTCTATGCCAGATCTGCTGGCATTATTGATGAGTTGAAACCTGCTATTGCGCAGTCAATGTTTACCCAAGAGGAAGAGTAATTAATTATGGCTATCAAATTAGTGCAGACAGTTGCACCAATAACAAGTGCTGGTGCAGCATCTACACAGAGCACTTCAATTACACTAAAAACTGGCAACATTAGAATTGCCCCTGTTGGTGCTGCTGTTGCTGTTGCAATTGGCACAAACCCAACAGCAACAACAAGTGATTTTGCAATTTTAGAAGGAGATCCAGAAGTTTTAAGAGAGAGAATTGCTAAGCAAGTAATCTCTGGCATTACCACTGGATCAACCACAACTATTACCTTTGGGGAAAATGCTGGTAATCCTTTTCTAGTTGGAGATTTTGTTTCCATTGTTGGAGCATCTCCTGCTGGAATCAACACAAGTCACAATCAAGTAACTGGCAAAACTGAAAGTTCTATCACCATAAGTTTTGATTCTTCTTCTACTCCAGGACCAATTACTAGTGTAGTTGGTGCATATGCTGCAAGAAGTGTTAAGGTTGCTGCCCTTGGACTTGGTGGAACTGCAACAGGTGTATACATCTCAGAAGTAACAGACCCCTAAACAACCATGAAACTAATCACGGAAGAAATCGAATCAGTAGAAATTATTACTGAAGAATCCAATGGCAAAAAGACTCTGTATATTCAGGGTCCTTTTCTTCAAGCTGAAGTAACAAACAGAAATGGGAGAAACTATCCTATTGATGTTCTCTCAAGAGAAGTTGCAAAGTATCATGAAAGTTTTATCAAGCAAGGTAGAGCACTTGGGGAACTTGGACATCCAGATGGTCCAACTGTAAATCTGGATAGAGTATCTCACATGATTACCAGTTTGACTCAAGAAGGAAATAATTTTGTTGGTAAAGCAAAACTTCTTGACACTCCAATGGGCAACATTGCCAAGTCACTTCTTGGTGAAGGAGTAAAACTTGGTGTTTCCTCAAGAGGTGTTGGATCACTTGTTGAGAAAAATGGCGTTAAATACATTGGTGACGACTTCATGCTTGCTACTGCAGCAGATATCGTTGCTGACCCATCTGCACCTGATGCTTTTGTTGAAGGAATCATGGAAGGTAAAGAGTGGGTATGGGATGGCGGAATTCTCAAAGAGATGAACGCACATGCTACTCTCAAGAAGGTTGAAAAACTTTCTGAACAGAAAAAACTAGATGACAAAGCAAAACTCAGACTATTTGGTGAGTATTTGTTAAATCTGTAATTTATAAATAAATATAGAATAAATTAAGAATATTTTTATTCGGAGCATAAAAATGAGCGTCGGTAACGATTTACAAGAAATGGAAAATGCAGTAACTAGAGGAGCAAAGAGTGCGGATCCTATGCAAAAGGCTCCAAACTATGTTCCTGATGCTGGCACTATTGAAGATCTAGGTGGTCCTACCCCCCAGAACTCAAAGCCAACAGATGACAGCAACAAGATTGCAACACCTACTAAAACTATTAAAAAGGTTAGTGATGTTGTAACCAAAGGTTCCAAGGCTGCTGATCCAATGCCAAAAGCAAATAAGGCAGCAATGTCTTATGAAGAGACTGAGGCAAAGGAAGAGGATCTGGTTGTAGAATCAGAGACTGAAGCAGAAGAGGAAGTTGTTGCAGAAGAAGAGACCATTTCTCTAGAAGAGAAACTGGATCAAATCATCAATACTGAAGTTGATTACTCTGATGACATCAATGCACTCTCTGAGGGAGAGCAACTGTCTGAAGAGTTCACTGCAAAAGCAAAGACCATCTTTGAAGCAGTAGTCAAGGCAAAACTTGTCTCTGCTGTAGAAGCAATGCAAGAGCAGTACAAGAAAGATCTTGTAGAAGAAGTTACCACAATCAGAGAAGAACTTACTCAAAGAGTTGATTCCTACCTTGAGTATGTTTCCACAGAATGGGTTGAAGAGAATGCTCTTCAAATTGAAAATGGAATCAAGTCAGAATTATCAGAATCCTTCATGACTGGATTGAAGGGTCTTTTTGAAGAACATTATGTAACTATCCCTGAAGAGAAATATGATGTACTTGAAGGAATGGTCGAAAGACTAGATGAAATGGAGTCAAAACTCAATGAGCAGATCGAAAGAAATGTTCAACTAAACCATAGACTTAGCGAAGCTGTAAGTGATACCATTTTTAATGAAGTAACTGAAGGGTTAGCTTTAACTCAGAAGGAAAAACTTGCAAGTCTTGCTGAAGGTGTTGAGTTTGAAAGTGAGTCAGACTATCGTGGTAAGTTAGAAACTCTGAAGGAATCATATTTCCCAAGAAATTCTAATGCCACACAAAAAGAAGAAATGCTCATCCAAGAAAACGTTGAGGAGTTCTCTCCTTCAATGAATGCTTACCTGAGAGCACTTTCCAAATTTAAGTGAAATCTAGGTTATACTAAATATTTGTAGTTAAAAACACTTTAACAAGACTAAAACAAGGAGAAAAAGCAAATGTTCCTTAATGAACAGTTGCAGTCAAAGTGGAAGCCTCTCTTAGAAGCAGAGGGTCTTGATAACATCAAAGATCCCTATAAGAGAGCCGTAACCGCTCAACTGCTAGAAAACCAAGAAAGATTTTTAAGAGAAGAGAGAGCCTTCATTTCTGAAGCAGCTCCTAACATCAACACTCAGTCCGCATCCAACCCTGGTTTCTCAGGTTCTGCTGATGCTGCTGGTCCTGTTGCAGGTTTTGATCCAGTTCTGATCTCATTGATCAGACGTTCAATGCCTAACCTTGTTGCATATGATCTGGCTGGTGTTCAGCCAATGAATGGTCCTACTGGACTGATCTTTGCAATGAGAACCAGATATGAAGGTCAGAGTGGTGCTGAGGCTCTGTTCAATGAGCCAGATACAGCATTCTCTGCTCAGAACAACAGTGCAAACCTTGATCAAGGTGGATACACTGGTGGTACTGATGGTGGAGTACCTGTTGGTTTTGGTACTACTGGTTTCGCACTAGGTGGTTCTGCTGCTGGTTCAAACCCTGCTGACCTCAATGCTTCAGGTGCACTGGGCAATGAGTACAAGGTTGGTCAAGGTTTTGGCACTTCTGCTGCTGAAGCACTGGGCGATGCTGCTGATAATGCCTTCAACCAGATGGGCTTCAGCATTGAGAAGCTCTCAGTCACTGCTAAGACTAGAGCACTCAAGGCAGAGTACACCCTGGAACTGGCACAAGACCTCAAGGCAATCCATGGTCTTGATGCTGAGGCAGAACTTGCCAACATTCTCTCAACTGAAATCCTTGCTGAAATCAATAGAGAGATCATCAGAACTATCTACAAGGTTGCTGAGCCAGGTGCTCAAACCAATGTTGCCAATGCAGGTTACTTTGACCTGGATGTAGACTCCAATGGTAGATGGTCTGTTGAGAAGTTCAAGGGTCTGCTCTTCCAACTGGAAAGAGATGCCAATGCTATTGCACAGAGAACTCGTAGAGGGAAGGGCAATGTGATCCTTTGCTCTGCTGATGTTGCTTCTGCACTCACCATGGCAGGTCTCCTGGATTACACCCCTGCACTCAATGCAAACCTGAATGTTGATGATACTGGCAATACCTTTGCTGGTGTTCTCAATGGTAAGTTCAGAGTATACATTGACCCATATTCTGCAAACCTTGCTGCTAACCAATACTATGTTGTTGGTTATAAGGGTTCCAATCCTTATGATGCTGGTCTGTTCTACTGCCCATACGTTCCTCTCCAAATGGTTCGTGCTGTTGGTCAGGACACCTTCCAGCCTAAGATTGGCTTTAAGACCAGATATGGCATGGTTGCAAACCCATTTGCCACTGGCACTGATCAAGGTCTTGGAGCAATTGCTGCAAGCACCAACAGATACTACAGAAGAGTTGCTGTTCAGAACCTCATGTGATTCTGTCACACTTTTCAAGGGACCCCTCAGGGGGTCCTTTTTTTATGCCCATAAATAGTTCAAAAAATGGCAACATCCCCTTGGGCAAATCAACCAGGAAATAGAAATTTTCTATCTCCAGTTGGATTTAAATTTAAATTGCAGAAAGCACCAAAGGTAGATTTCTTTTGTAATTCTGCCAATATTCCTTCCATTAGTCTTGGGTCAGCAATCCAAACAAGATATGGAAAGAACATTGATGTCCCTGGTGACAAAATGAATTTTGAGGACTTCAGAATAAGATTCTTAGTAGATGAAGACCTCAACAATTATATGGAAATCCAGAACTGGATGAGAGGACTTGGGTTCCCATACAGTTTAGAACAATATGATGATCTAAGAACAGCAGAAAATTTAGACAATATTCCAGGTGTCAACAATTCTAGATTCTTCTACGAGGAGTCTGATGGAACTCTACAGATATTGAATAGCAATTACAATATCAGTGCTCAAGTCATTTATTATGGAATGTTCCCAACCTATCTCTCAACTCTACAGTTTGATGCAACTGATGATGACATCAGATATTTTACTGCAGAGGTAAACTTCAAGTATACTTACTATAAAATTATTGATGCTGTAGGAAATGATTTATGATTTCTCTTGATGAAATTCAAATTATGTGGAAAGAGGATTCTGAAATTAACATTGATGATCTTCACAATGAATCTTTAAGAGTCCCAGTTCTACATTCAAAATATTATGAAATTTACAACAATGTAACACTGCTAAGAAAACAAGCAACTATTAATTACAAAACAAAAAAACTGGAAAGGTCAAACTTTTATAGTGGTAAAGCAGATCCAGAAATTTATAAAGATGAACCTTTCCCATACAAAATTAGAGACAAAGAAAGTTTGATTAGACATCTTGAGGCAGATGAGCACTTAAACAAAGTCTTACTTAAGATTGATTACTATGATACAATACTAAAATATCTTGAGGAAATTATAAAAATGATTTCCAATAGAACTTATCAAATAAAAAATTCAATAGAGTTTTTGAGATTCCAAGCAGGTATGTAATATGACTGACTTAGTTATTACAAAAAAGAATGAGATTTATCTGAAAGTTGAATGTGATCCACATATCAAATATGAGTTAAGTGATCAATTCACATTTGATGTTCCTGGTGCAAAGTTTATGCCCCAGTATAGGAGCAAGCATTGGGATGGGAAAATTAGACTATTTAATGTTCAGACTGGCGAGATATATGCTGGTCTTTTAGATAAACTTATTTCCTTTTGTGATAATTATAATTACAAATTTGAACTTCTGGAAAACAAATACTATGGACTCCCTGGTGAAATGGATGATGGGATATCCCTAGAAGGTGTCAGAGACTACATGAAAAGCATCTGTGCACATGAACCCAGGGACTATCAAATTCAAGGGGTCTATGATGCCTTAAAGTACAAGAGAAAACTTCTTCTATCCCCAACTGCATCAGGCAAATCTTTAATGATTTATTCTGTTGTCAGATACTTTGTAGAAAGGGGAATGAAGATTCTTCTTGTAGTCCCCACAACATCTCTTGTAGAGCAAATGTATAAGGACTTTGAGGACTATGGTTGGGAGGCATCAAAGTACTGCCACAAGGTATATGGTGGTAGTGAAAGAGTATCTGATATGGATGTTACCATCTCCACTTGGCAATCCATCTACAAATTAGATAAGTCTTATTTTTCTAGTTTTGATGTGGTCATTGGAGATGAGGCTCATCAGTTTAAATCAAAGTCTTTAATTAGCATTATGTCAAATCTTCATGATGCTAAGTATAGGTTTGGATTTACTGGAACACTAGATGGATCTCAAACTCACAAACTAGTTCTTGAAGGATTGTTTGGACCAACATACAAATTAATCAAAACAGATGAACTAATCAAAAAAGGATACTTGTCCAAGTTGAACATCAAAGTTCTTCTATTAAAGCATGAACCAAATAAATTTGAAACCTATGAAGATGAAGTTCAATATCTAATAGGTCATGATAGAAGAAATAAGTTTATTAGAAACTTAGTTAAAGATCTAAAGGGAAATACTTTGGTTCTTTTCAATAGAGTTGCCACTCATGGGGAACCTCTTTTTGAGATGATAAATAAGCATGTGGGCAAAAAAAGAAAAGTATTCTTTATCCATGGTGGAGTGGATACTGAAGAAAGAGAGTTAGTAAGAAAGATTACAGAAGAAGAGAAGGATGCAATTATTGTTGCATCTTATGGTACTTTCAGTACTGGTATCAATATCAAAAATCTTCACAATGTAATCTTTGCATCACCTTCTAAATCTAGGATAAGAAATCTACAATCTATAGGAAGAGTTCTTAGAAAAGGAAAGGAAAAGGTATCTGCAACTCTTTATGATATTTCTGATGAAATACCAAACAGCAACAAAAGAAATTATACATTAAATCACCTAGTTGAAAGAATTAAAATCTACAATGAAGAAAATTTCAACTATGAAATAATATCTATAAATTTAAAGAAATGATGGAAGAAGAATTCTATGCATCAATTAAGTTAGTATCAGGTGAAGAAGTATTTGCTCTGGTGTCTGCCTCTGAAGAAGAGGATAGGACTTTACTTATACTAGATAATCCAGTCATCATTAGTCCAATGATGGCAAGAAATGGTGTTATGATGGGTTACAAAGTTGAACCTTGGATGACACTACCTGATGATGACATGTACATTATTGACATTAAAAATGTCATGGCAATGAGTGAAGTTAATGATGAAGATATCATTGGCGTATATCATAAGTTTAGTAAAGCTACTTCAAGAGTTACCATAGATAGAAAAATGGGATTCTTATCTAAAGTAGATGAAGCTAGAAAAAAACTAGAAAAGGTTTATAAAAATAGCTAAACCATCTCTTGAACCCTGACAGAGTTATCCTACTCATGGTTTGATATCTTGTCAACTCCTTGTCAATAAGTTATAATAATGTTATCATGTGAAAACTTACAAAGATAGTTTATGTTAGCAGTAATGACAAAAGGCAAAAAAAGATCAGAACACTACGTAAGTAATAAAGACTTTCATGCTGCTCTTGTTGAGTACAAGATCAAGGTCAATGCTGCCAAGGAGAAAGGTCTTCCCAAACCTAGAATCAGCAATTATTTGGGAGAATGCTTTCTAAAGATTGCAACACACCTATCATACAAACCAAACTTTGTCAATTACATGTTCAAGGATGACATGGTTTGTGATGGGATTGAGAATTGTATCCAATACATAGACAATTTTGATACTGATCGTACAAACCCATTTGCATACTTCACTCAGATTGTTTACTATGCTTTCCTCAGAAGGATTGCAAAAGAGAAGAAGCAGTTGGAAATAAAAACAAAGATTATTGAAAAGTCAGGATTTGATGAAGTATTCTTTGCAGATACATCTGAATTGGGTTATGATTCTGCAGATATGAATAGTATCAAAGATAGCATTAATTATAGATTTTCATGAAGGTTGCAATCATAACTGATACCCACTTTAATTTTAAAAAGGGGAATCAGATATTTCATGACTACTTTGAAAAGTTTTACAGTAAGGTCTTTTTTCCAACTCTAGAAAAACTGGGAATTGACACTGTAATTCACCTAGGGGACATCTTTGACAATAGAAGAGCAACAGATTACTGGAGCATTGATTGGACAAAGAGAGTTATTCTAGAACCACTTAAGAAATATAAGGTTCACTTAGCTCTTGGTAACCATGACATTTTCTATAAGAATACCAATAGACTCAATAGTCCTGAATTATTGATTGGCAACTATTCAAATATAAAAATTTACTCAGATCCAACAACAGTTAATATTGGTGGTAAGGATGTGTTGTTCATTCCTTGGATCAGCACAGATAGTGAATCTAAGACTATTTCTGCAGTCCAGAGCACCTCTGCAAACATTGCTATGGGACATCTTGAGTTGAATGGATTTTATGCCCATAGGGGGCATGTTCAAGAGGGTGGTAGAGATAAAACTATCTTTGATAAGTTTGATAAAGTTTTTTCTGGACACTACCACACAAGAAGTGATGATGGTAAAATTTATTACTTAGGGAATCCATATCAACTCTATTGGAATGACTATGGTGATACCAGAGGATTCACAATTTGGGATACTGATACTGGCAAGATAACACCAGTAAACAATCCATATGAAATGTTCAAGATATGCAACTATGATGAAGACAGCATAGAGGAAGATTTAACTCCTTACTCTGGATGTATAGTCAAGTTGATTGTCAAGAATAAAAAAAGTCAAAAGAAGTTTGATGAGTTCTTAGACCTCTTGATAAAATCTCAACCATATGAGTTGAAGATCATTGAGTCTGTAAAAGTTAATGATGACTTTGATGCAGATGAAATGGTTCAGCAAGAGGATACCTTGTCTCTTCTCAAAAGATATGTTGATGAATCTGAAATTAAGTTAAATAAAACTAGGATAAAAAAATTGATCCAATCAATTTACCAGGAATCATTTCAGATGTAATATGTACATATTAACAGTTGCTGATAATGAGCAAGAAGGAGCATTTGCTGTAGAGAATAACTATGGTGAAAAAGTTTTGTTCATGTTTGAGGAAGAAGATGATGCTCAAAGATATCTTTGCATGTTGGAAGAATTAGACTATCCTGAGATGGAAGTCACAGAGGTCAATCCTCAAGTTGCAATAATGGCATGTGATCATTTAGATTACAACTATGCTATAATTACCCCAGATGACATTGTAATACCACCAGATTATGATCAAGTTTCAGAACCTAAGATATAAGAACTTTCTTTCTTCTGGTAACTATTGGACAGAGATAGACTTAAATAAAACCAATTCAACTCTGATTGTTGGTCATAATGGAGCAGGTAAGAGTACCATTTTGGATGCTCTTACCTTTGTTTTGTTTAACAAACCTTTCAGAAAGATTAATAAGAATCAACTGATTAACAGTATCAATGAAAAGGATTGTGTAGTTGAGATTAACTTTAGTGTCTCTGGAAAACCTTATAAGATTAGGAGAGGTATAAAACCAACTATCTTTGAGATCTACAGGGAAGGTACAATCCTAGATCAGGCATCATCATCTACAGATCAGCAGAAGTGGTTAGAACAGTCTCTATTAAAATTAAACTATAAATCTTTTACTCAGATAATTATTCTGGGATCAACTAACTTTGTGCCATTCATGCAACTGTCTTCTCAGCACAGGAGAGAGGTTGTAGAGGACCTCCTAGACATCAAAGTGTTCTCTTCCATGAATGATGTTGCCAAGGTAAAAATAAAGGGGTTAAAGGATGAAATAAAGGAACTTGGTTACAAGAAGGAAAATGTAGAAGATAAAATAATATCACAGCAAGACTTAATTGAGAAACTTAAGAAAAGAAAAACTCAAGACATAGAATCTAGAAAAGAAAAAATAATATTAATTGATACTGAAATAAACCAACTTATAGATGATAATACTATCATTCAGAACCAAGTTGATGAAAAGACAAAGCAATTAGATGATCTTTCTTTTTCTGATAGTCTTCTAAAGAAATTAGAAAAACTGAACATTAAGATAGAGCAAAAGATTTCCAACTTGGTAGAAGAGCATAAGTTTTTTTCTGGAAGTAGGGTTTGCCCAACCTGTACCCAAAACATAGAGGAAGAATTTAGGTTAAATAAAATTGTAGACATTGAGGCAAAATCAAAAGAAGTAAATCAAGGTCAACAAGAACTTAAGAAATCTATTGAGGATGAACAGAAAAAACAGAATAGTTTCTTGCAGATTTCAAGAGAGGTAACTCAACTAACACATGAACTTAATCTTAAAAACGTTTCAATTTCTGGTCTCAGAAAACAGGTCAAGGATGTTGAATCTGAAATTCAAATACTTGCCACCAGAAATCAAGACACAGATACTGAGTATGACAAGTTAACCTCACTAAAACAATCTCTAGATTCAATCCTAGAGGAAGTCTCAAACAAAAAAGAAGAACTACAAAACTACGAGTTTATTAGCTTACTGCTAAAAGATGATGGGGCAAAGTCTAAGATCATCAAAAAATACTTACCAGTAATCAACAAAAATCTAAACAAGTATCTGGAGATCTTAGACTTCCCTGTACATTTCACTTTAGATGAAGAGTTTAATGAGAGGGCTTTAAATCCAATCTATGAAGACTTCTCATACTCTTCATTCTCAGAAGGTGAGAAAATGAGAATTGACCTTGCACTTCTGTTTACTTGGAGAGAAGTTGCAAAGATCAAGAACTCAATCAATACAAACTTACTCATACTTGATGAGGTCTTTGACAGTTCACTTGATGAAGCAGGAACAGATTATTTTACAAAGATCATTAAGTTTGTAGTAAAGGATTCAAATACATTTGTGATCTCTCACAAAGTAGATGACTTGTTGGAAAAATTTGATCAAACAATTAAGTTTGAAAAGAAGAAGGGATTCAGCATGATGGTTGACTCTGATTAATCAGAGTGCTATTATGTTAGTTGATAACTTTAATTTTGCT